>Ga0335081_10010878_pt1 | contig 14714 bp, 17 predicted proteins | sample Lox_Sample_35_FD_206713 | JGI IMG/M metagenome (GOLD analysis project Ga0335081, IMG submission 206713) | Soil microbial communities from Loxahatchee National Wildlife Refuge, Florida, United States - Lox_Sample_3.5 | ecosystem: Environmental > Terrestrial > Soil > Wetlands | place: USA... | reverse complement strand
AGGGGAGTGGGTACTAAAAGGACTTGTGCACGTTTCGGGTACGGGGAGGGTCCCCCCTGCTAAGCGCTATTTCAGGCTTTCCTTGAGTGCTTTGGCCAAACGTTCAGGGGGAAACTCCATTCCAACGAGCGTCTCATCCCTTTCTTTCACGAGAAGGACATACCCGTGCGATTCCAGATCTGTCAGATAGGTTTGGATAGTTGGCTTTTCCTCAGCCTCCCTTTCGTACTCCTCGCATGCCACCCGATAGGCAGAATAAACATCGTCAACCAAGAGGTAAGGCTCAGTCGTTGCCTGCAAGGCATTTATGACTCCCAACAGAAGAAGCTGCTTGTGTAATGAAAGCTCGCCCGGATAGTAAGCGCCATTAGTCCCCTTAGGAATGAGAGCATTGGCTCTTCTAACATGCTCAGCTTTAACGGTTTTGGCATGATCCATTTCTGCTTGGCCGCCGGATTCTAAAAGGAGCTCTAACGCATAGCGAACGCCGCCGTAACTGACCGAGGTTCTCGCGATGAAGTCAGTAACTTCTTCTGAAACTGCTCCGGGACGAAATGCTTCCTCAGCCCTGTAACCAACGATGTCTCTCACTTCGGAAAGGTCGTATTCTTCAAGGTGGACAGCAGAAACGCGACCCAAAGTGTCCAAAGTCGCCTTATCCAACTTGGACATCCAATCCAGGCTTCTGGAAACGTAGATCAGGCTGATCCTGCATGCCGCTTCAGGATATAGCTCATGAACCCGCGGAAGCATGTAGAGAATGCTTGGGTCACGCCCCTCGTTAACGTAGGTGTCCACCTCGTCCAAAGTTAGAACAAGCCTGTAGTCCTCCCGGCTCAGGCTCTTCGCAATGATCGCCAGCATCTCTTCAGGGCTAAGGCCCGACCTGGAGGACTCGACAAACGAAACTTGATCCATAAGCTTCGTCATAACGTGGTAAGGCTTAGGAGTGTAAGCCAAGTTGATGTGGACGTACTTGAGCTTCTTCCCAGACTTCACAGCTTCTTCTTCAATGTATCGTCCGAGCCTCCTGCACAGCACTGTCTTGCCGCTGCCTATGCTTCCATAAACGTGAACTTTGACGTTTACATCCTCAAGAAGGACGGGATCAAAATAATTCTCAAGCTCCTTGAGCTCCCGCTCCCTGTGGGGCAGCAAGGAAGGTGTATAATCATGCAGCAAAACCTTTCTGCTCTTAAAGACGCTTAGACGAGACAAATTCTTCGACCAAGAACCAATATCGAAAAAGCGGTTATAAAAACTTGGGGGATTTGGAGTTTAGGACAACATGAACACGAGACCTTGGAAACCATGGTTCGGAGAGTAGACTTAAGCTTTGCCAAAACAACAGTTGAAAGTTGCTTTCATCGTAAAGGTCCCCGGGTTTCTTGAGGCTGTTGACTAATGTGTCTAAATCCATGCGCCAGTTCACCTCTTCCTTGGTATTTCCTCAGCTTTGTCACGGTTCACCATTTAACACGTATCTTATGTAGACCTCCTCGTTTGATTCGCGTGGAATATCTTTTGATTCGCGTGGAATAGGAGGGAGTTGGAACAGTTTGACAAGTAAGCCTGCAAAAAACTTTTTGAATTTAGCTATGTTCTTCAGGCTGCCTTCATTTTCAGAGTCGTAGATGGTTTTGCCATCTTCAGTTAAGACCACTTGGTTGCTGCCCCGATACTTTGATTTTAAGGTTCAGCGCGTTCATTACTGGTCGTCGTATGTCCCTGAAGACCTCGTAAAGCGCGTACTTCCTGTCGATTTCGTTTTTGAAATGGTTGTTGGTATGCTCAAAGTGGTTGACGATTTCTTGAGCTTTTTGCTCAGGAGTTTTCAGGCTCATCGGTGTCCCTCGTCTGCTAATAAGTCGTTGGTTTGACAATTTCTGCAAGTTACCAGGAGACCTCCAAGAAACCCATTAAGCAACTTCAGAACGTTCACATAATGCGAATGAAAGATGTTCGAAGCTTAGCGTCCATGAAGGGACGAATTCTGCGAAGAACCATGATTCGCGCATTTAATTATCTTGCGTTGAATTTCTCATTTTGTTAAGGAACGTTTGAACATTAATCATGTCTTCATGATAGACGCTAAAATCCTTGGCTCCTTTAATGCTTTGAGATACATAATCTAAAGTTCTACCAATCTGACAACCTTTTAAGTGCTTAATTGGTCTTGGCTTGAGACCGATTAGAGTTAGAACCTCTTGTTCTTCTTCTAAGACGTGCACTGTGATCAGTTTATAACTTGGTTGATTCCTGTTCAATAACCCTTCTTTCTTAAGAAAGGCTGGTAGAACCAAAATGTCAACCTCGTGACATATTCCTTCCACTTTCTCATTCTCCGAAGGGTAAATAGAAAACGCTCGACCTTTTTGGGATTCATTTGAAAGCTCTCTTCGGAAATCCAATAATGTTCTTTTGACCGCTTGAGGATCAAGTTCCAATTTGCTTTTGTTTTTTGAGGATATACTTAATCCAAGGTTTGTTGCCGAGATTTGCATATCATTTGCAAATTTTTCTTTATTCATGTTGCTGCCATAGCTAAAGAATCTAAAATGCTCTATTTTGTTTTCAAGATAACTGAGAAGAACCAACTGAGAATCTACAGGAAGCTTAAACAAACTGCGCGCCAAAGATTTTTTCATATAGTCTGCCATTTGAATCCCTTTGATTATTGACATTCTTATTTTTCTTAATAAACAGATAGCCCAAAACCTAAATGAGCAAGCAACCGCAAAAGTAAAAACAGCTTGACCACTAATAACGCAAACATAGAGGTGATAAAATGGAGCGAGAACAAAAACAGATGGATGAGATTGAGGCAATTCTAACCAAGCGAGTCGGAAAAAAGAATGCAATCACAGCACGAGAGATTGCTACAGCCGTAGGAATAAAAGATAATGACACTTTTGTCAACACCAGAATGCTTATCAGGAAATTAATGAAAAACAAGCAACTGCCCATCGGTGCATTGGATAATGGTGGCTACTTCATAATTGAAAGCCAAAAAGAGCTAAACGACTATGCAAAATCGCTTGATAGACGAGCAAATGGAATAGTCACTAGAAAAGCAAGAGCCATAGTGTACTATGAAAACTACTACAAACAGGACTTCGGTGGAGAAGAAGAGGAGATCTAGATTGAAAGAATACAAACTGGATTATAATTGCGATGTCTGCGGTGCTGAAATGGTAAACAAAGGAGATTCTGCCAACTCCAATTATCTTGTGATAGAGTGCCCTGCGTGTGGAACAGCATTTCTACTTTCTAAGAAACTCTTACGTTCTAAAGTAGATTGGGAAAGACTTTTTTCCGCAACTCCGTAGGGACATCATAATAGTGTATTTTTTCCTTGATTACGTTTAATGTATCATTATCGTTTGATGACTTGAAACCAATCTCGTAGCCTATACTATTACGTCCAAGCTCAAGGGCAACTTTTGTGGTCGTGCCACTGCCTAGAAAAGGATCCAAAACCGTGTCTCCTTCATAAGTAAACATCTGCATCAACCTTCTCGGCAATTCGTCAGGAAAAGTCGCTACATGATTGATTTGTCTAGCTCCATTAAAGTTCCAAATCACATTGAAATCTTCTTCAAACTGTGAATTGCTAAAACTCCATATTCCGTTAAAAAGTTCTCGCCACTTTGGCAGTTCAATTACTGCCTTTTGTTTTGCTGCCGGGTCTGGTTTTGGCTCGACTTCGCCTTTGTTCTTTTTCTTCTTAAAAATAGCTATGTATTCATAATTGTAACTAACATAACCATTTCTTGGATAGCCGTAGGACCCCATGACGCTTGCCCCTCCACTTGTTCTTGTAGTGGGGATTTTGTTCCATATGATACTCCCTAAATAAACCAAATCATCCATGTGGTTTTGCATTATGCTATTTATTGTGTAGGCATGTAAAGGAATAATTTGATATGGCTTGTTTTCGTTACTATTTGCTCTTAAGTACTGGTCACCTATGTTTATGCAAAGTCTACATGCTGGCGCAAGTACTCTTACGCATTCAGACCAAACATGTCCAAGTTTTTCTAAGTATTCTTCTAATTCGTCTCTATAGCCTATTTGTTTTGGGTGTCCATAATCTTTGATATTCCAGTATGGGGGAGAAGTGACTACAAGATGAACAGACTTGTCGGTTATCTCCTTCATTTCTTGAGAATCTTGCAGATATATTCGGTGTGCAGTGTCTAAATGCAGTTTTTCAGAGTACCCGCCGTTAGATTCTTCAAGCATATTAACTATTGTGATACAATCTAGTATATGTTTTTCGGAATATGAACAATTACTAGTTACTAGACCATTCATAAAAGCAGTGGTTTTACATCATGACAAATAACTTAATATTCATGAAAGACGCCTATGTGGCTTCGGAATCCAAAGAGCTGACGGCTTTGAGGCGAAACCAGAAGTACTAAACGCGCGCGCTTGGTTAACCTCTCCCGGGCTACCACTGTTGCGTCATTATTTACAGGCCGTAACACCGAACGAACAATATGGGATTGTCACAAAGGATGCTTTTCTGTGCATAAAATGGTGCTCTCAGTGCAGTCCTCCATGTAGGATATGAATTTATATGATTTGACTGAACTACATGTAGGATAGCAGAAATTTGCCATTCTTGAACGAGGGAAATGTTTGAACGGCGCAACCGAAACTATTGATTCAAAAGCGTTAACCCATGTGCGGGTTACCAGAAGGGCCTCGCTGGCTGAACCCAAATCCCTAGTTTATGTGCTTTACCAAGATCACGTACTTTACCACCGAGGAGACCCTACCGTCATGAAGCCTCAAACTCGCGAATGCGTAGGCTGGCTCGTGTACGAAGAACCTGACTATGTAATAATATGCTGGGACAGAGACGCAGGGGCGCCAACTCTGAAAGGCGGAGATCCCAAAGCTTCAGGGCTCTTGATATTGCGCTCCGACATTGGTGAGTTGAGGCGGCTGAAAGATGGCTAGCTACGCCTTCCTGAGAACAAGATCTCCATCTTTCTCCACAAAGAGGACGTTATCGCCAATCTTGATCTTGAACCGATTCCTCACTGGAGATGGAATGGTGGTTTGCCCTTTTGTAGAGACTTTAGCCATTGCCAGGATTTTCTCTTCCATCTTTCTTTACCTTCCCTATGGTAAAGTAGGTGTATCTTTAAATAACCTTTCACCTTCATTACCTACTTGAAGGAAGTGCAGGTAACAATGAAAACACAAATGAAGCAAAAGACGGAAACATCAAGCGCGGATAACATCACTCGCCCACAACAACTTACAATCGAAAACCTACAAAGCTTATGTCTGCCAACACGCATGCAAGACGACAACCTCATTTTAGAAAAAAGCCACAGAGGACACCCTTTTAAAGAACCCGTTAAAGTCCCAATGCAAAATGTTCTAAGCGCAGGTCAACTCGGCGTGGTTAACTATGTTCTGCGTAGCCTTTGCACAGAAAGACCTAAGCTTATCCCTTTCGCTTTCCAAAACAAGACAGTTCTGAACCTAGCAAAAAATCTGCTACGCTATCGCACAGGCAGCCTCGCAACCCTCTACCTTTACGTCGAATGCATAAACCGATACTCGCACTGGCTCGGCCACAGCCCTGACACAATCATCAAAGACGTGAAGCCAGTTGGCAGCGTACCGGACCCCTTAAGAGTCCAAAACCATGTTGGCTTCCTTGAAGATTACGTTGGCGAACTGCAGGATCAAGGCTTAGCCCCGCTCCGAATCTGCAACTACGTGAAGGCTGTAAAAGCCCTCTACCGGGTCAATGGAGTAGACATGAAACTGCCTCAGCCTCTCAGCCAAAGAATCGTCAGGAGAGATCGAGCGCCAAAACCCGAGGAGCTTTGCATGCTTCTAGAAGGAGGAGATCTACGAGACAAAGTCATTGCGTCCATGCTAGCTCTAGGCGGATTCAGAGAAGGAACCCTTGTCAAACTTCGATACCGCCATGTCAGGGACGAACTGGAAAAAGGCATTGTGCCACTCCACATCCACGTTGAAGCTGATATCACAAAAGGCAAGTACCACGATTATGACACTTTCTTAGGTCAAGAAGCTGTCGACTGCCTGAAGCTTTACTTGGAAGAACGAAAGCGCGGAAGCCCCAAAGGAAAAATCAGCCCAGAACAACTGACCGACGCAAGTCCTCTCATCAGAGGTCAGACATCAGCAAGTGTAAACCCCATAGGCGAAAAGCAGGTCTATCAGCTTCTCCACAACCTCTATTTTAAGACCGGCCTGATAAAGCGCAACAATGAACACGTTTACGATCTCAGGGTACACAGCATACGCAAATATTTCAAGACCCAGCTGATGGCTCTCGGCGTCCAATCCGACTACGTAGACTACATGATGGGCCACACCGTAGACACTTACCACGACATACAAAGCTTAGGCATTGAAAAGCTTCGCAATATCTATTCCAGCGCAGGACTTTCAGTACGATCTAAGACCAAAACCAGCAAAATCGACCTCATCAAAGAATACATACGAGCCCTAGGAGTTAACCCTGAAGCGGTCTTAACTAGGGAGGCTATGACACACCCAGCCAGAACAGAAATCAATCCTCAAGACCAGGAAGATTACCAACTAAAAGTTCTCAGCCAAGCCCTAAAAGAAACACTACGTCACGAACTACTCTCGGAAAAAAATGAGGAAAAGAGTACTTATTCAGCTCCAGAGCGGTGAGTTCGGGCAGCCCCACCATAGATTTCAGTTTAGAGCTTGATTCTGTCTCAGTATGCTCAATGGATTTACTATTAAATGCTTGACAAGGGTCAATATTGGCTAACTCTCTAAGTTTCCTATTGGTATATTCTAGGGTTTGTTGATGATAATAGAACTTCTTATCTGCTCCAAAGTGCCTTGCCCTAGCGTAAGATACTTCTCCATTCTTTCTAAAGAAAACTTGGATACTACTAACTACAGAGTTATCCCCACACACTTCACAAGGGAATCTATAACCTTTGATTTTCATTTTACTACTTCCTTAGTTTTTGGACCCCAGAGTGGTCAACTTTGGATATAAAGACCATTAAAACTAAATCAGGGAGCGTAAGACTTCTGCCAACTATTAGTCAAGAAACTTTCACTAAATGCTTGTCAAAAAATCTCAATAGAAGGACTTTTATCTAATTAGCACTACAAAGTTTGATAAGTAAGAAGAAAGCTATATGCACCACATCAGCAGAAAACTTGTTGCAGTTATCTTAGTTATTGTTCTGGTAGTTGTCTCAATTGAAGCCTACGCTTTCTCGTATGTTAATGTAAGTAATTTGCAAATAGTCAATATTGAAAGTGCTTCAAAGTTTCCAGCATGGTTTAATGAATCATATATGTTTTCAAGCGATGGCGCTCAATGGCTGATTTTATTTCAATTGGCTGGAGATAATATTGGAATTTCCTCATACGCATTGTTTTATATTTTTAAAGTCGCACAAAATCTAAGCTTGGTTGTTTTGAATACGAATTTAGTCCCTCAAAAATTTTGGGTATCAACTCCTACAAATGAAGGCGTTTTAAACGATGATCCATATTTCACTTCTACTAATTCATATAGATGCATAAACAACAACTGCACTTTTGCCAAAGTAGAATACACTGCATTTTCTGGAACCCATAATGTGGACTATGCTTTTACATTCAGGGTTTATGAAACAACTTTAGTTGGAATTGTTCCTTTGAATGAAGCAACTGTTCACTTTAACGGAACCATAAATATTCCTTATTGAGCAAGCAAGAAGCAACATCGCAAAAGCAAAAACACAAGATGCAAAGTCAGAACTTGTGCTTTAGTCTGTTTTATCTGCTCATGACTTTAGAATATGCTTTACATGGCTTACTGTCCTACCTAAATAAAGAATAAATGCTCTGTAAGCCAACCATTAAACCCTGAAGCATATTGCTTGTTTACAGCTGGCTGGAAGGGACAACGTTACTTGATAACATTTTCTTCGTGATTTCTTATAACGGAGAGTACTTACCTCTTCCTTTAACCCTCTCTCTTCATGACCTAAGTGCACTTTGAGCAATAAAAAACTTGCAGCCAATATTGACCGTTCCTGTAGACTGTAACTCTATAAGTTATTGACCCAACCCATCCTGCCATGGATAAAGTAGTTAGAAACTTTGACATCATTAAAACATATGAGGGTCACAAAATGCCATGCCTTGTCCAAGTGGGGCGCAGACTGAAAATAGTCAAAGTTAGCAAGAAAAAAGGTGCTTTAAAGAGAAACTCTGCCATTTTCAACATAAGGGGGAGCTATCTTTATAAGTAGCACTTAGGTTAAAGTAAACAAAGAGAGTTTCTGATTCAAAAGCAAGCCAAGTCCTGTGATAAATTTTAACTAGATTCAAGATTTTACATAAAATATCTAGAAAAATAATATTTTGATATTAATTATAACTAGTAGTTTTCTTCTAGATAGAACATCCGACAGAAGATTTACAACTAGAAGAATTGTTTTTGGGCATAATAGCAAATTAACATTAATCTGTAAAGTTTACTTCTAAAATACCATTACCTAAATAATTGCTGTAAATTAAATAATATTGGAATATTGGCTGTTTTGTGGAATCTCTAGCTTCTAGTTAGAGCCATAGAAGTTACTTTTTGGAGTGTATTATAGATGAGTGAAATTGAAGATGACTTCCTTGACGATGAAGATGAATATACTGATCTAGATGGTCAAAGGTGTGAAGAAACTGAAACTGATATTGACGAGATTTTTAACCCTGAAGAACAGGAGAAATATATTTACAATAAGTTTGAAACTGTTCCGTTTTCTAAATTAAGTAAGTCACAGAAGGCAATTCCTTTAGAACGTGTAATCAGACGGTATTGTGTTTCTAATCAATTAAAATACGATATTCAATTTAGAGACTTAGCCAAAAATAAAAACCACAAAAAGAGTAAGGGAAGCTGCGATGTTGATTTTATCATTAATGATTTAGCAGTCATAGAAGCTAAGAATTGGGATTGCTTTGGTGGCAGTCAATATGTGGTTACAAAGCGTGATCTTAACAACCAAGTGTTCAACAAATTTGCTAAATATAGTGACCTAAAGAAAATACTAGTTATTGCTAATCCTTGGTGGGAAAGAGGTGCTCTAAAGTACCTTATAGACAAAAGAGCAGAAGTTATTGAGGTTGGCTTTCAGGTAACCTTTGATATTGCGGTTATGGCGTCAGCATTTTGGAAAATTAAGCCTGAGCTGGATAGACTATTGTATATTCAATACTTTCAATTTCAAAAGATGTTTGACTATCTAGTATAACAAGTGAGGTACATATTCAATTGTATATTAGTTAAGAAATAGTCAGAACAAAAATAATGCAGAGTTACAGCCAATCGGCTAAATCTAGCTTATTGGCTTTAACAAAAAAATAAGATAAGGTGAATTTTGAAATGAAAACAACAATCGAGCTAGCTGCAGCTCTATCTTCCATGACTCACAAACCGAATCCAACTATTGGAGGTGAAAATCAATGAATGTCAATACTAAAGTTCTTGGACCCTCAGGAACAGGGTTTGAATGGTGCATCAATCAATATACTGGCTGTTCTCATGGCTGCAAATACTGCTATGGCATGACTCTAAGAAAAATGACTTACGCTGATTGGATAAAACCTAAACCAAGAAAAGATGTGATTGCTAACCTCAACAAGGATATGCAATACCTAAAAAAGAATAATTTGCTAAGCAGTATTAAGGATATTTTCGTTGGTTCAGTCACAGACTCCTATCAACCATTAGAACTACAGCATAAGCTTACTAGGCAAATCATAGAAGTTCTGATAGAAAATAAACTTCCTTTTACTATTCTAACCAAAGGAACTGCTGTACTAAGAGATATTGACTTGCTGAAGGGTTATCCTCTTTGCAGAGCTGGAGTAACTTTGATTTCTTTGCATGAAGCTGTTAGAAGAGACTTAGAGCCAGGTGCCTCTAGCTATGGTGAGAGAATACAATTGCTTGAAGCTCTGAAAGCTAATGGAATATCAACTTATCTAAGTTGTGAGCCATTGATGCCAGTGGATTATGCAAATCCTATAGAAATAGTTCAGACGCTAGCAGGAATTGTTGACCTCTTTGAGTTTGGCAAATGGAGCAGATACAGATACAAGCATATTCCAAAATATTACTGGAAAGACTATTGTAACAAATATTATTTTTATGTGCTAGGTAAAACAATCAAATTCTGTGAAGACAATAAGATAAACTACTGCATTGCGTCACACTCTGAAGATTTCTGTACTAAATACGGTCTGCCCTTCAAAGCTCATAAAACAATTTTGCCATAGTTTGAGGTGGAATACATCCACTTCTTTTTTCTTTAAACAAATAAGGTAGGTGATTTTATGCAAGTTACTTGTCCCCAATGTGGAAAAATGGGTTTACTACAAACAATAACACCAAGATACTACAGGATTAGACATTCTATTGTAACTCAACATATTACATACTTTGGCAAACTCTTCAACATCAGAACCTTCAGCTACCATAGAGTTTCTACTGAATGGGCAAAGCAACAATTTAATGCTGAAAAGCAGAAATACGAAGAGTTCCTTAAAGAGTTGTTTGCTATGCGGTAGATGTTATTCATTGACCCTGTACCAGACGAGATTACACAAAAACAAACTTTGTTACTTAGGATAATGCCTTACTGGCTACAAAGGAATTGGATAACTAGGTACTGGCAACAACTTCCACTCTTATGCTTAAGATGTGGTATCACTATAAGGTACATGTGATACCCTAGGGATCTCTCAATCACCAGCTTACTAATATTCACCTCATCTAGTTCTTAATTGCCTGAAGCCTACATATAGGAGAATGAACTAGCCTTAAGTTATCCCCACAGTGAATATGCTCAGTTGTCTGGATTTATTGCCGATGACACAGTTAAAAAGCCTCACTGTGCAGAGGCAACAGCATTTTGATAGGTTGAGCCCATCAATATCTAGCTGGTGTACTGTCAATACCTAATAAGCATTTATGCGAGTGTGACAACCTCATTTTTCCATTTCTACGCTGTATGCCGATTAAAACTTATTACCACAAGCAAATCTGTTTGTGGAAAGGTCTATTCGAACTCAACTTTTTACATATAATTTTCCACAATGTGCGCATTCTAGTGCATTAGGAATTTTTATTGAAGATTTAAAAGTACTTCCTCCGCACTCCTCACAATCCACAGGTTTGTACCCCTCACATTTCATATCCAAGAACTTTTCAATAATCTTTTTTGTAGAGCAAGTTAGGTTCAGACCGGTACCTTCTTTGAAAAACGCAATATGCTTAATTTCTCTTTGGGGAGAGGGAATACCGTCTGCCTTTATCAAAAAGACCTTGTGGTAATCACGAAAAGGCTCTCTTCCCTTGAAATCTTTGTGAAGTCTACCTTTGTATGAAAACAAATACGTGGAGTCTAAAGGCTTTAAACCTGTTTCTTCTTGAAGCTCTCGCATTGCAGCCTTTCTTCTACTTTCACCTTTGTTTGCTCCCCCACCTGCAAGCATAAAAGATTCACGGCCTTGACTAACAACTAAAATGCCTTCAGGAAACTCAACAATGGCAGTTCCTCTCCTTCTGTTGTAGACCATTGAATTTTTCCTCTTTTGAATCTTTTCTATCTCCACGCTGAACAGATTTAAGACTATTCTTTATGAAAACTTGGACCAGAGCCTAGGTAATGCAAAAGCGTAATAGCTGAACAAAGGAAGTAGTTAGGATGACCAAGAGTAAGGTCAGAGAAAATGTCGGCAGAAGACATAACAAAGAAAATGAAAGAAATTCAAGGAAGAATAGGGAGCACCAATGCATTTGCCTACAGGAATATTGGAAGAGTAAGTAGTTTGTTTCTAAGTGACACGAATCAGCTTCATCAAATGTATGGTAAGTTTGTAGGCAAAGCTAAAGCAGAACATCCAGACTATTTCAATGAGATAGCCTCGTTGGATAACCAAATTATAGAATATTTTCAACTACTTTTAAAAGCTGTTGAGCGTACTCCTGAGGTTTGTTTTTCATTAATTAATCTTGCTTCAGGGAAAATTTCAGAGTTAATTTCGTTTGTAAGTACCCTAGAGGCAATGCCTCCTGAAGAGAAGGTATCAAGATTAGACTATGATAAATTACTTAGAGAAAGAAATGAATTAAAGAATACTGTAGAAATCATGGTTCAATATAAGGGTCTTCCAGAACTTAACACTTTAATGGAGACTGCGAAGAATAATTCACTTCCACTTGATGAGTACTGGGTATTAGCCCTTTGTTCTTCCAATTTGATTGAAGCTGTAGTTAACAAAAAACTTGAGCAACTTGGAGAAAAAGCTGAAGGTAACTTTGAGGATCGATATAAGAAGCTTTGCAAGGTTATCAAGGAAAAAGAAGGAAGGGACATTTCTCAACTCTTACCCTCAGCGGTCTACAAAGTAAGGAACAAACTGGACCATTCCAGTGAATCAAACACAGTTACTCCAAAAGAAGCAAGGGAAATAAGCAAAGTTGTAACTGATTTTATGAATGAAGTTTTTACTTCTAAGGTTTGATTAGCCTAATCTTTGAGTCTTTAAGTTTCTCCACAATCTCTGCAAAAGTCTCACTGATTGACTCTCTGAAGTCCACACGCATTATTCCACTTATATCGCTTTGAGTATCCTCTGTTCCAACTTGCAATAGGCAACAGACTCTATCTCTTCCTAGGGCCCCCAGAAATAGTCCATGCTCAAAAACCACGTTTTGTCTAGCTCTGGGTCTAAACTTACTAAGAATTGTTTGAATACTTTTTACATTAATTGTCTCTGGGTTCTCCAAAAGCTGTTCTTTGCATTTACCTATTTCTTTGCAGTAAGCACCTAAATCATCTGGGGTAGCAACAACAAAAGCATAAGCTGCATTATTGGTTATGTCCTCAAGTAATTCTATAATTGTAGGGCTAGTCTTCTTTTTCTTAACGTCATCGAATATTACAACATCTAAGTGGTAAGTGTCTTTCAAGTAATCTTTTAGGTCTAAAGCTGGTTCCCTATATCTTCCATGAACTATGAATATTTTATTTTTTGGGAGAACATCTGCAACGGATTTTGAAACACGAATTTGACCCCCAACCACTGGTACTAAAAGACTATTCGTTACATCAAAAACATCTTTTACTCTTCCTTGAAGGAAGCAGTTTCTTGTGTAACTATTATCTGATTCATCAAGAGCGTTTTTTCCGTTTGGCAGTTCTATCTTTGCAGCTAAACCTTCAGCAGACTCAAAAATATTTATTTGCTTAATCTGAGATGGTAAAATGACTTTTCCTACAAATAGAATAGGTTTACGGTTATTGAAAGGGTTTATGATTTGGTTCATTAGTTCTTCTTTGGGAAACCCAAATGCAAAATCCCTTGTTAGTTTATCTCGGATTTTTGCCTCAATGCAGACGTGATAGTATTGTTTATTTTCAGCCATATCAGGTCTCACTTGCTTCGAAATTCTATATGTAGTATCTTGCTTAATATAATTTTCAACATAAGAAAGCGGGTATCTAAGTTGTACCCACTATCATCTGTTTATTCAGCAAAGTTTGCTCCAATGTCGGTAGTAACTCTAGAATCTTATCGCTTAACAGCTTAGGATTTTCTTTGAAGTAATGCATTAAAAATATGCTTTTGCCTATTCTGCCTTCCATGAGGTCAATTTGCTCTGATAATAAACCTGCCTTTCTCATTTGAGTGGCATAATAACTTCTAAGTTGCTTTATCTTCATTGGCAGATTAGCTCTGTTTAATCGCTTATCAATGGCTACATAGCTCACTTTAGCAGAGTTTGATATTTCATCAAGCAATGACTTTGGAACACAGCAAACATAGCAATTTTTACTATTACGTAAGAATAGTTTTGGATATCTGAAGTGCTCAAGAAACTTTGTGTTCTCATTATAGTATTCTGTTGAGTATTTGCTCCCCATGCCAACAATCAGGTTGAAGCTGTTTATGCCTTCCATGGCACGCAATCCACTTAAAGCCATGTATCTAAGGTAAAGTTTCTCATTCTCATTTAGAACTGCTCTAGCATCATTGTACCATTTGCCTAAGCCATCATGCGCATTACTGCTAAAGATTCTGGTAAAGGTAGCTATTGGGTCAGGCTTATACCTCTTGATGCCATGATTCTGCATAAGGCTCTTGAAAGTATCATAGGTTCCTTGGTATCTACTTAAGGCTATCAAAGAGTTTATGATATTATTTCTAACTGTTGGCTTTGCCAGTTGTATCTGATTAACATCATTAAGATATAGGTAATACTTCAGAGAATGCTCAAAGATTGATGTGGCATAGCCTTTAGCATACTTGTTATCTAAATACTGCTTAAAGATTGACCAATTAAGGGACTTGGGCTCTATAGACTCCGGTTCAAATCCGGGCAGCCCCACCAGTAAATTCTTGAGTCAAACGCTTTTCTGTTTGTTGTTGCGCCATTTTATGGTCCATTGGGCCATGCCGTCGAGGATTGGAGTTAATTCTTGTCCTTTCGGCGTTAACGAATATTTTATTAGGACGGGCGTTTCTGCGATGACTTCTTTGTTTATGACACCACAGGTTGTTAATTCTTTCAGTTTTGCAGAAAGCGTTTTTGAACTGATGGGTTTGAGGGCTCTCATGAACTCATTAAATCTTAGCGGTTGTTTGCGCAAGTGAAGTTCTTTTACTAT
>Ga0335081_10010875_pt1 | contig 14715 bp, 11 predicted proteins | sample Lox_Sample_35_FD_206713 | JGI IMG/M metagenome (GOLD analysis project Ga0335081, IMG submission 206713) | Soil microbial communities from Loxahatchee National Wildlife Refuge, Florida, United States - Lox_Sample_3.5 | ecosystem: Environmental > Terrestrial > Soil > Wetlands | place: USA... | reverse complement strand
AAGGGCACCCGGCCCGCGTCCGGTGGGGCAGCCATGGCCGCCACGGTCAAGACCGCCGGCACGCTGACTCGGCCGAGCACCCAGCGCAAGCTCGGCGTTCGGATGCTTCGCCAGGGGCTCCACGGCAACGACGTGACGATCCTTCAGGGCTATCTGACGATCGCGGGTTACCCGACCTCGGTCGACGGCGACTACGGCCCCGCGACCGCGGCCAGCGTCGCCGCGTTCAAGCAGGCTCACAGCATGACCCCGGCCAACGGGGTCGCCGGCCCGTCATTCATCAAGTCGCTCGAGACGGCGATCAGCGCCTACGAGAGCGACGTCCCCAGCGGCACGACGACGATCAATCCCGACGGGACAGCGACCGCGCCGGCGGGCGCGCCCGCGGCGGTTCAGGCGGCGATCACCGCGGCCAACCAGATCATCGACACGTCGTACTGCGTCGGCGGCGGCCATGGGCAGTGGAACTCGAGCTGCTACGACTGCTCGGGCTCGGCCAGCTACGTGCTTCACGGCGCCGGCCTGTTGTCCTCGTCCGAGGATTCGACGGGGCTCGAGACCTACGGTCAGCCCGGCCCCGGCAAGTGGATCACGATCTACTCCGACCCGAGCCACGCCTTCATCGTGATCGGTGGGCGCGCCTTCGACACGGCCGACTACGGCGGCCCGAACATCCCGTCGGGCACCGGGCCGCGGTGGCGCTCGAACCCGCTCGGCAACCTTGCGGACGGCGGCAACTACGTCGTCCGGCATCCGCCCGGCCTCTAGCTAGCGCTTAAGGTTGGCGGGGGAGCATCCGGCGGCTTCATCGCCGCCGGATGCGGACCTGCTTGGGGCGCCTCGCGTTCACGCGCGATGACGCGTGACAGGAGGATGCGGCTCTGTCGTAGGATCCATCACAGAGACCGATGAACCCGAGTCCGCCGACCGCCCGCCGTGTCCTGCTGTGCGCGCTCGCCGCGCTGACGATCGGTCTCGGCGCGGTCAGCCTGATCGCCGGCTTCAGCGAATCGCCACCGGTCCGTCTGCTCCAGGGCATCGCCGTGTTCGGGGCGGGCGCGGTGATCGTCGGCGGCTCCGTGGTGCTCGTCATGATCCGGCTCGCGGGCTGGCGCGACCCGGAGTCCGAGCGCGATTTCGAGGCGCTCGTCCTCCGCACCGAGCGGCTCGCGGCCGAGGGGACGTGGGGCGAGGAGGAGGACGAGGACGACGACGAGGACCTGTTCGACCCTTACAACGAAGAGGACTTCAGGGCGCTCGTGCGCGGAGCGATCGACGATCTCCCGCTCGAGTTCCACCGGGCCCTCGAGCACGTAGCGGTCGTCGTCTCAGACAGCGGCCGGCGTCAGCGCGCCTACGGCCTGTACCAGGGCGACACGGTCGCCCAGGACTACTTCCACGACCGGATTGTGATCTTTCGCGACACGTTGCTGCGCGACTTCGGCCACGATCCCGACCTGCTGAGGGCGCAGGTCACCCGCACGCTGCGCCACGAGCTCGCCCACCACCTGGGGTGGGACGAGAAGGGCGTGCGCGGGCTGGGGTTGTAGGGCGGCCGGGTTTTAGGCCGGGTTGTGGGCCGGCCGGGTTGTTGCTGTCGTCCGGCCGGACGGTGGCGCTGGGCGGTTATGTGGGGTGTGGTTGTGTGGGGCGCGGGTCGTGTGGGGCGCGGTCGTGTGGGGCGCGGTCGTGTGGGGTGCGGTCGTGTGGGGTGCGGTCGTGTGGGGTCAAAAGTGCGCACTCGACCTCGCGCCGTCGCCGAATGCGCGCGATGGCACGCTATAGGGGTCGTTTCGCGACACTGGGCGCCGGCGGGTCGCCGAGTGCGCGGTTTGGCCGACTCTACGAGCAGGTGGCCGACCCTATGAGCAGGTGGCCGACTCTACGAGCAGCTAATCGAGACGCCGTCGACCAGCCAGCCGGCGCCGGCGTGGACGGTCCGGGCGGTGCCGGTGCATTGCTGGGTCCGGTTGGTCTGGACCGAGGTCGTCTGGAGCGCCACCGTTGCCGTGCTCGAGGTGCTGCCGGGGAGGGTGGCGGCGCGGTGGAACGTGATCGATCGCACGGAGCTCATCAGGTTCTGGAACCCGGCGTAGCCGCCGAGCTGGTTTCGCAGGTTCTGGTCGGCCAGCGCCCAGGCCTCGGAGAACCGATGGGCCGCGGCGTCGGTGTAGAGCTGCTCGACAGCGGCCGCGGGGCTTGAGGTGGCCGTGCCCGTCGACCCCGCGCCCGCGGTCGCGGATCCGGCGCTTGTCGTGGATCCCGCGCTCGTAGTCGTGGGTGGCGTGCTCGTGGCCGTGGATGGCGTGCCTGCGGTCGTCGATTGCGAGGCCGCGTGGGTCGAGCCCGTGGTCGTCGAGGGCCGGTGTGCGGACCGCTGGGGCGAGCCGGTGCCCTTGCCCGCGCCGGCGGGCTTCTTGCCGGCGCCACCGCTCGTGAGGATGACGACGACGGCGCCGGCGACCAGCAAGGCGGCAAGGGCGAGCAGGGCCGGCGCGAGCCGCCGGCGGCGCGCGGGAGAACGCGCCGGCCCCGGCGGCCGCTGTGGCGGTCGCTGCGGGGGTGACGGTGACGGTGGTGACAGTGACGGTGGCGGGGGGCGGTCGGCTGCCGGCGCGGCTGCCGGCGCGGCCTCCGTGGGGTGCTCGGGCGCGAACGCCGACTCGAGCCGGCGCACCAGCTCTCCCGCGGACCCGGGGCGCAACCCGGGATCGGCCGACATGCCTCGCTGCAGGACGGCCGCCGCCTCCGCCGGCGCGGTCGGCCAGGCCTTCCGCAGATCGGGTGGGGGCTGGGTGGAAATCGCGTGGGCGAGCGCAAGCGGGTTGGACTCGGGTCGCGCCTTCTTGCCGGTGAGCATCTCGAACGCGACCGCCGCCAGCGCGTACACGTCCATTGCGCGGCTCGGAGCGGCGCCCTCGAGCTGCTCGGCGGCCATGTAGCTGAAGCTCCCGACCACGGCTCCCGAGCTCGTGATGCGGGTCCGGTCGGCCACGTCGGCGACGCCGAGGTCGGCGAGCTTGACGGCTCCGTCCTGGCCGAGGAGCACGTTGGCGGGCTTTACGTCGCGGTGGACGATGCCCTGCTCGTGGATGGCGTCGAGGGCGGTGGCGACGCCTCGGAGGACGCGCATCGCCTCCTCGGGCGGCAGCTGCCCGCGGGAGGAGATGACGTCCGCGAGCGTCTCGCCCTCGACGTACTCCATGATGATCACGACGTCGCCGTCTTGCTCGAGGTGGGCGTCGTAAACGAACACCAAATTCGCGTGGTTCAGCGATGCGCCGACCAGCGCCTCGCGCTTCAGGCGCAGGATCCCCTCGGGGTCGCTCGCGGCGTACAGCCGCTTCAGGGCCACCTGGCGCCCGAGCACGGTGTCTTCGGCGAGAGTCACTTTCGCCATGCCGCCTGCCCCCAGCCGTCTGATCTCCCGGTAGCGCGCGGCCTGTTCGGTTCCTGGCATCCTCGTTGCTTACCCGTGCGGGCCGTCCTCGACTCGTGCATCGGGCCGTCCGGGCGGTCCTCCATCCACGCGACCAGGAGCTCATCTGATGCCAGAAGCAGTCATCGTCGACGCCATCCGAACGCCGATCGGCCGTGCGGGCAAGGGATCGCTCAAGACCGTACGCGCCGATGAGCTCGCGGCGATCCCGATCCGGGCTCTGATCGAGCGCAACCCGGACGTCGACTTCGCCCAAACCACCGACGTCATGATGGGCGCTGCGAGCTCGGTCGGCGAGCAGGGCTACAACGTTTCGCGGAACGCCGCGCTGCTCGCCGGCGTCGACCATCACGTTCCCGCTTGTACGGTCAACCGCTTCTGCGCCTCCTCGCTCCAGACGATCCGGATGGCCTTCCACGCCATCAAGGCCGGCGAGGGCGACCAGTACATCGCCGCCGGGGTCGAGGCCGTCTCCCGGGCGGGGCTCGGCGCCGGGATGATGGAGGAGGCGAAGAACCCTCGCCTCAACGGCTCGAACGGGTCGGCGTACGACGTCTACATCCCGATGGGCATGACCGCCGAGAACGTGGCCGAGCGCTGCCACGTCACGCGCGAACAGCAGGATGAGTGGGCCGTGACCTCCCAGAACCGCGCCGTCGACGCCCGCGACTCAGGTCACTTTGATGCGGAGATCGTCCCGGTCCCGGTGGCCGCTCACAAGGACACCGACAAGGAAGGGAACGAGATCGACGTCCCCGACACGGTTGTCACCAAGGACGACGGGCCGCGCGCCGGGACGACGATGGAGGTGCTGGCGAAGCTCAAGCCCGCGTTCCGCGAGAACGGCACCGTGACCGCCGGCAACGCGTGTCCGCTGAACGACGGGGCCGCGGCCGTGCTCGTGATGTCGGCCGAGAAGGCCAAGCGCCTGGGCCTCAAGCCAAAAGCCCGGATCATCGGGTCGACCGTGGCCGCGATCCGTCCCGAGATCATGGGCCTCGGCCCGATCCCGGCCATCCAGGCGCTCTTGAAGGAGACCGGCGTGAACATCGACGACGTCGACGTCGTCGAGATCAACGAGGCGTTCGCGGCGCAGATCGTTCCGTGCAAGGAGGAGCTCGGGATCTCGGACGAGAAGCTGAACCCGTTCGGGGGAGCGATCGCGCTCGGGCATCCGTTCGGGATGACCGGCGCGCGGATCATGACCACGCTGATCAACGGGCTGCGGGCGGTCGACGGAACGCTCGGGATCGAGTCGATGTGCGTCGCCGGCGGGATGGGGCAGGCGATGCTGATCGAGCGCCTGAACTAGAGCCTCCGGAGCACCCGGAGCCACGAGGGCGAGTTAGAGCGGCGGGCCCTGGGTGGTGAGCGGCGGGTGGTCCGAGAGCCACCCGCCGTGGGCCATGGCGACGCTCAGCGGCGTCGGCTTGCCGACGTAGTAGCCCTGGGCGTAGTCGACCCGGTGCTTCTGGAGCAACGAGATCGTCTCCTCGTCGGCGACGGACTCGGCGACGGTCTTGATCCCGAGCGCCTGCGAGACGCCGACGATGGCCTTGACCATGTGCTCGTCGACCTCGCTCCGGGGCAGGTTCTGGATGAACTCGCCGTCGAGCTTGACATAGCTCACCGGCAGGTGCTTGAGGTAGTAGAAGGACCCGAACCCGGTGCCGAAGTCATCGAGCGCGAGGCTGCAGCCGAGGTCGGTCAGGCCGCGTGCGAACTGAGTGGCCTCGGGCATGTTGGCGATCGCAGCGGTCTCGGTCACCTCGAAGATCAGCTTGGACGGATCGACCGAGGAGTTATCGAGCTCGCGCTCGATCATCCGCAGGAGCTCGGAGTCGCCAACCACGGACTCGCCGCTGAGGTTGATACCGACACGGGGGATCGGACCCATCGACTCGGCGATCAGCTGGATGGCGCGCGACACGACCCAGCGGTCGATCGCGTGGATCAGGCCGAAGCGCTCGGCGGCCGGTAGGAACGCGCCCGGCGCGATCAGCTTGCCGCGCTCGCCCTTCATCCGGAGCAGCAGCTCTCCGTGCTTGATCTTGCCGGTCGCGAGCTCGAGGATGGGTTGGAGGTGGAGGACGAACCGGTCGCGGTCGAGCGCGTCCTGAATGCGTTGCGACCAGGTCAGCTTGGCCATCGCGCGGGCCTTGCGGGCCTCGGGTGCGGTGTAGACGACGACCCGGTCCCGTCCGCCGGTCTTGGCCGCGTACATGGCGAGGTCGGCGTTGACCAGCACCTCGCCCGCGGTGGCGTCGTCTGACTCGAACGCGGTAACGCCGATGCTGGCGCTGATCCGGAACGGTCGGCCGCCGTAGCTTGCCGGGCTGTTGCGGATCCCCGAGAGCAGGTCCTCGGCGGCGGCTCGGGCCTCCTCGGCGCCCACCGCTGAGAGCAGCACCGCGAACTCGTCACCCCCGAGCCGGGCGACCACGTCGGTCGATCGGAAGCGGCTCGAAAGCACGCTCGCCACCTGGACGAGCACGGCGTCGCCGGCGGCGTGGCCGGCGGAATCGTTGATCCCCTTGAAGTTGTCGATGTCGATGCTGAGGACGGCGCTGTGGGCGGCGTAGCGTCCCGCGCGAGCGAGCTCGCGCTTGAGCTGCTCGTCGAAGCGCCGGCGGTTGAGGAGCCCGGTCAGCTGATCGTGATCGGCCATGTGGCGCAGGCGCTCCTCGTAGCGCACGCGCTCGGTGGTGTCGCGCGCGATGATCGCGGTCGAAACGATCCTCCCGGTGGCGTTGGTCACCGGCGAGACCGTCAGCGAGACAGCGAGCACGCCGCCGTCCTTGCGCATTGCCTCGGTCTCGAAGTTGTCGATCGACTCGCCTGAGAGCAGCGTCTCGAGGATCCTCTGCTGCTCGCCGGCGCGGTGGGCCGGCTCGATCAACGCGATCGGCTGCCCGATGGCCTCCTCCGGCGAGTAGCCGTACAGCTGCTCGGCGCCACGGTTCCAGCTCGTGATCGTGCCGTCGTGGGATTTGGTCACGATCGCGTCGCCGGTCGACTGCACGACGTAGCTCAGGAGGTCGCGCGCCGCCCGCCCGGCCGCCTCCTCGGTGACGTCCTGCATCGTCCCGACGACCTTGGCCGGCCCGCGCCTGCCCTCGACGATCGCCTCACCCCGGGCGCGTACGACGCGCTCCTCCCCGTCGAACCGCGTGATGCGGAACTCAAAGTGAAGCGGGTCCTTGGCGCCGGCGGCGCTCTCGAAAGACCTCTCGACGAGCTCGCGATCCTCGGGGTGTACGCGCTCGAGCATCAGCTCGCGCGTGAGCTCGACATCGGCCGGGGTCGCGAAGATCCGGCGCAGGCCGGCCGAGAAGTGGGTGTTGCCCCTGCCCAGCTCGAGCTCGAAGCTCCCGGTGCCGGCCGCCTGCTCTGCGTCGGTGAGCAGCCGCTCGCCACGGGCCCGCTCCTCGGCACGCGCGAGCGCGTCGAGGATCTTCGGTCCGGCGTCGGTCAGCGACTCCGATCGCTCCAGCGCGTCGGTGACAGCGCGCTGCAACTCGGGCCATTCGCTGACCCCTCGATGCGGTTTGTAGGGTCGGTCTGTCATGACCGATCCGGCGATGTTCCCATACGGACTGGTCGCCGATCACCACCCTGCATGGTGAACGCCAACGTGTACTCCCTTCCTGGATGGCCGGATTTTACCCCTGCAAAGCTCGGCAGAATCGCCGGTCGAACAAATGGCCAGGGAGAGTTGGTGCAGGTTCCGGTCACAGGATGCGTGCACTCACGCGCACGGATTCCTGCACTACTTCGGGGGCATTCGGAGCGAGCCGTCCAGGCGGATCACCTCCCCGTTCAGCATCTCGTTCTCGACGATGTGCGCGACCAGCGCCGCGAACTCGTCGGGGCGCCCCAGTCGCGAGGGGAACGGGACCGCGGCGGCGAGCGCCTCCCGCGACTCCTCGGGGAGCGCGGCCAACAGCGGCGTGTCGAATGTCCCGGGTGCGATCGCGCACACGCGGATGCCGACGGACGCCAGATCGCGGGCGGCAGGCAGGGTCATGCTGGCGATCGCGCCCTTCGAGGCGGAGTACGCGATCTGGCCGATCTGTCCGTCGAAGGCCGCGATCGAGGCGGTGTTGACGCACACGCCGCGTTCGCCCGACTCGGTCGGCTCGGACTCGAGCATCGCCGCGGCCGCGAGGCGCATCACGTTGAACGTGCCGATCAAGTTGACCTGGATGACAGTCTCGAACGGCTGGAGCGGGTGCGCGCCGCGGCGGCCGGCGACGCGGGCTGCCCAGCCGATCCCGGCGCACGACACGGCGATCCGGAGCGGGACCGGCTGCCCGGCGGCGACGCGGACGGCCGCCCCCACCGCAGCCTCGTCGGTCACGTTGATGTGCATGAACGTGGCCCGCTCGCCGAGCTCGCCCGCGAGCGTCTGGCCACGCTCCTCGTTCAGATCCGCGATCACGACATGGGCGCCGCCGGCAACAAGACGGCGGACGGTGGCTTCGCCCAGCCCTGAGGCGCCGCCGGCGACAAGCGCGCCGTTGCCTTCGATCCGCACGCGCGGAACCCTAGCGGCGCGCGGCCAGCGAGAGCGCGAACAGCTCGTCCGGGTCCGTGTACCAGGCGTCGAGCCTCAGCCCGGCGGCCTCGAAGTCTTCTGCCACGCGCGCAGGAGTGAACTTGGCGCTGATCTCGGTCCGGAGCTCCTCGCCGGCGGCAAAGTCCACCCGCAGACCGAGGTCTCCGACGAGCACACTGCAGGGACGCTGGGAGCGCAGCCGCATCTCGACCCACTCGTGCTTGCGATCGAAGAACGCAATGTGCTCGAACCCCGAGGGGGAGAAGTCGGCGTCGAGCTCGCGGTTGATCACGTGGAGCACATTGCGGTTGAACTCGGCGGTGACGCCGGCCGAATCGTCGTAGGCGGCCTCGATCACCGCCGGGTCCTTCACCAGGTCGGTGCCGAGCAACAGCCGGTCGCGCGGGCCGAGCAACCTCCCAATCTCCCGGAGCAGGCGCCGGCGCGTGCCCGGGAGAAAGTTCCCGATCGTGCCGCCGAGCAGGGCGACGATCCGCGGCGTGCCGTCGGTCTTCGGGACCTGACCGAGATGGCGCTCGAAGTCGCCGATCACGCCGTGGACGGTGAGCTCGTCGAACTCCTCGAGGAGCTCTGCGGCCGCCGACTCAAGCGCGCTCTCCGAGACGTCGAGCGGGACGTAGCGTCGGAGCGTCCCCGCGCGCGACATCGCGGCCAGCAGGATCCGCGCCTTGTCCGCCGATCCCGAGCCGAGCTCGACGAGCTCACCGGCTCCGGTGCGCCGGATGATCCCGTCGGCGCGCGCCAGCAGGATCGCGCGCTCGGCCCGCGTCGGGTAGTACTCGGGCAGCTCGCAGATCTGCTCGAACAGGTCCGAGCCCCGCGCGTCGTAGAAGTGCTTGGCCGGAATTTCCTTGAACGGACGCGTAAGACCATCCAGGACGTCGTTGGCGAGCGATCGCTCGTCGCTCTCGGACAGGAAGGACTCGATCCGGATGTCGCGGGTCCCCGTGTGCGCGCTCATGCGCTTTTCGCGATCCTGAATCCGGAGAAAATCTGGCGGCGCTGGGGATAGTCCCAATTGCGGAAGGTCGAGGTGGCCACCCGCGTGCGTGTCGCCCACGAGCCGCCCCGGAGCACCCGGTAGTCGCCACCAAAGAACACCTCGGAGTACTCGCGGTAAGGATGGGCGACAAACCCGGCGTAGCCGTCGAACCCGCTGCTCGTCCACTCCCACGTGTCGCCGATCATCCCCAGGCAGCCGTAGGCGGAGGCGCCGTCGGGATACGCACCGGCGGGAGCGGTGCCGCAGCCGCGCTGGTCGAGGTTGGCGTGCTGGCCGGGAGCGGGCCGGCGGTTGCCCCACGGATAGCGGCGGGCGCGGGGACGGGCGGGATCGGTTACCTCGTCCCAGGTTGCCGCCTTCTCCCACTCGATCTCGGTGGGGAGCCGGGCGCCGTGTGCACGGGCGAAGGCGTCGGCCTCGAACCAGGACACGTGAACGACGGGCCTATCGGCATGGAGTGGCTCGACTCCTCCGAGCCGCCACTCGGCGGTCAGGTCCGCCGTCCACCCTCCTGGTCGCGAGATGTCGTATTCCTCTTTCCACGCCCAGCCCTCGTCGGACCACCACTCGCGGCGCCGGTAGCCGCCGCCCTCGACAAATGTCAGGTAGCTCGCATTAGTGACCGCGGTGCGACCGATGAGGTAACCGCGTACGTCGGTGCGATGTCGCGGCCGCTCGTTGTCATATGCGAACCCGTCGCCGTCCGCGCCGATCGTGCACTCGCCGGCGGGAATATCGATCAGCTCGAGTCCGGTGTGGGTCGGGTTCGGCGAAGCGGGCATCGGCCGGCGTCCGGCTAGCTCGTACCCGTCCAGCCGCGCGAGCAACAAGGTCTGCAGCATCGTCTCGTCGTGCTGGTGCTCGTGGCGCAGCACCATCTCGTGCAGCACGCCGTCACCGATGCCGCGCTCATCGATCACCTCGAGCGCTCGCTCGCGAACCTCATCCAGGTACTCATGGGCCTGCGCCGGGTTCAGCAACGGTAGGTCGCCGCGCACCGCGCGAGGAGTCTCGAACGCGTCGTACATCGCGGCCAGGTCCTCGCGGAGGAGCGGGCGCTCGCCGAAGCGATGCACCAACCACAGGTCCTCATAAGCGGCGATGTGCGCGAGGTCCCAGACCAGCGGGCTCATGAGCGGCGAATGGACGCGCTCGAGATCCTCCTCGGACACCGATGCCACCAGCGCGTACGTCCGCCGGCGCGCCTCCTGGAGCGCTTCGACGATGCGCGTCGCAGTCAAGGGAGCAGTGGCTGCGACCGGACCGTTCACTGACAGTCATTGTAGGCACGCCGATTATTAACTTCAGGGGAAATCCGGTGACTATGTAGAGGTAACTTCCACGTGAAACGGTTCACCCCGTTGGTGAAACGGTTAACCATTTAAGGTTAACCGGTTCAGGCGTTTTAGGTGAACCGCTTCAGTGAATCGCGTACCGTAGGTACAGCGTGCTCTGCAACTCGGCCGCCCAGATGAGCCTGAGCGCCCGCAGCTCGGCGAGCGCCGGCCCCGTGGTGATCGATGGGGCGCTGCCGCCGCCGGTGAGCTTGGGCGCGAGCGACAGGAACAACTCGTCCACCAGGTCCTCCTGCACCAGCGCGCCGAACAGGGTCGGCCCACCCTCGCACAGCACGGAGCGCACGTCGTAGGCCGAGCGCAGCCGGCGCATCATCGTGGTCAAAGTCAGCTCGCCCGGGTCGAGGACGACGACCTCGACCTGCGCGGCGAGGCTCGAGACGTCGAGCGGCGCCGGAGTGAACACCACGACTCGGGCCGCCGGCTCAGCGAACAGCGGAATGTCGGTCGGCACGGCGCCGCTCCGCGTGAAGATCACCGCCAGTGGCTCGGGGGCGAGGCCCGAGGCCGCGCGACGATGCCGGCGCTCGGGATCGCGCACCATCCGCCCGTAACGCTCGGCCCGGAGCGTCCCGGTGCCGGCGAGGATCGCGTCGACATGCTCGCGGAGCCCGTGGAACATCTGACGGTCGCCGGGGTCCGAGAGGTCTCTCGAACGGCCCTGGAACGCCGCGCGCCCGTCGGCGCTCGAGACGAAGTTGGCGATCGTGTACGGACGATGGGTGTGCGCCCGGCCGGCGAGGGTGAGCGAGGACAGCAACTGGGCAGTCACCCCCTCACCTTCGGGCTTGAGCCGATGGAGCTCCGGGTCCTGGCCGGACGTGGGAGAGGGCGGCACGGCGTCGAACCTACCAGCAGGGTGATAAACAAACACCGCAGAGGTCACGCCGGCTTTTGAGAGAGGGGAGCATGCTCGACTGCACCTACCGCCTCCGGATCCCACACCACCACGGGCAGCTCGCGCGCGTCGCCCAGGCGATCGCCGACGGCGAGGGCCTGATCGGCGACGTCGTCACGGTTTCGCTCGGGCGCGAGCATTCGGTTCGCGACATCACGGTCGAGGTCCGGGATATCCCCCAGTCAGATCACATCGCCGAGCTCCTGGACGGCCTCGATGACGTGAGCGTCATGTGGCACCAGGATCGGGCGCTGCTCCGCCACGTCGGCGGAAAACTCCGGATCGACGCGTGCTGGCCCGTCCGAACCGTCCAGGAGATGCGCGATGTGTATACGCCCGGAGTCGCCCGAGTGTGCACGGCGATCGCCGCACAACCTGCGCTCGCGTCTCGCTACACGATGATCTCGCGCAGCGTCGCGATCTGCACGAACGGCACGCGGGTGCTCGGCCTGGGCAACATCGGGCCGGTGGCATCGATGCCGGTGATGGAGGGCAAGGCGGTGTTCTACGACCAGTTCGCCGGGATCTCCGCGATGCCGATCCTGATCGATGCCACCGACCCCGACGGCTTCGTCGACACGGTGCTGCGGATCGCGCCCACGTTCGGCGGAATCCACCTCGAGGACATCTCGGCGCCTGAGTGCTTCGAGATCGAGCGGCGGCTGATCGAGGCGCTGCCCCAGCCGGTCATGCACGACGACGTCCACGGCACGGCCGTCGTCGGACTGGCGGCGGCGACGGTCGCGTGTCGCTACGCCGGCATCGAGCTCCAATCGGCGACGGTCGGCCAGCTCGGGCTCGGCGCCGCCGGCTTCGGGATTGCATCGCTGATGGTCGAGGGGGGCGTGCGCCGGGTGCTCGCGTTCGATCCGCTCGAGGCTTCACACGCCCGCGGGCGCGAGCACGGGATCGAGATCTCGACGATGGAGCGGGTCATGACCGAGGCGGACGTGGTCGTGGCGACGACCGGACGCCCTGGTCTGATCCAGCCCGAGATGATCCGCCGGGGTCAGGTCATCCTGGCCCTCACCAACCCCGACCCCGAGATCGAGCCCGAGGCCGCCGAGGCGGCCGGCGCAGCGTTCGCTGCCGACGGCCGGAGCGTCAACAACGTGCTCGGGTACCCCGGCATCTTCCGCGGCGCCCTTCAGGCAGGCGCGGCGGGGATCAACGTCGCGATGAAGCTCGCCGCCACCGAGGCGATCGCGAACCTGGCCAAAGATGGCGAGCTCGTCCCGGACGCCCTCGACAAGCGGGTCCACGACGAGGTCGCCGCCGCCGTCAAGGCGGCAGCCGAGGTCAGCGGGATCGCCCGGCCGGAACGGGCGACCGGCGACCTCTGATGACCGCCGCGGGCACCTGCGCCGGGCCGCGGCCAAACCGGCTAGGCTGCCCGCCGATGCACTTCAGCCAGCTCGACCGCGGTGAACTGATCGCGGTTCTAGGAGGGGCGATTCTCGGCCTATCTGTATTTCTGGCGTGGTACACGCTCGGCGACAAGTACACGGCGCTCGGCCACTGCCAAGGGCCGAACACCACGTGTACCGGCTGGAACTCGCTGCTGATCATCCGTTTCCTACTGCTGGTCGCGGCGGTCGCGCCGGCAATCCTCGCCTGGATCATCCTGCGCGGGCACGCGCTGTCCTGGCCGCGCGGGGAGATGACCGCGATCATCGCGATCTTCGCGCTCGGGTTCACTGTGTTCCGCGGCGTGATCGACAAGCCGGGGTCGCCGGCGGGCGAAATCGGCATCACGACCGGCTGGTGGATCGCGCTCGTGGGCGGCCTGCTGATCCTCGTCGGATCGGTGGCGCGGACGAAGGAGAGCATGACGACGCGTAAACCCCCGGGGCTGCCATGAGCCCGGATCAGTCGCACGCCCGGCCGGATCGCAACCTGGCCCTCGAGCTGGTCCGCGTGACCGAGGCGGCCGCGCTTGCCGCCGCGCGCATGGTCGGGCGCGGCGACAAGGAGGGCGCCGACCAGGCCGCCGTCGACGCGATGCGCAACGTGCTCGACTCGGTGTCGATGGACGGCGTCGTCGTGATCGGCGAGGGGGAGAAGGACAAGGCGCCGATGCTGTTCAACGGCGAGCAGATCGGGGACGGCACGCCGCCGCTCGTCGACATCGCGGTCGACCCGCTCGAGGGCACGCGCCTGACCGCGCTGGGGATGCCGAGCGCGCTTTCGGTAATCGCGCTGTCCGAGCGCGGCTCGATGTTCAACCCCGGCCCGATCGTCTACATGGAGAAGATCGCCGGCGGCCCCGAGATCGCCGACCTGCTCGACCTCGACCGGCCGCTGCCCGAGACGCTCGCGTTGATCGCCGAGCGCAAGCAGATCGACATCCGCGACGTGATGGTGGTGATGCTCGATCGCGAGCGCCACCAGGAGGCGATGGAGCAGATCCGCGACGCCGGCGCGCGCGTCAGGCTGATCCTCGACGGCGACGTGTCGGCGGCGTTGCTGGCCGTCAGCGACAACACGCCGGTCGACATCCTCTGGGGGATCGGCGGTACGCCGGAGGGCGTGATCACGGCGGCGGCGATCAAGTGCATCGGCGGCGAGATGAAGGGTCGACTCTGGCCGCGCAACGACGAGGAACGAACGGCCGCTCTGGATGCGGGCTATGACCTCGAGCGCGTGTTGACCTGTGACGACCTGGTCGCCGGCGAGGACGTGTTCTTCTCGGCCACGGGCGTCACCGATGGCGACGTGCTCCAGGGGGTCCGCTACCAGGGCGATCGCGGCGCGACGACCGAATCGCTTGTGATGCGGTCGCGATCGGGCACCGTCCGGCGGGTATCTGCACGCCACGACCGGGCGAAATTGCGGACGCTGACCGGCGTCCGATACGGCTGACAGCGTTCACTGGCCGGACGGGGCCGCACGGCCCCACGGACGCCGAGCGCAGCGAGGCCCAGACCTACTTGGGCACGTGATCGCGGATGTGGCGGGCGCGCTCGATCGCGGCGCTCGCGGCGGCGCGCACGTCCGGCCGGTGGACTGCGAAGCGGCCGACCTTCGAGGGCGCGAGGTCGAGCTTGGCCAGCGAGCGCAGGAACGCGTGGGTGACGAGGACGTGGATCGCCGACTGGGTCGCCTCGTACACCGGCGTGCTGAAGCCGACCGCGATCGCCGGGTAGAAGTTCGCGACCTCGACCTCGATGCGGACCTTCACCCGGCCGTCGGGCTCGTTGCCGATGTGCCTGACGTCGAGCGATAGGAAGCCGCAGCCCCGGCCGGCGCGGGCGACCAGCAGCCCGTCCCGGATGCGCCATCTCACCTTGCCGTGGTCGCGCTCGATCTCGTAGTCGGGTGCGTCGAAGCGAAGCAGCGTCAGCGGCCGGCCGAGGAACACGACGGAGCGCTCGTTCTCGCCGTACACGACGCGGATCGTCCACAGCGTCACCCGCGAGAGGAACAGCCAGTACGTCCGCG
>Ga0335081_10010873_pt1 | contig 14715 bp, 10 predicted proteins | sample Lox_Sample_35_FD_206713 | JGI IMG/M metagenome (GOLD analysis project Ga0335081, IMG submission 206713) | Soil microbial communities from Loxahatchee National Wildlife Refuge, Florida, United States - Lox_Sample_3.5 | ecosystem: Environmental > Terrestrial > Soil > Wetlands | place: USA... | reverse complement strand
GGCCACTGCCACCAACTTGCTTTCAATCTCCTTAGGATCGAAGACTACGATGGATTGCCATGCGTCCGGATGAAATCCGGAAGCCACTAGTTGCCCGCGCGTGAATGCATGGACGCGGTTCACGACTTCGTCTTCGCTGAGTGTGGTAACGCCGTCGAGGCCAGTAAACCCTGAGCCGTCGATGATGCGAATATCACGTACGCCGCCGGCCGCTGCCGTGGCCCGCGCGGCGAATTCAAATGTGTGCCGCACCGAACTCGGACTGATGGATTGGGGGAAAGGAAAAATGATGGCGAAGCGTCGCCCGGGACTCGTCGCCGGGGCGCCTTTACGAGCAAGCTCAAGAGCGTGCTGGATGGTCTTTGCTCGCAGGGAAACTTCGGTGGCGCTAACTTTCGGGCTCGCGACGGTCAACATCAGAGTAGCAGTGTCGCCAAAATCCTTGATGAACGTGATCGGCCCGGCGCCTTCGGGCAAGTCATGAATCTGATCCAGCTTGCCCTTGATGTCATCGAATTGCTTGCCCACATCTGTCACGTTTTCGTTGAGCACAACATAGACGGACGCCAAGCTGTCGCGCGGGTGGGGGCGTTGATCCGCGGACTTATTCGAAGACGCAGCACCACCCATGCAATCTGGCGCTTCTCGGTGAAGAAACGAGCTACATTGTGGGTGGTTTTGATGATCTCGTCGTCGCTGCGTCCGTGAGCCATACGCTTCCTCTATTGCGGAATGACCTGCGAAACCAGACGAATTTTGTCGCCGTCATTCAGCAGCATCGTTCCACTCGAGACAACGCGCTCGCCGCGGTGCACACCCTCGGTCACGGCGATCAAATTTCCGTAGACCTCACCGACTTGGACTTTCCTCAGGCGCGCGAACGAATCCGCGCCGGTTTCCTGCACTACGTAGACGGCGTAGCTCGAAGGATCGCCCTGTGGACGGACCACGGCAGTGAGTGGCACGACGAGCGGCATCTCTTGTGCCGCCAGGCCCGGCACGACCAGAGAGGCGATCATGCCGACCTTCAGCCGGTTGTGAGGGTTGGACACTGTAAGCTCTACCTCGAACAAGCGAGTCTGCGCATCCGCGGCCGGGGCGATGCGCGTAACGCGGCCGGCAATCGAGATATCGGGCAATGCTTCAGTCGTGATCGAAAGTGGCATTCCCAGCCTGGTATGAGCCACCATCACATCTGGCACGCCGAACACGACCTTCACCGAACTGGTGTCAGCCAGCACGAATGCCAGTGTTCCCGGGGCAACCAGCGAACCGACCTCGATGGATCGTTTCAGCAATACGCCGTCGGCGGGAGCACGCAGCTGCGAGTCGTTTTGGTCCAATTGCGCCTGCCGCAGCGTCGCCTCCGCGCCTTGCTCATTGGCTTGCGAGATATCGTGACGCGCAGCGGCTGTGTCGTAGTCGGGCTTGGCGAGGCTTTGCGCGTGGAACAGAGCAGATGCACGCTCGAAATCCTGATTCGCTTTGGTTTGCTCGGCGACGGCCTCGGCGAGGTGCGCCTTTGCCTGATTGACTCGGTCGCCGAACTCGGTCTGACGTAATTGCGCCAGCGCGACATCTTTCTTTACGGTGTCGCCGTCCTGCACGTCGCGCATGCGTCCATCGGCGCCCTTCATCTGCAGAATCGCCGTCACGTAGCCGGAGACCTTGAAGGCAACGTTCACCGTACTGTAGGGCTCGACGTTCGCCGAATAGCGATAACCCTCATCCGCTCTATGCTGCTCGGCCACGCGCACGGTCACGGGGATAGCAGATTTCTCAACTTTGCTTTTACCGCACGCCGTGAGCAGCACAACCAGCGTTCCGGCGATGATCACCAGACATTTGTTCATCACTCATCCCCCATGGCTTTGGTCAGATCGGCGCGCGCGGTCCAGTAATTACTCAGCGCCTTCTGATATTCCGAGGCCGCGGTTGACTTGCCAGCCTCGACCTGGAGCAACTGGTCAAGCCGTACTGACTGGATACGATAGGCGTCGCTGGCAACGCGCAGTTTTTCTGCCGCCTCGTCGACACCCAGCCGCGCTACCTGAATTGCGGCGACGGCTTCCTGCACTTTGCGGAATTGCGCGTTCACTTCCAGCAGAATCTGCGATTCGGTTTCGCTCAGAGCGGTCTTCCCTTGCTCGACCGTCTCGGACTTTTCCGCGAGTTCATGCCGCTTGCGGCCCCAGTCGAACGGCTCCCACGTTATTTCAACGCCTGCCGTCAGAACGTTCGTAGGAAGCAGTTCGTAGTTCAGGAATGAGACTTGGTGCACGGAGAGACTGACATCAGGGATGTATTCCGCCTTTTTCTCGCGTCGGTCGTATTCCGCTTGCTTGATTTTGAGCTGGGCCTGGCGCAGTTCCGGACGCTGCTCAAGAGCGCGGCTCTGGGCAACCGCGAGATCGAGTTCGGCCGTGTCCGGAGTCTGTTCCCCGGCAACGCGAAAGCGCTGGCGAATGTCGCGGCCCATGAACTGATTCAGTTGCTCCTGCCGAGTCTCCAGGGTGTCGCGCAGCTTGACGGATTCCAGTCGCTCCTTCGCGAGCCGCATTTTCACGTCGATGCTGTCGGCTTTCAGAACCGCCTGCGGCAAAAGGAATTGATCCGTGACACGATCGAGTTCCGTATAAAACTGAATTGTCTCCAGGCTTGCGTCGAGAGCGGTTTGCGTCTGAATCAGGTCGTAGTAGAGACGCGTTACCTGGTCACGAATCTCGTGCTGCTTCGCGCGTAGATCTTCTCGTCCGAGGTCTCGCGAGAACTCCAAAGACTTCAGTCCGAGATTGATCTTGTAAAGCTGAGACAACGGCTGAGCGACCGAATTCATCATGAATCCGGTGATTTGGCGCGGGGTGGTGATGCTCGTGTTCTGCGCGGGAATCGGCCCAATGCCCGGAAAGGTGCCGAAGGCACCCTGTTTGAACTCAAAGCTCAAAGGCCTCAGCAGGCCGGATCCCATCATTGAGATTTGGATGACCGGCAAGCGATGCGTACGGAATGCACTGATGTTTTCACCTAGCTTTTGGACCTCCAGCGTTGAGATACGCACTGTGCGATTGTTTCGCAGAGCCAGGTTGACGGCTTCGTCCAGCGTCAAGACATCTGGCACCGAGCCTGGGATGGTTTGAGGAAGGACGGATGGAGGGAAGGAGCAGGAGTAGTAAGAGCGAAGCAATCCTGGGCATGAATTGCCTCCGAAAAGTCGAAGGAAAAGGTGACCTAAAATTTTCGAGAAAGCTCATGCCACAGCACCCGACGGGAGCTGCTTGCGGTAGATGTAGCTATCGCTTTGTCGCAACGAGACTGCGATGATTCAGGCGCATTCTACACATGTGCCGTGCTCAGGCTGTGATCCGGGCTACAGAGGGTTGTGATTGTGTGCCGGGCGATATTTACCGAAATCGAAAGCTCGATCCATCGTCAAAAGAGGCATCCTCAATGAGTTGCGTTCATTGCTAGGCGTTCATTCGGATTCGCTTCCGGCGATATATTTCGGATGTGAGATTCAGCCCCGAATCCGGGATCTGAGCAAGCTGGAACTTGAACCACAAACCCGACCCGAATTCGTCGTCGGAGGCTCGGGGACATTTATGAGATGAGTTCTTAGACTCCATCTCAAACCGAGGAAACCGTGGGATACTCCGGTTGAGGCAGGCTTTTCATGGGTCGAAATGCAAACGATTTTCGTACAATAGACGCACAATGAAATCGGCAATGGTACCTTTTTCACCCTCTGGCCATACGAAGAATCAATAACTTACGTACTGTCAATACACTGAATAGTTCGAAACCCTCCGCCTCCGCCAAATTCCTGTCCAAATTTTCAAATGAGCCGGGTGATCGCTGCGCTCCGGATTGGGCACCGGACTCTCTGCTTGCAGCGCATCTCTTGAAAAGTCCCGCTTCTCGGCAGCGAGAAGCGGGGCACCGTCAGTTTCGTTGGTGGCTCAGTCTCCAGTCAGACCTGCCTATTCGGGCAGCATCACTTGGCCTTGGACTTTGAAGTTTCCGCTGACTGATTGAGCATCGGTTCCGGGTTGTCCGCCGCCGATGGAGAGCGTGTACTCGCCTTCCGCGACGATGATGCTGCCCGTATCCGTGACCATGCTCAGGTCGCGCGGGTTCAACTGGAACTCTACTTTCTGATTGGCTCCAGGTTCGAGGTGGATCCGTTGGAATCCGCGAAGCGCGCAGCGGGGAGCACCGGGGACTTCGGGGAACTTTAGATACAGCTGGACCACTTCATCGCCCGCCACCTTGCCTGCATTCGTGACAGTTATCGATGCATGCAATGGATCGCCGGCAGTGATCGATGTGGTAGGCAACTGGAGATTGCTGTAGCTAAATTTTGTGTAGCTGAGGCCGTATCCGAAGGGCCAAAGGGGTTCGCCTTCGAAGTAACGATAGGTGCGGCCTTTCATGGAATAGTCTTCGAAGTGGGGCAACTGGTGAACGTCTTTGTAGAACGTTACGGGTAGGCGTCCAGCAGGATTGTTCTTGCCGCTGAGCGTTTCGGCGATTGCCGCTCCGCCCTCTTCGCCGGAATACCAAGCTTCCAGAATGGCGTTCGCGTGGGCTTTTTCCCAGTTCACGCCCAGAGCGCTGCCGTTCATCAGTACGACAACCAGAGGTTTGCCGGCTGCGGCAACGGCCTGCACCAAGTCTTCTTCCGCCTTGGGCAAATCGAGGCTGGTGCGATCGCCGCCGAAGAATCCGGGCTCTTCGACTGGCATCTCTTCGCCTTCGAGACGGCTGGTGATTCCGACCACGGCAACGACGACATCAGCGGTTTTTGCGGCCGCGATTGCCGCGGGATCAGGTGCGTTGCTCACCGGGGCCCAGATGAGTTGGGCTTGCGGTTTGTGGCCGGGGAACTGCCCGAAAGTGACACTCAGTTTTACGCGACGTCCCTTCTCGCAATGAATCTTGCCGAGACTGCTGGTGTTGCCCCAACCCTCAGTCACCAAGGTATCGTTGGCGGAAACGCGGGCAAAACCGTCCACCTTGATGCCGAGTAGATAGTCGCCAGTCTCACCTGGGGTGAGGAAGCCGGTCCATTCCACCGCCAGAGATGGCGTGCCCTTCGCCTGGTCGGGAAGGTTGGAATCACTCATGTTGATGGTGGATTCCACACGCGAGGTGATGGGCGTCGGCTTCCCGTCGAAGCTGACGCGCGCACCGTAGTCAGCGTTGAGGCCGGGCTTTCCGTCGGGTGTGGTGAGCACCGACGCAGGGACAGGATTGCCCTGATTCGAGAGGAACTGCGTGCCGGGAACATAGGTAATCTTCGCGTCCGAAAACTCGGCCTTTATTCCTTCGAGCACGCTCACCGTGTGAGTGGGATTTCCGTTGTAGTTGCCCAAGAGAACGGCGGTCTGATCAGCGAGTGGGCCGACGATGGTGATGCGCTTGGCAGACTTCAGTGGAAGGACGCCGTCGTTTTTCAGCAGCACCATGGATTCGTTGGCTATGTGGCGGGCCATCTGGCGGTGCGCGGCGCTATCCAGCAACTTCTCATCGATCTTTGTGTATGGGACCGACGAGGGAGAATCGAACATGCCGAGACGGATGCGGGCGGTGAAGAGGCGGACCAGCGCGGTGTCGACGGAACTTTCCGGGAGATATCCCTGTTGGACGGCGTCGATGTAAGGCTTGTAATCGTGATTATCTTTGACCTTGTCGATGAAGTCGGCGCACTCGTTATCCATGCCGCGTAGCAGAGAGATCGCGGAGGCTTGTGGCTGCGTGGGGCGATAGCGGTGTCCGTTGAAGATGTCGATGACCGCGCCGCAATCGCTGACTACGTATCCCTGAAAATTCCAGGCTCCGCGAAGGGTGTGCTGCAGCAGGAACTCGCTGGCGCAAGCGGGCTGGCCGTTGATCGCGTTGTAGGCGCACATGACGGATCCGGCATGGGCCTCGGTGACGGCGGCGCGAAATGCAGGGAGGTAGGTGTCCAAGACGTCGTGCTTGCTTACGTCCACATCAGTAAAGTGACGCGTGGGTTCGGGGCCGCTATGCACGGCGTAGTGCTTGGGCGTGGAGATGACGCGATAGTAGTGAGGGTCGTCGCCTTGCATGCCGGTGACAAAAGCGACGGCCATGCGGGCGGAGAGGAAGGGATCTTCGCCGTAAGTTTCCTGGCCGCGCCCCCAGCGCGGATCGCGAAAGATGTTGACATTGGGAGCCCAGAAATCGAGACCTTCGAAAATGTTGGAGTGTCCGGCGCGTTCATCCTGCGCATGTTTGATTCGGCCTTCGATGCCGATCGCGGTGGCCATTTCGTGAATGCGGGGAGTGTCGAAGGTGGCCGCGAGCCCGACGGGCTCCGGAAATTCCGTAGTGCCATCGACAGCGACGCCGTGTAAGGATTCGCTCCACCAATCGTAGGCGCCTACATTCAGCCGCGGAATGGCGCGGGCCTGATTCACGAGCTGCGAGGCTTTTTCCTCCAGCGTCATGCGGTGGACCAGATCGGCGGCACGCTCTTCTGGAGTGAGTTTGGGATTCATGTAAGGGAGGTTAGAGGGTTCCTGTCCGGGGGCAAGGCAAGTGATGAAGACGCAGAAAGCAATGAGGACTACTACCAGGGTGAGTCTGGTGAAACGGTTCATCTGGTGCTCCTTCCTGTGGATTTATTCGCACCTTTTAAAACAAAGATTGTTGCTGAAGAACGGTAGCACATGATTCTGAAAGCGATCGGCGACTTTGCTGGTGTGCGTGCCGGAGTACGTTTCGAAACTGTGGACGATTCCGTATTTGTCGAGAGCATCATGCAGCTTGCCTGTATCCACGCGGAGACCGTCTTGGTCACCCACATCGATCGCGATCGCGCGGTATCGTCGAAGATTTCCGACGTACTGATCGATGAAAGCAAGAGGCGCATTGGCGGCCCACTTGGCAACGATCTCCGGCTGAGGCTGGCCATCCTTCATAGGTAGATCGAGATACAGGGGAGGATTCTTGGGATTGGGGGACCAGGCGGCAGCGGTTGCAAGCTGCGCTCGAGGGAAGAACGGCAGCTTTGCCGAATCCTCGGGTGCCTTCACCGATTCGAGAGCTTTGTCTACTTCCGGATTTCCGCCAGCAGGCCGGGGAGACAAGCAGCATGGGCTCATGATGTAGACAGCGCCAAAGACGTCGGCATGTTTCATGCCGATGCGGGTTGCGCCGTAGCCTCCCATGGAGTGGCCGACCAGGCCGCGACTCGCTCGATTTGGAATCGTGCGGTAATGAGCATCGAGGTATGCGACGACATCATGCGCAATGAATTGCTCGAAATCTCCGGTGGTGACCGAACTCGAGTACATGGAGCCGTTGTGCAGAGTCTTGGAGTCAGGCAACACGACGATCATTTCTTTCGCGCCTTGGGCGAAAGCGCCTTCGATGGTCTGCGGCACGTGGATTTCGTGGGTCCATTGCTCGGCGCCGATAGAGTAGCCATGCAAGGCGTAGACGACCGGGTAACGGCGGGATTTTTCCTTGGTATAGCTGGGAGGCAGGAATACGAAGACGTCGCGGTCGACGGCGTCATTTTCGAGGTTGCCTTCCAGTGCAGTACCGTGGATCTTGATGTGCTCCACGGTCATGGGCTTGGCGCCGGGAATGACGGGAGGCACGTCCGTCTGCACTTGCGCAGAGAGGCGCGGCGCGACGCATACCGAGATACTAAGCAGGGCCAACATCGGGATCAACGATCGCATTCTGACTCCCATTCGTCCTGAACCTATTCTTCGAGTTGAAGACCTTCACGAACTTTTGGCAATTTCGTGATACACGGAATACCGTTCATGCACGATTGTCGATAAGGGTACAAAGGACACGGATTGATTCTGCGCAGAGCGGAACGTGAGCGATCCCGCTTTCGCGTCCAGCCAACTCGCAGGGTCTTCAATCTTACCTTTGAATTGCAGAATTGACCTGGGCTCTTGTTTTTCTTGGGCAGTAAAGTGCCGGTACCAGATCTCTCGAGGTTCTTCCTCGAATCGCGCCGCCAACACCAAGGGGCCGTACATCGCGGCCTGAATGCTCTCGTTATCGGGCAGCGGAGCCGCGTGCAAGTGCATAGGGAGACTTAACTCGATTCGATCTCCGTTCTTCCATGGTCCGCGCAGAACAAGATAGCTGCCGGCATCGGCAAACGCCGGCAGTGGATTTCCATTCACCTTGACGCCGCCGTTTTTCGACCAGTACGGAATCCGCAGCTTGAAATTCAAATCTACCGACCTGTCGGCCGAGATGAGCAAGGTCGTGCCTTGCTCCTCGGGGAAGGCGGTGTGCTGGGAGATGCGAATGGCCTTCTCCGGCCAGTTCAGATCGGAAGCGATGTATAGGTTTACGTAGATTGAATTGTCGTCGTGGAAGTAGATGGTGTCATTCAGCTTGGCGAACTCTTCGGCACCGGTTCCGTTGCAGCACCAGAATGAGTCGAAAGGTTTGGCATAAATTTTGGAGTAACCGCTTCCGAGGGGCAGGTAGTAAACCGTGGTGCCGCTCTCGGGATCGATGGTTCCCATGCGGTGGTTAAATAGAGCGCGTTCGTAATCGTCCATGTAGCGCGCCTGGGGGGACCACGCGAACAGGTGACGGGTCAATTTCATCATGTTATAGGCGCAACAGTCTTCAGTAGTCTCCGAACTTAGTTGAGTGGAGAGAACGCCGGGATCAGAGCGCCACAGTTCGAAATTGCTGGTGCCGCCGGTGCAATAGGAACGCTCGCTGGTTACTTCATCCCAGAAGTATGACGCGATATTCCAGTAACGCTTTTCGCCAGTGAGTTCGTACCAGCGCGCGGCCGCGATGACTTGCGGGATGTGCGTATTGACGTGCAGGCCCTTCAATTCGTCACGATGGGCCGCAAGGGCATCGAAGAACCATTTCTTATCGAAGCGTCGTGCCAATTCCAGATAATCCTTCTTGCCGGTGACTGCGTAGAGGTTGCTGAGCACTTCGCCCATGCCGCCGTATTCCACGAGAAGTACGCGCTGCATGTGTTGCTCGCTGAGCGGGTCAGCCCAGCTTTGCACCCATCCAGCCATCTTTTCAACTGTGGCCAATGCCTGCTCGTTGCCGGCCAGCAGGTACATGTCGAGATGGCCCGCCATGATTTTGTGGATGGTGTAGAACGGGGCCCACACGTTCACACCGTCACGGAGGCGGTCGAATAATTCCTGAGGAAATGCGCTGAGATAGCCGTTCTTATGCTGTGCCTGACATTTGGCCAGTTCTCGAACCATGATGTCGCCATTGCGCTTGAGTTCTTCGTCTCCGGAACTAGCGAAGGCGAGGGCGCAAGCCGAGAGGTAATGTCCGCCGGCGAAGTGACCGCGCAGTTCGCAGTCGGGTTTTTCCCAGTCGCCCAAGGGCTCGGCGGAAGATGGCAAGCCCGCAGTGACTCGGAAAGTGTGAAGCAGACGATCCGTCGGAAGGGTCTTAAGATATCGGCGATTCGCGTCTGCGGCTGCGCGGAATGCACCCGGGCGAAGTCTCACATCCTTCATGGGAAAAGGTACCGCTCGAGACGCGATCAAATCGCGACCAACCGGCACTGAGGCACGGCTGGACGCCTCGGTCGAATTCTGCCCTCGCAAGGCAAATGCGGGTCTGCGAAGAACCGCACCTGCACTGAGAGTGGCTGCGGCGGTCACGAACTTACGACGACTGATCTTTTCCAAGGACGTCTCCTCCGATGCGTGGTCCCGATACCGCCACGTGATCTTGGGCCGTGGCTCATAATTTCTATGCAGCGATATTATCGGTCAATTGACAGCGATAAATTTACCGATTATTTTCGTCGGTTCATAGACATGAAGGCACTTGTGCTTCGGAACCCGGGAGAGGCTTCGATTGAGACCGTGGCGGATCCGGTGCTCACGCGGGAGAATGTTCTGCTCAAGGTCCGGATGGTGGGATTTTGCGGCAGCGACCTGAATTCATTTCGTGGGCGGAATCCGCTGGTCTCATATCCGCGAATCCTGGGCCATGAAGTATCCGCTACCGTGGTTCGGGATTCTGGGAGCGACAACGGGCTTCCTGTTGGGACTGATGTTGCCCTCTGTCCTTACACGAATTGCGGAAACTGTGCGTCGTGCAGGCGCGGACGTGCGAATGCCTGCCAGTTCAATCAGACACTCGGCGTACAAAGGGATGGAGCACTGACTGAGTTTATCGCGACGCCGCGGGAAAAACTGTTTCCCGCCAAGCTGACGCCAAAGGAATTGTGCCTGGTTGAACCGCTGACGGTGGGATTTCATGCCGTAGCCCGTGGACGCGTGACTGGCGACGATACGGTAGCGGTTTGGGGCTGCGGGGGAGTAGGCCTTGGTGTGGTTGCAGCGGCGAGTTCTCGTGGAGCGCGGACGATCTGCATTGATGTCGATGACGAGAAACTCGAACTGGCTCGCCGGGCAGGCGGGGCGGAAACCATTAACAGCAGACGAGAGTCGCTGCACGATTGCTTGCTGCGAATGACTGCGGGGCGGGGGCCTGACGTAGCGATCGAGGCGATTGGCACGCCAGAAACATTTCGTTCTGCGGTTGAAGAAGTCGCGTTCACGGGCAGGGTCGTGTACGTCGGGTACGCGAAGGAACCGGTGGGTTACGAGACCCGGCTCTTCGTGCAGAAAGAATTAGACGTGCTTGGCTCCAGGAATGCGCAACCGGCAGATTTTGAGACGGTGATCCGGTTTCTCGAGGCAGGGAAGTTTCCTGTTGACGAGGCAGTCAGCTTGATCGTTCCACTGGAACATGCAGCCGATGCGCTGCGCTCGTGGAGTGAAAATCCATCGCGGTTCAGGAAGATTATGGTCTGCTTGGATTGAAGCCCACAGTGCAGCCGCGGAATTTCATAAGGCCGTTTGAGAAAGGACATCATGCAATCTCTTTGTTCGACGTTGATTCGAAGGATGGGCGCTACTTTGCTCGGGTTGTCGACGGTTGCCATGTCGCACGCACAAAGCGCAACGGCGCCCACGGCCTCAGAGGATCCGGCAAAAATTGACCAGATTTGGCAGCAAGCGAGTAGCAAGTATGACAGCGCACGAGCCGCGCTTCTAAAGGACGTCGATGCCGGAGATCAGCAGGGTCCGTTTCGTCCCGACTGGGAGTCGCTGCAGAAGTATGAGGCTCCCGAGTGGTACAAGGATGCAAAGTTTGGAATCTTTATCCATTGGGGGGCATATTCGGTTGCGGCATTTGCCAACGAATGGTATCCGCGAAACATGTATCGGGAAGGCGCGGAAGAGTACAAGCGCCACAGAGCGACGTACGGACCGCAGGACAAATTCGGCTATAAGGATTTCCTGCCGATGTTCAAGGCTGAGCGTTTCGATGCGGCGGCGTGGGCTCAGTTGTTCAAGAAAGCTGGCGCGAAGTATGTGGTGCCGGTGGCGGAACATCACGACGGGTTCGCGATGTACGACAGCGGGCTCAGCGACTGGACGGCAGTAAAGATGGGGCCGCATCGCGACACTACGGGAGAACTGGCCAAAGCAGTGCGGGCTGAAGGATTACATTTTGGATTGTCATCGCATCGGGCGGAACATGATTTTTTTCTTGGAGTCGCCCGGAGCATTCCTTCGGATGTGAACGATCCGCAGTATGCAGCGTTCTACGGTCCGGCACATAACTGGATGGAAGCACCGTGGGGCCTTCCTCTCAACGACGATTTCACTTACGTTTCATCGGCGTGGGCGGATGACTGGCTCGCGCGCGGCGCGGAACTGGTCGAGAAATATCATCCTGACATCGTGTATTTCGATTGGTGGATTGGGCAGGCGTCGATCCGACCTGATCTCTTACGTTTCGCGGCGTTCTACTACAACACTTCCTTAAAGTACGGCGATCACGCGGGAGTGATCAACTACAAGGACTACGCCATGCAGGAGCACTCCGGAGTGCTCGACTTGGAACGGGGACAGCTCGGTGATATCCGGCCTCTCTACTGGCAAACCGACACTTCAGTTGGGAATAAGTCGTGGGGCTACATCAAGGACGACACGTTCAAATCTCCGGAATTCATTGTTCACCAGTTGATCGACATTGTCAGCAAGAACGGTAATTTACTAATGAATATTGGTCCGCGCTCGGATGGAACCATTCCTGACGAAGTGCAGCGCGTGTTGCTGGATGTGGGGGCGTGGCTCGATGTGAATGGAGAGGCGATCTATGCGACGCGGCCATGGAGGGTCTACGGGGAGGGTCCAACGAAAGTTGCGGCGGGATCGTTTCACGATGTCGATACCACGAACTACACGCCGCAGGATTTTCGCTTCACGACGAAGGGCCACGTGCTCTATGCGATTGGGCTCGGCTGGCCCGCCAACGGAGAAGCAGTAATTCGTTCGCTAGCGCAGACTGTGGGGAGCGAGCGAGTGGAGTCAGTTGTATTGGTTGGTAGCGATGCGAAGTTGCAATTCGAGCAGCGATCTGACGGGCTACACGTCAGGCTCCCAGGCCAGGCCCCCGCGAGATATGCGTACGCACTGCGCGTGACGTTCGACGGTTCGTCGCGCTAGAGGACGACACTCGCGGCGCCTACTTGATTCCGAGTTGAGCAAGATTTTCCACTGGCCGGGCCAGCACGGCCTTACTCCCACGCATGACAATCGGCCGCTGGATGAGTTCCGGGTGGTCGGCCATCACGCGGATCAAATCGTTATCGCTGAGATTCTGATTCGCGACGTACTGCTGATAGGCGGGTTCGTTCTTGCGAATCGCGTCTTGGGGCTTGAGTCCAGCGTTGCGCAGCAGGCGCTTCAGTTCGGCTTCTGACAACGACGAGTCCTTCATGTAGTCGATTGCTTCGAATTCAATTCCCTTTTCAGTCAAGAGCCTCTTGACTTCGCGGCACTTCGTTCATGTTGGCTTCTCGTAGAGGACAACCTTGGCGCCAGACATTATCCTGTTTCTCCTTCGTTGGCTTTCAGCATCTCACTCGCCCGAGAAATCATAATCCGAAAATGCGGCGACGGGAATTCACGTGTGCGCAGCCAAGCACTCATTCTGCTACACTCTCGCGCATGAGCACTCTTACACGCAGGGAGTTTGTCGGACAATGTGCGGGCGCAGCTGCGGGAGCATTGATTTTGGCGGGCGTGGCGCGAGCCGCGGTTTCTAAACCTTCGGTTCAGTTTCCTTCGTATCCTCGGGAGCGAGTTGCGGTCGCGGCTTATCCATTTCGCGAATTCATTGTGGGCTGGAAGGGGTGGGATGGAAACACTCCCAGTAAGGTTCCAAGAGAGCAGCAGATGGAGTTGAAGGATTTCGCGGCCCATGTGGCGGAGAAGTTCAATGTGCACCATATTGAGCCGTGGAGCCCGATTTTTCCTTCGACCGACCCGAAGTATCTCGACCAGTTCCGGGTTGCGGTGGCGAAAGTGCAGTCGTCGGTGGTGGATATCGCGGTCGATGGCAGGCATAGCCAGTATGCGACGGACGCCGCGGAGCGCAAAGCATCCGTCGATGCGACGAATCAGTGGATCGATGTGGCAGTAGCGCTCGGGTCGCCCAGCATTCGAACGCATATCGATGGCGCCAAGAATTTGAAACCAGACGTAAAACTGGCAGCGGATACGCTGGCGCGCAATGCCGAATATGGCGCAAAGAGAAATGTCGTCGTGCATCTGGAGAACGACAACCCAATTAGCGAGGATCCGTTCTTTATCGTGCAGATCATCGAGAAGGTGAACAGTCCGTGGCTGCGGGCCTTGCCGGATTTCGGAAATTCGCTGGCGGCACATGACGAAGCGTTCCAGGACCGGGCAATGGATGCAATGTTTGCCCATGCCTATGGAATCTGCCATGTGAAAGATGGTGAACCGGACGAACAGGGAAAAATGACGCACGTGGATCTGGCCAAGGCGTTCGCGGCGCTGAAGAAGTATGGGTACAAGGGATATTGCTCGATTGAATATGACGCACCGGGGGATCCGTACAAGACTACGGCGGAGTTGATCGACGCAACGATTAAGTATCTTTCTTAGCCGACCGGTTCGTGTTCGGAGGCTGGAAGCGTGAACCGCTCGGTTGTCTCTTTCCGGGGGAGGGACGATGGCGTCCGCCCCACACGAACACGTTTGGGGATTCGATACAAATATGGCGGGACAAGGAATTCGTCGGCGACAGATGTTGCGCATCCTTGGGACGGCCGCGGCTGCGGCATCGTTCCCGGGATTCAGCAAGTGGGACTTTGCCTGCGGACACATCGGCAATGCGGCTGTTTCAATCAGACCAGATTCTTATCGTCCACAATTCTTCAGCGTCCTGGAATACGCGATGGTGGAACGATTGGCCGAGATCATCATTCCGAGCGACGCCACTCCGGGAGCGAAAGAAGCGGGCGTCGCGGAGTTTATCGACTTTGTGGTCTGGAGCGATTCGGAGGTGCAGTATCCGTTTCGCATGGGGCTGGCGTGGTTGAATGCACATTCGGAACAAATGGTGGGAAAGAAGTTTCTCGACCTCACGCCGGAGCAGCAGACTTCCCTGCTGGAGCCGTGTGGATTCAAAGACAAGGCTCGTACAGGCGAAGAGGACGGGCAGAAATTCTTCGCCCTCATGCGAGAGTTCACTGTAACCGGCTTTTACACGAGCGAGATTGGATTCAAGGAATTGGATAACCCGGCCTTGAAGTTCTACTCGGAGTCGCCGGAGTGTCCGCATAAGGATGATCGGGAGCACAAGCATCTGGAGCGAACCGCGTCGTAA
>Ga0335081_10010872_pt1 | contig 14718 bp, 13 predicted proteins | sample Lox_Sample_35_FD_206713 | JGI IMG/M metagenome (GOLD analysis project Ga0335081, IMG submission 206713) | Soil microbial communities from Loxahatchee National Wildlife Refuge, Florida, United States - Lox_Sample_3.5 | ecosystem: Environmental > Terrestrial > Soil > Wetlands | place: USA... | reverse complement strand
GCCTTGGCGGAGCCGGCGGCCACGGCGCGGCCGTGAATGCTCTCCTGATAGTTGACGAACGTGGCCGAACTCAGGCCCTCCTTCTCCATGACGAATTTCTGCCCGTGGCAGGCACCGCAGGTGGCCGGAATATTGCTATGAGCGACTTTAGATTTGGGATCGCTCGGCGGCAGGATCTCGTGTGCGTTACCGTGACAGGAGGTGCAGGCCGGAGCATTGGCATCTCCCTTTGCCCTGGCTTGGGCATGGACGCTGAGGAAATACCCGTGGTCGGCGTCGGCGTGGCACTTGGAGCACGATACCTTCATCGGCGTCACCTCGTGCGGCGCCGATTTCACGTCGTCGTGACAATCCACACAGCCCAGGATTGAGCCGTGGATCGAGTTGTTGAACTTGGCCTCATCCACTCCCAGGCTGACCTGCTTCCCATCGACCTCGTGAGTCAGGGTAGCGTCACCATGGCAGGCCAGGCAGTCGGCATTCGTGGGCTTCTTCGCAGCCCAGGCGGTGCTCATGAAAAGTATGAAGACTGACAACAACAGCCAATCAGCACGCCGACCGCGAGGCTCGACTGGTCGTACTACCACCCCATTACGCGCAAAGCCGGCGCATGTTAGGGCCCCCGGTGTTTCCCTCGCTGGCATTTCCAACCTCCTACCGATACGCAAACAACATGGCATAAATGATCCAGACAACAATGCAGAAGCCCACGGCCAGAGCCGTCCAGGCAAAGGCGCGGATGGTCTTGACCACGATGGCGGGATGCGGCTCCGCCATGTGCTCTTCCAGTTCGCCACGGGCCAGCAGCGCATCGTACTCGCGCGGCTTGTCGCGCTTCAATTCCGCCAATTGCATTCGGCCGGTGAAGATGGTGGTATCCATCGGAAATTTCTCCGGCCGCAAGTGGGTGTTGAAGAAGTGCACGGTGAAAATAAAGCCCGTCGCCAGCAATGCTTCGTCACTATGAATGATGGTGGCGACGTTGATGAACGATCCTGGCAGGAACCTGGTGAAAAACACCGGGAACCAGAGCATCAGCCCCGTGGACCCGATGATGAAGATCCCCCAGAACACCGCGAAGTAATCGAACTTCTCCCAGTAGGTCCAGCGTCCGTACTGGGGCCGCGGGCCCAGGTGCAGGAACCACTTCATGGTGGCGACGAACTCGTGCAAGTCCTGCCGTGTTGGCAGCAAGGTGTTGGGGCCGAACAGCAAGGAGCGCCAGGATTGCTTGTTGCGCTTCTTGCCGCGATACAGGTCCACCAAGTGGGTGGTGAACACGCTGAACATGATCACTGCCGCGAACCGATGGATGTAACCGGCGGTCTGGAAGCCGCCCAGCAGCCGCGACAACATCACCGCCCACTTGGTGTAGGAGAACTTCAGGGTGAGTCCTGTGGTCGCCAGGCTCAAGAAGCTGATAATCATGCACGCGTGCAGGGTACGGTACAGGCGATTGAAGCGGACGAACTCGCGCTTAGCAGCCACCGCTGGGACGGCGGCAGTGGCGGCGGGTGGGTCTGCGACCATCATCGCTTCCCTCTCATGTTTCAGCGCGAGGTTCAGTCCGTCAGGGTTTTGCATCGTTCCCCTCCGGCGGCTGCAGTTTGCGTTGAGCCGCTTCTTCGGCGCGCAGTTCGCGGCGCATCTCGACGGCGCGCGGCAGCCACAACAGCGTGTGCACTCCGCCGATCACGAATGTCCCCAGCAGTAGCGCCGTCATCCCCCAGAACGACCAGAACAGGAACGGATACTTCTTGGGGTCGTGGTGGGTAGCGTGGGTCAGATAGCCGGCGAAGCGCCGGGTTGCGTCGCTATGGCACTGGCGGCAGGTGGCGACCACGTTGGCGCGGCTGAGGTGCGACCTGGGATCGGTGACCTTCTGGATGTCGTGCGCCCCGTGACAGTCGTAGCATTTGGCGGTCTTGGTATAGCCGAGGCGCGAGACCTTCCCGTGGTAGGTATCGAAGTAGGTCTTGGCGATTTCGGCGTGACAGCGCCCGCACTTGTTCATGATGTCGAGCTTGAAGCCATCCTCGTCGGTGCGGCGGATGGAGTGGGCGCTGTGGCAGTCGCTGCACACCGGCAACGCCTGCCCGGTCTTGGTCACGCTGACGGAATGGATGCTCTGTACAAACTGCTCCTGGATTCCGTGGTGGCACTGCCCGCAGGTGCTGGGTACGTTCTTCGGGTTCACTGTGGATTCCGGATCGGAAGCGGGGAGCTCGCCGTGGGCGGTGTGGCAGTTGGTGCAGGTAGCGGTGACGGTGAGGCCGCTCTTCAGCAGGCCCTTGCCGTGGATGCTCTCCTCGTACCGGCGAACGATCTGGTGCTCCACCCCGGTGTAGCGTACGGCTGCCTTCTGACCCTCATGATGGCAGCCGCCGCACATCTCGGGCACATTGATGGGAAATGTGCGCGACTGCGGGTCTCTACGCCCGAGCACGTGGTGCGTGCCATGGCACTCCTTGCAGTCGGGACCGTTGGGGTCGTGCTTGGCGACCAGCTGACCATGGGTGCTGCGCTGGTATTGCTGTCCGATTTCGGCATGGCAGGCGGTGCAATCCACCTTGCGAGTGATGGTCTCGCAGGGACGAATGCGCGAGGCATTCACGTCCGAGTGGCACTGGCTGCAGGCCACCTTGGCGTGCCGGGAACCCGCCAGCTCGCTGGTCCGGACGAACATGTTGCGTCCATCGGCGGCCTGCAAGTGCTGGTCGGCGTGGCAGCGCATGCAGTCGGCGTCGGCCATGCCTTGGGGATAGAAGAGATTGCGGATTTTGTGCGGCTGATGGCAGTCGATGCAGGCCGGCAGCACGTGCTCTTTTTTCTCCCACAGCTCGCCGCGGATGGTCTTGCGGTGCACCATCTCGATTTCGGCATGGCACTGGGTGCACGTCTTCGCGATGTTGGCGCGAGAGATGGAAGACGCCGGATCGGTGTGCGGCAGAATTGAATGGGCCGTGTGGCAGGAAGCACAGCTCGGCGCCACTATCAGCCCTTTTTGCAGCAGCCCTTGTCCGTGAATACTTTCGGAAAAGTTCTCCAGGATATTGTGCTGCCCGATATCCCGGTTCTTCTGTACCGCCGTGCCTTCACGATGGCACTCACCGCAGACAAAAGGAATCCTCAGCGGCGCCACCGCCGAGCGGGGGTCCTTCACCGGCAGGATGTCGTGGTTGCCATGGCAATTCACGCAGCGCGGGGCCAGGGCGTCGCCGTGGGCAGCAGCTTTGCCGTGCAGCGATTTGGCAAGCTGCTCGGCTTCCCCGCTGTGGCAGGTGCCGCAATTCACTCTGGCCACCGGCGTGTCATGCGGCAATTCCTTGCCTTCGAGGGAGGCATGACAGGAAGTGCAGGAAAGCGAGCTGTGGATCGACGAAGCGAATTTCTTCCCGTCCACATAGAGCGAGACGGTTTTCGCCCCGCGCTTGGTGGTCAGGCTCTTGTCGTCATGGCAGGCCAGGCAGTCGGCGTTGCTGGGTGTTGCATCTGTTGCCCAAACCGGACAGAAGAAAATTATGAATGCCGATAAAAACAACCAACTGATACGCCGAATGCCAGGCCACGGAGCTTGCCGTACTCGATGGCCCGCTGACATAGTAAGACTCCCATCGCCTAGCTGCCTCCCGATTGGCTCCGGGATTCAATCTGGCGAATGTACATACGCAATCCGATCAGGACTACAACAATCGTGATGAGCGTCAAGCCCAGCCCCTTGCGGCGGTAGTCGCGCTCGGCCAGGGCCTTCACCCCGGCGGTATAGGTCTTGTCCGCGATTTTCGTGCCGGCCTGCGTATCCTGCTCCACCTTGTCGGGCTGGAAGCTGTGCACCGTTACGCGCGCCTTGATTAGCGCGTCGCGGCCCTGCGCCTCCTCGAGCCGCGCCTGGCTGACCTCCATGCCGGAGCGCTCAGCCTGGTCCAACTCCTGGTCGGAGCGCTTCAGTGCTTCATCCAGCTTGGTCAGGTCATCGTGGATTCGGCCTGCGGCCGTGAAGCCGGGATCGCCTGAGGCATGGCAGTTGGTGCACACCGCTTCGTTGCCGGTGCCGACAAGCTTGTCGGTGGGGTGGACGATGCGGTGATTGCTGTGGCAGGTGATGCAGGCGCCGGTCCCCATGGCCGCGAAGGCCGCCTTGTGCGGACTGGTATCGAACAACTGCGCCTGGAAGACGTGGCAGGTCGAACAAACATTCTCCACCGACGCCACGCCCGGCGGCGCTGCCCCATGGTTGCCGTGACAAGTAGTGCAGGTGGGCGCGCTCAGGTCACCGCGGACCACCATGGCGTCGTGGTGGACGCTGGCGCTGTATCCGGCGAACTGGTCGGTCTTGATCTTGTAATCCTTCATGTAGGCCGCGTCGGAATGGCAGCGCGAGCAGGTACTGGCCACGTTTAGCGGGTTGACCGTGGAGCGTGGTTCTCTGGCGGGCAGGATGCCATGCACGCTGTGGCAATCGATACACACGGCGACCTTGGTGTCACCCTTGGCCAAGCGTTTGCCGTGAACGCTGGTCTGGTATTGCGCGAATTGGTCGGTGCGCAGGGAAGGATTGTATTGCCGCATGTAGGCGCCATCGGAGTGACACTTGGCGCACATGGCCGGAATCTCGGTGCGCTTGGGCTTGCCCCGGAAGCCGGCTTTCTTGCTCATGGCGCCTTCCGGAGAAGGCTCGGTGGGATCGCCGCCGTGGCAACTGGCGCAAGTCAGTCCCTTCTGCGCATGAATGTCGGCTGCCCACTGCGCTTCAGTCACACCAGTAGGCGCCGGGAAGCCAGAGTGGCAGTCCACGCAACTGCTCTTGGCGATTTGCGGCTGGGCCTGGGCGAACAAGGACGCAGGAAGCAGGAGGCAGGCGGCAGCAGCGAACAGAAGCCAGGGACGCGGTGGGATCTTCGTAGTCATCGCATCCCCCTCGTCATTTCGCCACCGCCATATAGCCGTAGACCGTCATCGACACCATGTAGGCCAGGGCGAACACGCCCAGGCCACGGATGAAAACCTGCCGGCGGCCGTACCGATCGCCGCCCAGGAAGGGCAGTAGCACCCAGACCAGTCCCGCCAATCCGAATCCCAGGATGCCTACCAACTCGCCGTCGATGGGGCCGATCTTGGCGGGGATGAGCTTCAGCGTCTGGAACATGAACATGAAATACCACTCTGGCTTAATACCGGCGGGTGCGGCCACGAAGGGGTCGGCTTTGCTTCCCAATTCCCAAGGGTAGAGCGCGGCCAGCGCGCCCAGCACCCCCAGCGCTATGTACCACGCCATCAGCTCGTGGGCAAAAAAGTTAGGGAAGAACGGCATCTCACGCTTGTTGGGAGGCAGCGCCTTCCATGCCGCTTCCTGGCTGGGCGGCACGCTCATGCCCAGCCGCTGGATCAGCAGGATGTGGGCGGCAATCAGCAACGTAGTGATTCCAGGAAGCAGGGCGACGTGGAAGCCGAAAAAGCGTGTCAGGGTGGCGCCGGTGACCTCTTCGCCGCCCCGCAGGAAGATCAGCAGGGGCTTCCCGATCAGTGGCACCTGGCCAGTAATCTCGGTGCCCACCTTGGTGGCGAAGAACGCCAGGGTGTTCCACGGAAGCAGGTAGCCGCTGAAGCCGAAGCCCAGCGCCAGGAACAGCAGGACCATACCGGTGAGCCAAGTGAGTTCGCGCGGCTTGGTGTAGGCGCGCAGGAAGAGCACGCTGAACATGTGCGCGAAGGCGGTGAAGATCATCAGGTTCGCCGACCAGGAATGGATGGAACGCACCAGCCATCCGAACTGTACCTGGGTCATGATGTACTGCACGCTCTCGAAGGCCTCGTTGGCGCTGGGTCGGTAGTAGAGCAGCAGCAGAATGCCGGTCAGCACCTGGATCACGAACAGAAACAGCGTGATGCCGCCCAGGAAATACCAATACGACAGCTTGTGGACAGGAACGGTCTTGTGGCGCAGCGGGGCCAGCAGATCTTCCCAGCCAAAGCGCTCGTCGAGCCAGCGCACCAGCCGGTTGCTGTGGGTGGAGGTCTGGGATGCGGGTTCCGGCGCGCTCGCCATCAGGCCCCCCGCCGGCGGCTGACCACCACGTCGTCGCCGTTGATGTGCACTGCGTAGGACTCGAGCGGACGCGGCGGCGGCCCGGCCACGTTGCGCCCGTTCAGATCATAGAAACCGTTGTGGCAAGCGCACCACACTTCGCGCACGTCACTGCGGTATTGCACGGTGCAGTTCAGGTGGGTGCAGACCGCGGACATGGCGCGATACTCGCCATCGGCGGTGCGCACCAGCAAACCCGGCCGGCTGCCAAAGCGAAAAATCTTCCCGCTATTCGCCTTGAGATCACCGACCTTGGCCGCTACCACACTGTCGCCGCCCAGGTCGGTTGCGGCCGGCGGCACCAGATAGCGCACCACGGGGTAAAGGAACGCAACCGCGGATGCCAGCAAGCCGCCGCCCAGCAGGAACTGCATAAAGCGGCGGCGGGCCGGCTCGTGTTTGGGTACGGTTTCCACGTCGTTCATGACGATCGCTTTCCGGCGGGGCCCACCCCAGCAAACCAAAGGCGGGCTCGCCTGGGACCGCGGACCTCGCCGGGATTGGTTGCTACTTCAACGTGCGGACGTACTTGGCCAGGTCCTTGATCTGGTCGTCGGTCAGTTTGCCTTTGTAAGCGGGCATCTTGGGTGGCTTGCCGTTGGTGATAGTGGCAACCAGATCGGCGTCGCTCATCTTCTGGACGTCCGGTGAAGCGAACTCCTTGGTGCCTGCCATCTTCTTGCCATCGGTCCCGTGACACATTGCGCACTTGGATTTGTACAGGTCGGCAGCCGTATCGGCGGCGAAGGAGGTGAAGGGCAGCGCGAGCATGGCCAAAACCACTACCATGACCGCCAGTCTCTTACCAAACACTAGGTTCACGATGTTCCTCCTGGGGATGGGATTATTCTGCAGTGTTAAAAAACTCCACAGAATCCGGCTTGTCAACCTCTAAATACCAAACGCGGAGGCTTGGCTCCAGATTCCAGACAAGGATTTCAAATCTGGAGAGCAGCGGGCTGTGACCCGGCCCACTATCAATTGTGACCAAGATCACAAAGCTGGGCTCTGTGCGGTGCCACCGCAAAAAGTCGTCGGAAGGCGGACGGCCTTCCGACGCGAGGCAGCGCCTAAAAGGCGTAGCGCAAAGCGAGATCCACCACGTGGCCGGTGAAGCCACGCGGAAGCGTAGGCGCGAATGGGTTCTGAGCACCTTCGCTGTAGTCGTAATAGCGCCAGTTTGTCTTCCAGGTGAGCTCCTTGGAGAGTTCGATCGCCATGCCCAGCGAGGGCCGGTGGTAGGTGTAATCCTGCGTGCCCAGGGTGGACAGAGGAACCGTAGTCGCGGGGGTGGTGGTCGGGTTGGCGTATGCGGCCAGCAGCAGGCCGGTGCCGCTCACGCTCATGATGTCATAGCCCGCCGTGAAGGTCGTCCGCCTGAACGGCTTGAACATGGCGTTCACGTAGCCATCATGGGTGAGGTCGGTATAGTTGGACGGGCTGCCAAAAGCCGTTGGGCCCGTTCCCGATGACGCCATGTCCGTCGGGCAAGGAAACGTGACCGTACCCGGCACCAGCAGGGCGGTGGTGTCGCCGAAGCAGATGTTGGTAGTGGAAAACACGTCGCTATAGTTGTAGCCGAAATCCACGGACCAGTTGCTGCTCTTGCTGATACTAGCTGCGAAGCCGTAGTTGCGGTTGTGCTGCACGTTGATTGGCAGGCTTACGAGCGAAGAGGCTGACTGGTTGTCGCGGCTCTCCAGGACGTTGACCGAGCCGGTCAGCGTCAGCCATGGCTGCGGCGCCCAGCGGGTACGGAAGTTATAGTGCTGCAGGTGATCCGGGCTCATGCGGGTGATAGTGGCCTGCCCGGGCGTGCAAAGGCCCGCCGTAGCCTGGGTGGCTGGACAGTTGCCGGGGGAAGACGTCATCACCTCCAAGTCGAGGTTCATCCGCAGGTTGTCCCTGGGACGGGCCCACAGGCCGAGCAGCCCGCTATTTTCGTGGATGGGGACGAAGCCATTGCCGGCCTCGGCGCCGGCCGCTGCCAGCACTCCGTTAAGGAAATCCCTATCACTCCACCTCCGGTCAGTGAAACGATAGCCGATGTGCCCACCCAGACGGCGGGTGAGATCAACCGCAACATCGGCCAGGTTGGATTTCACTTTCATGTCGAGGTAATTGCCAATAGCGCTCGCGGCTACTACGGGAGACGCCGCTAGGGCAGAGTTCAAGCTGTTGGTCACTCCGGCGAAGGTGGTCTCGGTTTCATTCCATGCTCCCGGCAAGCGGAAGTTGTTGTAGACGAAGGTATCGGAGACCCGGATGCGATCGGTGATGCGCCAGGTTACAGCGGCATCGGCATTGACATCCACCCGGTTGTTGGCGCCGGGGCCGACCAATTGGTCTGTGCGCACCGTGCCGCCCGTGGGCCCGCGGCCGAGGCCAACGCCCAGTTCGTTCCACGACCAGTCCACCTGGCTGTTGCTGTAAGCGGCGTGGGCCGCGACGTCGACATTCTTGAAGTAGTTCGAGTGCATGCTGAACTGCTCAGTGGGGAAGAAATCAGCGATCGGATTGGTCCGCGGCCCTGGGTTGACGAGGACCCCGTTCACTATGCTGCCAGAGCCATAGAAAGTGTAAGTGCTGCAAGTGGGGTTCGCCCTGGGGGGCGTGCCAGTGAAGGGACTGGCGCAAGGTTGATTTGCAAACGTGCTGATGGGCAGCCCAATGTCCACCTGCGAGCTCCCAGTCACGGGATCAATCGCTGCCAAGGGGTTGTACAACGACCTAGCGTAGGGGCTATTGAAGCCGAAAACTTGGGCCAGGTTCTGGTCGATGGCCCAGCTGTCCTGCTTGTAGTTCTGGATGAACTGGGTGTAGCTGATCACGGTGCGCGGAATGGCGCGCACGTCGACGCCGATTTGATAGGTGTCCTGGATGGTGCGCACGTGCTGATAGAGGAGAGCGTCCGCGAACCCGTGATAGCTGGTCGTGTCCGGTCCCTCCCAGACCATGCGGTTGTACCCCAGGCGCAGGTCAACCCGCGACTGTGGAGCGATGGTGAGGTTGAAGTCGCTGTTGCGCCGTACCGTGTCCAGCATGTGGGATGAAAAGTCGAGGGCGGTGTTGGTGGGAAAAGCGGGGTTGGGCGTTCCCGCCGCCCTGATATTGGGCGGGTTCAGCGGGTTGCCCCACAGGTCATAGTCCCAGCGCTGGTAGTCGCGCCGGAAGCTGGCGTTGAAGTCGTACCACTTGTTCTTGGACATGCGCAGGCGGGTGGCGTTGTCGGGATCACCGCCATAACCAAAGCTGCTGGCCCAGAAGTTGTCGAAAATCGTCCCCTTGTGATTGATCGAGCGCATCTGCAGGGTTTGATCGAATACCCGGAACCCGTCGTTGAGGTCGACGAAGGTTCCGTAGGTACCCTGATTGCCGCCCACGCTGGTTGCCTGCCATCCCATTTCCAGGCTCTGGTGGATGACGTAGTTGTTTTCGATTTTTCCCTCGGTCGGGTCCGGCGGAGGACTAAGGTCGAGTGATGCCGCCGCCGACTGAGCCAACATCGTCGCCGGAAGCACCAGGCACAGCATGACGGTGATACAGCAGAAATAACGGATGTATTTCATAAGCCACTCCCGCGACACCGGCGGCTGCAGGCCGCGCGGTTGAAGTTTGCCGTTTGCCTTTCCAGATCGCCGCATGCGCACCTCACCGGAAGAACACTGCACTGGTGTTGGAGCCATGGATTTGGGTGTGGCACATGGTGCAGGCTTGGTATTTCTGTGCCTGGTTGTGCGCCGGTCCAATGGGACCGGGAGACAAGGTCGAGCCGCCTTTTTGCCAAAGCGTATGGCACTCCAGGCAGAGCTGGTTGACCTGCGCCCGCTTGAGCATGTGAGGGTTGGAGGATCCGTGCGGGAAATGGCAGATGGTGCAACCTTCGGTCTTGACCGGCACGTGCTCGTAGACGAACGGGCCCTGCTTGTCGGTGTGGCACTTGAAGCAAACCTGGTCCTGATTGGCCGACCAGCGCAGCGATTTGGGCAGGAAGGAGCCGTGCTCGTTGTGGCAGTCGTTGCACACCAGCAACCCCTCCTCGATGCGATGGTGGAAGGGCCGCATGAACTGGGAGCGCATTTCCTGGTGGCAGCCGTAACAGAGCTCAGGCTGGGACTTGGCCAGCAGATACTGGCCGCCCTCGCTCTTGGGGTGGTGAGGCGAGTGGCAGTCCGTGCAGGCTACCGCCGAGTTCTCGTGAGCAGAGCGGCGGAAATTTGCCCGCGCCTGGTCCTTGCCGTGACACTCCAGGCAGCGGTTGGAGATGGTCCGGGCGTCGACCCCTTTGAAGGTGAAGATCTTGGTCTTGTCGCCGCCACCGGCGACGTGCGCCGCCCCGGGACCGTGGCAACCTTCACAGCCCTGGTGGGCGGCCCCGCCGCGGGTATCCAACAGCGTCTTGTAGTGAGGGGTGGTTTCAAACTGTTTGTATATTTCTTCGTGACAGGTTTTGCAGATATCAGCACCGACGTATTCTGCAGGTGCCGGCGATGCTTTGTCGTCCGACTTGCTCGGCGGCCCGCTCCCGGCGGCCAAGCCCGGTGCCAGCGCCAATCCCAAGAGCAGCGCCGCCGCCCCAAGCGTTGCGACGGTCCGGCTGCGGCTATTCACACGCTTCATGCAGTGCTCCTTGTCGGTAAGGTCATCTTTTGCACCTTGCTTACCCCTTGGCGGAACCAGAGCGAGAAGGGTTGCGGTTGGTGATCTCATGGCCGGCTTCGCCCGCCTCCTTGGGAGGGATATCCATTGATATTTCCGGCTACTCCGGAAATTTCCGCCCAAGATACTCGCTCTTTGGGGATGAAGCTAGAAAAAGCAAGCAGTGGCATACATCATGGCGGCCTGCCGTTCCCATTGCGGGAAGAGGTCAAATTTAGGCCGGGTTGAGCTCGAGGAGATCCGCGCGGGTGTGGGCACCGTCTTCGGGCGCAGTTCCATTTCGGGATTGGCGGTGCGCGGGGCGATATCTACTTATTAGAAGGGCCGCTGGCGGCGCGTTGCGCTTCGAGACGCTGGATGGCGGCCCGCAACCAGTCCTTCACCTTCTCTTCCAACTCCTGCTGGTTATCGTAGCGGTTCACCGCGTCCACGGTCTCCCCGTTCGGGTTCAGCGGGATGTGGTGGCAGGGAACCTCAGCCTCGCGCTGCCCGGGCGGGACGAAATCAATGAGCAGGCACTCCGAGCAGGGGTGCACGCGTTCGGGCTCGGCGAAGTTCAAGCAGGTAATCGAATCTTGAAAAATGGAGGTTGGCTTCCAAGGCGTGCGCACGGAGCGCCCGTAGCCTCCCTGCTCGAGGAAGGCGAGCTCAAACTTCAGTACGTCCAGGATGTCCCGTTCGTCCTTGGCCATGGCATGGCCTCCGTAGAAGAAATCTAGGCCCGTGCACCGCCCCACATCGATAGAGTGAACGAAGGCTTCTCCCCGGGCTATGAGCCTTGTCACAGGACAACGTGACAGAGGTCACGTCCTCCACCAGGGCCTCCGTCCGCCCTGAGCATCCCAAAGCCTCCGGCTAATTGTGATTATTGTGATTATGACGAAGGCGGGCCATACCCAGCACGCGCACGCGGTTGTAGGCGGCATGCACATCGTTGCTCAAACACTGCACCACCCGGATGCAGACTTCGCCATGCTCGCGCAAGTAGCGCAGGAAGTCCTTGGCGGGAATGAAAGCCAGTTGCGAAGAGCAAGTGGTCTCTGCCGTAACTTCGTGACCCTGACCGGTCAGCGTCGCGCTCAGGCCGAGGATTTCTCCCGGGCCCGCGGAGCGCAGCAACAGGGTGTCGCCGTGGGTGGAGCCGATGGAAAGTTTCACTCCTCCATTGCACAGCAGATAGATTCCGTTCGCCGGTTCGCCTTCACGGAAGAGGGTAGCTCCCATGGGATAGTCTTGAGCCTTATGGGCAACGGCAAGCTGATGAAGTGCCTGTGCCGGCAGACATGAGAAAGGGCCCTCGGACATCGGCCCGCCGCTAAGCGCGGCAGCCGATAGTACGTGCTTCCTGTTCATGTCCGCCACTGTAGAGGGCGGAGCCGGGGTAAAGCTGTGACCCGAATCACGGTTTGGGGTGATGGTTTGCCAGAAATATGGACGAAATCGGGAAGTACATCTGGAACCTATGGACCGACCAGGTTTTCCAGCGCGCTGCGGTTGCGGATGACCAGCGTCGATCCCTTGAGTTGGATGAGCTGCCGCTTCTTGAAGTCGGCGAACAGACGAGTGACGGTTTCGCGCGAGGTGCCGATCATCTGCGCGATCTCTTCGTGGGTGAGGGTGAGTTTCATGCGGTCTGGCGGGCGGACGCCACCATTTTTCGTGGACCATTCCAACAGCAGTTTGGCCAGCTTCTCCGCCGCCGAGTGGGAAAGGCCGAGGGAGCGGATCTCGTGGCAGGCGGTGTTGTACTTTTCGCTGAGCTGCTCGGCCACTCGCAGGCAGACGTCGTTGTGCTCCCGCAGAAAACGCAGAAAGTCTTCGCGCTTGACGAAATTCACCTGGCAGGGATCCAGCGTCTCCGCCGTCAGCTCATAGGGCTTGCCGGAAACGCTGGCGCTCAAGCCCAGCACCTCACCGGCTTCAGCGATTTTCAGGATCAGGGTTTTTCCGTCGCTGGAGCAGATGGAGAGCTTCACCCGCCCGCGGCAGAGGATGAAAACTCCGCGCGGCGCCTGCCCTTCAACGAACAACACTGCTCCCTTGGGATAGGCGGTGGTGTACTTGATGGCTTCGAGCGCCTGCACCGTTGCCGGCGGCAGATTGCAGAAAATCTTGTCCGCCCGCAGCTTGCAGGTGAGGCAGCTTTCGACAATCTCAAGCCCGTAAGGGGATAACACGGCTGTTCAACTATATCACCAGTCCGCCGGGGAGCGGCATAAATCGCGGGCCATCTCCGTCCCCCTGCCGCTGTCCTAGGGGCGTGGCCGAGTCATCTCAATCATGTACAAGTGGACGATATTGCCGGTTTCGGGGTCCATTTCCGCGCTAACGCGATAGGTATCGCGGCAGGCTTCGTAACCTTGGGACTCGAGTTCGGACACCCGCCGGTGGAAGCTGTCGGCGTCCCACTCCCGTATCACGATCACGTGGTCCATGGCCCGGAGTGTACCAGACGGCGAGCTATGGTCCGCGATGTGACGGTTTTCAGCTATGGTCCCTCCGGAATTACTTTAGTTACTTTGGGAAGCATCCGGCTGCAGACTACTATCGAAGCTATGGTGCTGCAATCCCTCCTTTTGTGCCGAGAGCAAGAGACGGTGCGCCTGTTTCACCGCGCCCTGGATGATCTCGGCATCGCGGTGGAGGTAGCATCCGTAGCTTCCTCGGCGCTGGAAGTCCTGGACACCAGTAAGTTCGACGCCGTAATTGTGGATTGCGACGACGTCGCCGGCGGTTCCGAGGTGCTGCTCGGCATACAGCAATCGCCTTCGAACAAGCGGGCCATCGCCATCGCCTTGATTAACGGCGCCACCAGCATGCGTGCCGCCTTCGAGATGGGAGCGCACTTCGCGCTCGACAAACCTATTACCTTGGAGCGAGCGATGCGTTCGCTGCGCGCCGCCCATGGCTTCATGGTCGCCGAGCAGCGCCGCTACTTCCGCCAGCCGGTGGACACCAACGGCCACTTGAGCTTTGGGGTCGTGAAGCACCTTCCGTGCAAGGTGACCAATGTCAGCGAAGGTGGTATGGCGGTCGCGCTCCGGGAACAAGTCAGCCCGAACTGGATGGTCGAGGTGCGCTTCGATCTGCCCGGCATTCCCGAGACGCTGGAAATCAAAGGCGAGTTTGCTTGGGCGGATGGCAAAGGACACGCAGGCATCCGCTTCGTCTACGTCCCCATGGACAGCAAGCGGTGGCTGGGAAAATGGCTGGCAGAACGGGTCGAGGAAGACGAAACTGCTGATTCCCGCTCCAAGACCAGGAGCCGGCGATCACTGGCAATCTGAGTTCAGGTCTCTCGCTGCACGCGGTTTTAGGCCGGCCCGGTTACCCCTAATCCCTGACTCCGTCCATGAACGCCCGCAGCTTGCGCGAGCGCGAGGGATGGCGCAACTTGCGCAGCGCCTTGGCCTCGATCTGGCGGATGCGCTCGCGGGTAACGGCGAATGACTGTCCGACTTCCTCGAGGGTGTGCTCGCTGCCGTCTTCCAGGCCGAAACGCATCTTGATGACCTTCTCCTCGCGGGCGGTGAGCGTGCGCAGCACGTGCGCCGTCTGCTCCTTCAGATTCACGTTGATGACGGCGTCGGCGGGCGAGACCACGGCGCGATCTTCGATGAAGTCGCCAAGATGCGAATCTTCTTCCTCGCCGATGGGAGTCTCCAGCGAGATGGGCTCCTGCGCGATCTTGAGCACCTTGCGCACCTTGGCCACGGGGATGTCCATGCGCTTGGCGATTTCTTCCGAGGTGGGCTCGCGGCCCAACTCCTGCACCAGTTGGCGCGAGGTGCGGATAAGCTTGTTGATGGTTTCGATCATGTGCACCGGGATGCGGATGGTGCGGGCCTGGTCGGCGATGGCGCGGGTGATGGCCTGCCGGATCCACCAGGTCGCGTACGTCGAGAACTTGTAGCCGCGGCGGTATTCGAACTTGTCCACCGCCTTCATCAAGCCGATGTTGCCTTCCTGGATCA
>Ga0335081_10010871_pt1 | contig 14719 bp, 10 predicted proteins | sample Lox_Sample_35_FD_206713 | JGI IMG/M metagenome (GOLD analysis project Ga0335081, IMG submission 206713) | Soil microbial communities from Loxahatchee National Wildlife Refuge, Florida, United States - Lox_Sample_3.5 | ecosystem: Environmental > Terrestrial > Soil > Wetlands | place: USA... | reverse complement strand
AGAAAAGCAGCGGAGAGCACGTGCTGGCCGGAGTGCTGCTGCATGTGATCGCGGCGGCGGCCGGCGTCAATCAGCCCGCGCACCCGGCTTCCGCTCTCGAGAGCGGCGGGATTCTCGAGGAAATGCAGAATCGAGCCGCTGCTCTCATCTTCCGCAACCTCGGTAATTCGCAGTCTTTCGCCCGAAGGCAGCACGATCCAGCCGCTATCGAAGACCTGCCCCCCGCTGGTGGGATAGAACGCGGTCTGATCGAGCTCAACCGCCGGACGGGGGCCGGTTTCAAGCCGGATGACTTGCGCCTCGAAGTCGTAGAGGAAGGAATCGTGATAGTAGAGCCGATGGGTCATCGCCGGTGAGAGCTTTCAGCCGTCAGCTTTTCGCTTCGGTGGCTGGCTTTGCCATTGCGCCGTCATTTGTTCTCGCGACCGGACCAGCTTCTGCACACAGAGTCATTCTCGCAGCTTCCGTGCGGGAATAACACACGGATGCGAGCGCTCGCTTAGTACGGCCCGATGATTCCGCCCATGTGGCGGACGCCGGGCAACTTGTCGCGCTTACCCCAGTCGGTGATCACGTCTAGATACTTCAACCCCGAGCCGGTGTTGAACAGCACGACCATTTCGCCGGCGGCGAAGAAACCGCGTCCGCGCAGCTTGCGATAGGCGGCCAGCGCCGCCGCCCCTTCGGGCGAGGCAAACAGGCCTTCCACGCGGGCCCAGTGAGTGAGAGCCTCCATAATCTCCTCGTCGCCGACGGCCACCGCTACCCCGCGGCTTTTCTTCAAAATGTCGAGGATCAGGTAGTCGCCATACGGCCTGGGCACGCGCAGACCGGCTGCAACTGTAGAAGCATCGGGCCACGGCTCGGCCGTGGCCTTGCCCTCATGAAATGCTTTCACAATAGGAGCGCAACCGCTTGCCTGGGCAGCGATCATGCGCGGACGCTCCGGGCCAATCCAACCCAGCTCTTCCATTTCGTCGAAGGCCTTCCACATGCCGATCAGGCCCACGCCGCCGCCGCAGGGATAAATAATGCTCTGCGGCAGCTTCCAGCCCAGTTGCTCGGCCACCTCGTAGCCCATAGTTTTCTTGCCCTCGACGCGAAAGGGCTCTTTCAGGGTGGAAACATCGAACCAGCCCTCGCGCTCCGCACGCTCGGCCACCATGCGGGCGCAGTCGCCGATCAGCCCATCCACCAGGGTGACGCGGGCCCCGAAGGATTCGCATTCCACCTTGTTGGCCTCGGGAACATCCATGGGCATAAAGACGTGCGCTTCCAGACCGCCCGCCGAGGCGTAGGCAGCGAGCGCGCTGCCGGCGTTGCCTGCGGTCGGAATGGCCAGTTTGGTTAAGCCGAAGGCGCGGGCCATGGTTACGGCCGCCGCAAGCCCTCGCGCCTTGAACGATCCCGTAGGATTTACGCCTTCTTCCTTGATAAAAAGCCCGGGCACGGTGCGGCTGGCGAGCAGCGGGGTGAAACCTTCGCCCAGGGTGACGGGCGAGGCCTGGGGCAGAACGTCGGCGTAGCGCCACATGGTTGCCATACGACCGGCAAGCGAGGAGGGCTTAAAGTCCTGCTTTAGGGATTTGAGATCGTAGCGGGCGAAAAGCACGCCGCCATCCTGCGGGCAAACAGTCCGCGGCTGGCCGGCGCTGATGATTGCACCACATTTGGTGCACTCAAAATGAGTGAGTCGGGCCACGCTGGGAGTTTAGCACTTCGTCCGCTGTAGAGACGTTGCTCGCAACGTCTCCCATTCTCGCGTGACACAGCAAGCCGAGACACAGCAAGCCGAGACGTAGCAAGCTACGTCTCTACGCCGAGGGCAGGCGGCTCAAAAGCGCATAGGCGCGGCGGAACCATGGCCGTTCGCGGCGGCGCAGGTATCCCGGCATATTCGGCCTCTTGGCCAGAATGCGCTCCGCCCATTGCCGGGCTTCTTTCTCGCGATGTTGCGAAGCCAGAAAATTCGCGTAGTTGTAATACGTCTCAGAAAGGGTGGAGATGCGAACTACTTCGGGAAAAAGCGCCTCCGCTTTGTCCGCATGTCCGGTGTTGGCATAGACGTGGGCCAGCAATCCGGCCGCGCGGTGAAGATCGTATTTCGGGTCCTCGCGCACGACCCTCTCCAAATCCGGCAACGCCGCGGCGAAGTCGGCCATCTGAATTTCGGCGATGGCCCTGCGGTAGAAGGGGTCAGCCGAATCGGTGCGGGTCGAGATGGCGCGGTCATAGCAGCGGCGGGCCTTGGCATACTTGCTCTCTTCCAGATAAAGGTCGCCCAATTCCTCATAGTTTCCCGCCGAAGGGTTATCGCGCACTGCGGCCTCCAGCTCGCGAATGCGCTTGCGCCGGGGAAAAACTTTGAAGGACTGCCGCAGCAGGCCGGCGTCGGGAACCATTTCGATTCCGATATACGCCAGCGCCCCCAGCCAGCCGAAAAACAGGATAATGAACAGCCAGTAAAAATCCGGGCGGCGGCGGATGAAATGGATGATGGCCGCCACCTGCAGCAGCAGCCCCCACCACGGAAAAGCATGGAAAAGAAGCCAACCCATTATGTTTCTGCAATATAGCATATGGTCGCGAAGCGCCTGCGGATATCGGGAATGCTACAATTTCTGGTGGTGAAGCCTTGCATCCGCCTGCTGGCCGTGGATATTGACGGCACTCTGCTCAACCCCCAGTTCCGCATTTCTGAGGCTGACCTGGCCGCCATGCGGCGCGCCCATGCCGAAGGCGTCGAGGTCATTCTGGTCACCGGGCGGCGCCATACTTTCGCGCTGCCTATCGCAGAGCAGCTCGGCTTCGATCTCTGGCTCATCAGCTCCAACGGCGCCATGACCCGTTCGCTCCGCGGCGAGCGCTTTCACCGCGACCTGCTTCCCGCCGCAACCTGCCTCAAGCTGTGCTCCGCCATGCGCGAGTTTCGCGGCAACATGGTGATCACTTTTGACAGCGAAGAAAAAGGCGCGCTGGTTCTGGAGCACATGGGCGAGCTGAATGAGAGCATTCAGCGCTGGCTGGAGAAAAATCTTCAGTTCATTGACTTCGTGATTCCGATTGAGAATTCGCTGGTTCGCGACCCGGTGCAGGCCATGTTCTGCGGAACCCTCCCGCGCATGCGGCAGGCGCTTCAGACCCTGGGGGCATGCGGCCTCGAGCGCGAGATCACAGTGCTGCGCACGGAATATCCGGTGCGCGACCTGCTCATGATTGACGTGCTCAATCACGGCTGCTCCAAGGGGCACGCTCTCGAACGCTGGGCCAAGCATCGCGGCATTGCGCGCGAAGAGGTGATGGCCATCGGCGACAACTACAACGATGTCGAGATGCTCGCCTTCGCCGGACTGCCCTTTGTCATGGGCAATGCATCGGAAGAGCTGCGCGGCAACGGCTGGGCGGTCACTCTGGCCAACGATCAGAACGGCGTGGCGGCGGCGATTGAGCAGGTGCTGGGCCCCGCCAGGGTAACAGTCTGAGGCCGCGCTGCAAGATGTACCGGCGGAACCTTGCCCAGCCATAGCGGCTCGGGCTATGCTGGCGGGGTTTCGGACTTTGGCCCATGCTGATTCGCGCAAAACTCGCGCTGGGACTGGCCTTGCTCGCCGCTTTGCCGGCTTTCGCCTCCGACCTGGCGGTGCTGCGCAATGGATTCTCCATCCGCCACCAGCGGCGTGAGGCGATGGGCGCAATCACCCGGCTCTACGTTACGGCAGACGGCAAAAGCTACGTGGACGTTCCCACGGCCGACATTGACCATTTTGAAAAAGACCTGACCCCGGTCTTTGCCCCGGCGCCGCAGGAAAGCTCTGCCGTGGCTCAGAATTCTGTTTCCATGAAGGACATGGTGCTCTCCGCCAGCGGCCACCAGCACCTTGATCCAGATCTGGTGAACAGCGTGATTCACGCCGAGAGCAATTTCGATCCCCGGGCAGTTTCGCCCAAAGGCGCGCAGGGGCTGATGCAGCTTATGCCGCAGACCGCCTCGCAACTGGGCGTGAGCAACGCCTTCGATCCCAAGGCCAATGTCGAGGGCGGCACCCGCTATCTGCGCACCCTGCTCGAACTCTATAACTTCGACCTGGTGAAGGCGCTGGCCGCCTATAACGCCGGCCCGCAGCGGGTAGCTCACTACCGGGGTGTGCCTCCGTATTACGAGACCCAGGCCTACGTGGCGAAAATTATTCGCGATTTCAACCGCAAGAAGCTCGCCGAGCGCCGGGCAGCACTGAATGCAGCTAAGAGCCCGCATCGGGCTCCCGCCAAACCGCCCGCTTCCCTTTCGGTGGAACGGGCCAACTCCGCGTCTTCTATCTCCTCGGTGGCTCAAGCCAAACCTGCTGCCCGCGATTAGCCACGAACGAACCGAAGTAAGACCTGGGCAGGCAGGCGCGTTGACCCTCCTTCTCCAGTCATTTACCTTGAGAGCGGGCGTCCCGCGTTTTCCGCTCAGGCGTGCCACGCTAGATGGATAGAAAACGAATCCTGCTTTATGCCGCTCTGGCCATCGTGCTGGCGATACTGGTGTACTTCCAGTTTCGCACCTGGCGCGGTTTCGACTGGGCCACCTTCTGGAGCCAGACTGGCCACGTGAACAAGTGGCATATCTTTCACGCCATTGCCTTGATTTATCTGGCGTACGGAATGCGCGCCATCCGCTGGAAAATCTTTCTGCAGCCGGTCAGGCCGAAGGCTTCCTCCTGGCGGCTGGTCTCGCCGACCATTGTGGGCTTTACCGGCCTCGCCCTGCTGGGCCGCCCCGGAGAACTGATTCGCCCTTACCTGATCGCCCGGCGCTACGATCTGCCGTTTTCCTCTCAGCTCGCAGTCTGGACGGTGGAACGCATCTTCGATGTTGGAGCCTTTACCTTCCTGCTGGTGCTGGCAGCTTTTGTGGCCACCGCGCCCAAGCGGCTTTCCTATTACGGCAGCTTTCGCGAGGTGGCCCTGGTCTTCGCCGCGCTGGCGCTGGGACTGGTGCTGCTCGCTTTGGCCGTAAGCCGCAGCGGAGAGGCGATTGCCCGCTGGGTGGAACGCCGCTTTTCCCACCTGGCCGCGAATCTGGGGCATCGCATTGCCTTGCGCGTTCGTGAATTCCATGCAGGGCTGAATACCATTCAGGGGCCAATGGCGTTTTTTCAGCTTAGCCTGGTCTCGGTGCTGATGTGGTGCATGATCGCCGTCTCCTACAAGGAAGTCACGCATTCCTATGAAAGCCCTTCGCTGGAAATTCCTCAGACTCAGGTCCTGCTGCTGATGGGGTCGAGCATGGTGGGCTCAATGATCCAACTGCCCGGCGTGGGCGGAGGCTCGCAGCTGGCGACGATTGCCATGCTGGAATACGTCTTCGACGCCCCTCATGAATTGGCGGCCAGTTGCGGCATCATGCTCTGGATTGTCACTTTTCTCGCCATCGTTCCAGTCGGCCTGGCGTTGGCGCATCGCGAGCGGCTCTCGCTGCGCAAGCTCTCAGCGGCGAGCCAGCACGAGGAAGAGGCCGAGGCGCTCTCGCCTTCGCCATGAGACGCGAAAATCAATAAACCATTAAGGGCCCGAACCAACGCGAAGGAATCCACCCTCTGTAGCCTTCATGGCTGGCCCTTCCCAGGCCGGTCCTCCTGCATATAGCTCGTATGCGCCTGCTACAATGGCAGTTCTACCGATATCAAGCCCATGAAGTGCCCTTTTTGTGGCTTCGCCAATGACAAGGTGGTGGACTCGCGGGAGAGCAAGGAGGCCGACTCCATCCGCCGCCGCCGCGAGTGCCTGAAGTGCGCCAAGCGCTTTACCACCTATGAGCGCATTGACGAAATTCCTTACATGGTGGTGAAAAAAGACGGCCGGCGCGAGAAATTTGACCGGCAGAAGGTTCTGAACGGCCTGCTGCGCGCCTGCGAGAAGCGGCCGGTGCCGATCAGCCGCCTGGAGCAGATCGTCAATGAGGCCGAGGGCTTCGTGATCGAGTCGCCGGAGCGGGAGCGCAAGACCAGCGAAATCGGGGAATTGATCATGAACCGTTTGCGCCGGTATGACAAGGTGGCCTACGTCCGCTTTGCCTCGGTATACCTGGATTTCAAGGACGTGAAGGAGTTCATGGAAGAGTTGAAGGACCTGGTGAAAGCTAAAGATGCGCCGGATGCTCACAGCAAGGCGGTCACAAAGAATTGAACACGGCTGGTGTGGAGGCGGGGCTATGCCCCGCCGGGCCGAGCCTAGCGTGACCGTGCTGCGGAGCTTCGCTCGACCGGACGGGTCAGAAACCCCTCACCACACGTCAAGCCCGGATAAACAGCCCTATGCCCCACAAGGTAACCCTGATCCCCGGTGATGGCATTGGCCCCGAGGTCACGCGCGCCGCGGTGCGCATTCTCGAAGCCAGCGGAGTGAAGTTTCAATGGGAGACGTTTCAGGCCGGGGCCGAAGCCTACGAAAAATACCGCGAATACATTCCCAAAGAACTGATTGAGTCGGTGGAGCGCACCCACGTCGCCCTCAAAGGTCCGGTGACCACGCCGGTGGGCGGCGGCTTCGCTTCCATCAACGTGGCGCTGCGCAAGAAGTTCGATCTCTACGCCAACTTCCGCCCGATTCACAATCTGCCGCATATCCCGACGCGCTATCCCGATGTAGACCTGATCATCGTGCGCGAGAATACGGAGAGCCTTTATTCCGGCCTGGAGCACGAAGTGGTGCCCGGGGTGGTCGAGAGCCTGAAAATCATTACTGAGAAAGCCTCGACTCGAATCGCGCGATTTGCCTTCGAGTATGCGCGCAAAAACCAGCGCAAAAAGGTTCATGCTATCCACAAGGCCAACATCATGAAGCTTTCGGACGGCCTGTTTCTGCGCTGCGCGCGTAACGTAGCCAAGGATTATCCCGAGATTACTTACGGCGAGCACATCGTGGACAATACTTGCATGCAGCTGGTCATGAATCCCTACCAGTACGACATTTTGGTGATGGAGAACCTGTATGGGGATATTATCTCGGACCTCTGCGCGGCTTTTGTAGGCGGGCTGGGATTTGTGCCGGGAGCCAATATCGGCGAACACTGCGCCATCTTCGAGGCGGTGCACGGCTCGGCGCCTGACATTGCAGGCAGGAACATTGCTAATCCCACAGCGGTGATTCGCTCGGCGCTGCTGATGCTGCGGCACCTGGGCGAGCACGAAGCCGAGCGCAAAATCGGCGCGGCACTCGAGGCAGTCTATCGCCACCGCGAAAAGCTGACCCGCGATATAGGCGGTCAGGCGGGGACCTCAGAGTTTGCCGATTCCGTGATCGAAGCGATGGCGTCGGTTGCTCCCCAACCGGCCGCGGGCGCGTCCTTCTCCTGAATCGGTCTTATGCCGCTGCGGCCATGGTCGCGTGCTGATATCCCATCGCGGCAAAACAAATAGCATGATCGAAGAACTGATCAAGCAGGCGCAGCAATTCCAATTCACCCAGAATCTCCATAGAGGATCTCAGGAACCCCTGCTCCTCGAGAAAATGCCAGAGATGTTCTTTGGTCAGCACCAGCACCCAGCACAGATCGGTCAAGGGCACCCCCTGCAGGGCGCGGCGCATCCCCAGATCAAAATAGCAGCGCTCGATATCGCGCTCTTTCATGTGCAGGAGCCAGTCACTGAGGTTGCGATAGACCTCATGCGTGCGATCATGCAACTCTCCTGCCGGTACCTGGCGCAGCCCCTGGGTGCGAGGAGAGGCCTGTAATTTTTTCAGCAAACTGGAAGACAGCTGCTCGGAGTGAGCTTCGATCAGGCGGACCAGCCGAAGAGCAATCATGGCGTCCTCCTTGGGCAGGCGAGTGACTGCCACCTGTCTTTTAGATAGCACGTTAGACAGGCCGTTGCCGTGATCGGGGTCACAGGGAACTCTCGCGAAGCCTACGCGCAAGCCTGTTGGAATTGCGCCGTTCTCCGCAAAGAGATGCTGCAGATTAGCCTTTGGCGCCGCAGCACTTCTTATACTTCTTACCCGAGCCGCAGGGGCAAAGATCATTGCGGCCAACCTTGGCTGCGCTCCGCACCACCTGTTGCACCGCCTGGCGCTCGCCCGCGCCGGCCATGCGCGCCGATTCGAGCTCGCGGCGCTTGCGGCGCTGGAAGGCCTCTTCAAGATCATCTACAGAAGTGGCGACGGCGCGCGGCGGACGGCGGCCGTTGCCGTCGGTTCCACCGCCCGATCTCATCGCCGAGACGCCGGCTTCCGGGCCCTGACCTTCCGGCCCGCCGCCCTGAGCACCGAAGGCCCCGGTCTCCGGCGGGCGTTCCAGAATCTGCATGAGGTAGAGATAGCGGACGGTCTCTTCTTGAAAGCGCTGCATCATGGCTTCGAACATGTCGAAGGATTCGCGCTTGTACTCGACCAGGGGATCATGCTGGCCGTAGCCGCGCAGGCCGATGCCCTCCTTCAGGTGGTCCATATTGAGGAGGTGGTCTTTCCACTGCGCGTCGAGCACGCTGAGCATGATCATGCGCTCGTGGTAGCGCATGGCGTCGGGACCGATCAACTTTTCCTTGGCGTCATAGCGCTCTTTCAGCTTCTCGAAGATGGCGTCGCCCAGTTCCTGGCGGTTCAGGTTTTCGGGCTTGATGCCCTCGGCCAGAATATCCACCCCGAAGCGGGTGAAGATGGCGTCTTTGAGCGCCTTGATGTCCCAATCCTCAGGATGGACTTTCACGGCACAGTGCTCATCCATCAGATCGCTGAGTATGCCGGCGACGTAGTCTTCGAGGATCAGCTCTTTCTGGTCCACGCCCTCAAGCAGCTGGTGGCGCAGGCCATACACGGCCTCGCGCTGCTTGTTCATTACATCGTCGTATTCGAGCAGATGCTTGCGGGCCTCGAAGTGCTGCGCCTCCACCGCCTCCTGCGCTTTTTCGATGCGGCGGCTGATGAGGCGAGACTCGATGGGGATGCCCTCTTCCATGCCCAGCCGCTGCAGCAGCTTTGACACCCACTCCTTGGCGAAGATGCGCATCAGGTCATCTTCGAGCGAGAGATAGAAGCGTGAAGAGCCAGGATCGCCCTGGCGGCCGGCGCGGCCGCGCAGCTGATTGTCAATACGGCGGGCCTCATGGCGCTCGGTGCCGAAGATGTGCAGGCCGCCGGCGGCAATGACATCGTCGTGCTCGCCGTCGGTTTCCTGTTTGTATTTGTTGAAGATCTCGATCCAGCGGTCGGTCGGGACGACGTATTCCTTGCCTTCGTAGTACCAGACGGTCATATTGCTATCGTCCACGTCGGTCTGGATCTTGCCCTGGGCGGCGCGCAGCGGCTGGGCCAAGCCCTTTTTCAGGCACTCGCGCTTGGCCATGAACTCCGGATTGCCGCCCAGCAGAATGTCGGTGCCCCGGCCCGCCATGTTAGTGGCGATGGTGACCATGCCCTTGCGCCCGGCCTGGGCCACGATTTCTGCCTCGCGCTCGTGCTGCTTGGCGTTCAGCACGTAATGCTTCACGCCTTTTTTCTTGAGCAGATCGGAAAGCCTCTCCGATTTTTCAATGGACGTAGTGCCCACCAGCACCGGCTGCCCGGTTGCATTCAGCTTCTGAATTTCATCGGCGGCGGCGTAGTACTTCTCTTTTTCCGTGCGGTACACCACGTCGGGGTTTTCCAGGCGCAGCAGCGGCTTGTTGGTGGGAATGACCATCACATCGAGGTTGTAGATCTTGCCGAATTCAGCCGCCTCGGTGTCCGCCGTACCGGTCATGCCCGCCAGCTTCCTGTACATGCGGAAATAATTCTGGAAGGTGATCGTCGCCAGGGTCTGATTTTCGCGCTCGATCTTCACCCCCTCTTTGGCTTCGACCGCCTGGTGCAGGCCATCAGACCAGCGGCGTCCGGGCATCAGGCGGCCGGTGAACTCATCCACAATGATGACTTCGCCCTCTTTCACCACGTACTCCACGTCGCGGTGGTAGAGCGCGTGCGCCTTAACGGCCACTTCCACGTGATGCTTCAGGTCCCAGTTCTCAGGATCGGCGATGTTGCCGATGCCCAGCATCTGCTCGACCTTCTCCCAGCCCTCGTCGGTGACCGTGATGTTCTTGTGCTTCTCATCCACGACGAAGTCGCCGGTCAGGGTGGCAGGTTCGCCCGGAGGGCCTTCAATCTCCTCGCCCTTTTCCAGCTTGGGGATAATGCGGTTCACGCGGGCGTACTTGTCGGTGGATTCTTCGCTGGCGCCAGAGATGATGAGCGGCGTGCGCGCTTCGTCAATCAGGATGGAGTCCACCTCGTCCACGATGGCGAAGTTGTGGCGGCGCTGCACGCAGTCCTTGAGGTCGAACTTCATATTGTCGCGCAGGTAGTCGAAGCCGAACTCGTTGTTGGTGCCATAGGTGACGTCGGCGGCGTAGGCCTCTTTGCGTTCGGCGTCGTCCAGATCGTGAACGATGACGCCGACGGTCAGGCCGAGGAAGCGATAGAGCTTGCCCATCCATTCCGAGTCGCGCTTGGCCAGGTAGTCGTTGACCGTGACCACATGCACCCCGCGCCCGCTGAGCGCGTTGAGATAAACCGGAAGAGTGGCGACCAGAGTCTTGCCTTCGCCGGTCTTCATCTCGGCGATGCGCCCCTGGTGCAGCACCATGCCGCCGATCATCTGCACATCGAAATGGCGCATGTTGAGCACCCGCCGGCCGGCTTCGCGGACCACGGCAAACGCCTCGATCAAAATCTCATCGAGAACCTCTTTCAACGCTTCGTCGCGCTCTTTCTCAATCTGCTTCTGGCGGTCCGGGTCGGCCTCAGGCTCGGCAGCAAACCTGGCGAGCCGTTCCTCAATCTTGCGGCGGAAGTCTTCGGTCTTGGCGCGCAGCTCGTCGTCAGAAAGCTTTTGCACCTCGGGCTCGAGCGCCGCGATGGCCTGCACGCACGGCATCATGCGCTTGATTTCGCGCTCGTTCCTGGTGCCAAAGACCTTGGCGAAGCCGGTTTCAATTGCCTGGAACAAAGTTGAATCCCTTCGATAGGTAGAAAAACCCCAAAGTACTCTCTAGAAGCCTAGCATATTAGATGCATGAGCGGACCAGGCTGCACCAGGCCTGGGTAACGCTCGGCGTCATCCCTGGCAGTCACCATTTCTTCCCAGATGGAACGCAAGCCGCCTGCGCGGGCGAGGGCGCCCGCGCCATGCTCGGCTTTTTTCAGGTATATTCTCCGCGACCCGATGCCCACCTTCTATGACCGTTTTCGCGAGTGTGCGCAGCGCTGGCCCGGCAATGTGGCGCTCGAAATCCAACGCAGCAGCGGCCTCGAAAGCTATACCTATGCGGAAGTGCGGCGCATGGCGGAGTCGGTCGGCCGGTGGCTCGCGGATTCAGGCTTCCAGCCCGGGGCCCGTTGTGCGATTCTGGCGGCCAACCACCCCCGCTGGGTGATTGCCTACCTGGGAACCATCGCCGCGGGCTGCGCGGCGGTGCCGCTCGATACCGCCCTGCACGCCGATCAGATTGGCAAACTGCTGCGCGACAGCGGCGCGACGCTTCTTTTCTGCGACCACAGAAATCTGAGCCTGGGCACAGAAGCGGCAACTGGGCTTGATCTTCGCATTGTTCTTACCGATACGAACGACGACGCCGGCGGAGATCCGCAACCCGCGCACTTCGCCGCGCTGGATAACATTTTTGCCGCCGGGGCGGGCGGCTTTCGGCCAATAGAATCCCCCGCCGACAGCATGGCTTCGCTGCTTTATACCTCGGGCACGACCGCCGACCCGAAGGGCGTCATGCTCACCCATGCCAACCTGCTGGGCGAGGTGGAAGCAGTCTTCAGTTGGGCCGATATCGGGCCCCAGGATGCCGTACTTGGCGTCCTGCCCCTGTTTCACGTGCTCTCGCAGATGGCCAACCTTTTGCTGCCGCTGGTCAAGGGCGCCCGCGTGGTCCACCTCGAAACCCTCAACACCACCGAGCTTCTGCGCGCGTTGCGCGAGCGGCAAATCACCGCATTCGCCGTGGTGCCGCAATTTTTCTATCTGATTCATGAGCGCATCTTCAAAGAAGCGGCTAAGCGCGGGGCTCTTGCCGAAAAGGCCCTGCGCTTGCTGATGCGGCTCAATTCCCTGCTGCGCAAGCTGGGCTTGAACGCCGGGCGCACATTCTTCGGCAAAGTTCATGCCACCTTCGGCGAGCGCATGCGCTATCTGGTCACCGGCGGCTCGCGCTTCGATCCGCAGATCGCGCGCGATTTCTATGCCCTGGGCATTGATGTACTTCAGGCCTACGGGCTGACGGAAACCTCGGCCGCCGCCTTCGCCACACCGCCGGATGACAATGTGATCGGCTCGGTAGGCAAGGCGCTTAAGGGCGTGGAGGCGAAGATCGCCAATCCGCAGCCGCAGGAAACCGGCCCAGCCGTTGGCGAAATTCTGATTCGCGGCGCCATCGTGATGAAGGGTTACTGGAACCGCCCGGATGCCACCACCGCCGCCCTAAAAGACGGCTGGCTCTACACCGGCGATCTCGGCTACTTCGATGGACGCGGCAATCTGTTCATCACCGGGCGGCAGAAAGAAGTCATCATCCTCAGCAATGGAAAAAATGTTTATCCCGAAGAGATCGAAGCGCACTACCTGAAATCGCCCTACATCAAGGAAATCGCAGTGATGGGGCTGGAGGGCCGGCCCGGCGATCCCTCATCCGAGAGATTGCACGCGGTCGTAGTTCCTGATTTCGACGTCCTTAAGGAACGCAAGATCGTCAATGCGAAAGAAGTGATCCGGTTCGATGTCGAGGGGCTTTCCGCGCACCTGGCTTCAACCAAGCGAATCGGCAGCTACGAAATTTGGCAAGATGCTCTGCCACGGACGACTACCCGCAAGCTGAAGCGCTTTGAAATCGAGAAGCGCGTACGCGAGGCGCAGGGCAAGGCGAAAGCCGACGCCGAATTGCCGGGCGCGAGGCCCCTGAGCGCGGAAGACTCAGCCTGGCTTCATCAGCCGCAGGTTCAGCACGCTCTCGGCATTATTCGCGAAGCCTCTCGAACTCGCCCGCAGCTGATTCGCCCCGGCGACAATCTGGAGCTCGATCTCGGCCTCGATTCCATGCAACGGGTGGAATTGCTGGTTGCACTCGAGCAGGAGTTGGGCGGCGATGTAGAAGAATCGCGCCTGGCGGAAATCTACACCGTGCGCGATCTGGTTGAGGCGGTGCGGCAAAGCGCGGCCGCCGGCAAGTCTCCTTCGGCCCGGGCGCAGCTCGCGGGGTGGAAAACGTTGTTCGAAGCGGAAACGAAAGACCCCGAGGTGCTTGAGTTAGTGCGCCCGCGCCCGGTGGCTGAAATGCTCTGGTTCGGCTTCAGCCGCCTGCTGCGGATTTTCGCCGATGACCGCTTTCACTTGCAGGTCACGGGAATTGAAAACCTTCCCGCGCAGGGGCCGTACATCATCTCCTCGAACCATCAGAGCTATCTGGACCCTGCAATTCTGGGAAGTGTTCTCCCCTGGGCGGTGTTTCGCAATTCGTTTGCGGTGGGTACCAGCGAAATTTTCGGCTCGGGCTTCATGCGGCGGCTGGCGCGCTGGTTGCGCGTGGTGGTGGTGGACCCGGACGCCAATCTTGTCTCGGCGATGCGCGCCGGCGCCTTCGGCCTGCGCCATGGCCGCATTTTGATTCTCTATCCCGAGGGCGAGCGCAGCATTGACGGTACCCCGCGAATCTTTAAAAAAGGCGCTGCCATTCTCTCCATCCACCTGCAGGCGCCGGTGGTTCCGGTGGCGATTGAGGGCTTTCACGACGCCTGGCCGCGCGGCCAGGCCTTCCAGAAGTTCGTGCCGCTGAAGATCGCGTTCGGCGAAGCGATCAGCCCGCCGCCAGAGTCACAGGCTTCGGAAGAGGCCTATGCGAAACTGACCGCCGAGGTGAAAGCGCGCGTGGTGAAAATGTGGGAAGAGTTGCGGCAGCAACGGTAAGCCTGCCTCAGGGGCTACGCTCCAGCGCCTTCCGTCTTCTGCCCGAAGGCCTTCACGAAGGCATCCACGATCATGGAGTCGTATTTCTTGCCCGAGCTCTTGACGATGATCTCCTGCGCCTGGGCAGGAGAAAGCTTGCGGTGCGAGTCATTCACCAGATTCTCGTAATTCTCGGCCATGGCCAGCACCTGCACTTCAATGGGCGCATCGGCATTGACGTTGCCGCCCTTCACCAGCCGTTGCTCTTCCGCCAGAATGGGGATTGCCCTTCGCAGTGTTCCTCCCATGCTGTGCGCATCCTTGGCGCTTTTTCCCTTCTGGCTGAGACCTTTTTCCAAATCTTCCTGGGAAAGATTGGCCGCCTTGTAGAGAATCTCGTTGCTGATGCCCAGCTCGTTGACGTTCCGCAGTAAGGCCGCGGTGCGGACGTCCTCGGTGCTGCCGGCATCGAGCCCGAGCGCCTCAGCGATCTGCGTGGCATACATCGCCGCGCGGTAAGAGTGGGCCTCGCTGTATTTCTGGTTGGTCAGGAATTGCTGCAGGATAACCAGCATGCCGTCGTAGCCATCGCGCAATTCGCGCAGGTTCTTTTCATTGCGCTCGTAGAGCGTGCCCATGGCGTAGCTCGCCACCACCAGAATGCCGCCCCACACCGTCAGGTCGAACCAGCGGCCGTCGAAGGGCAGGTTAGTCTGCTTGCTGAACATGGCAGGATTCAGCTTCATCAGCACCACCACCAGCACCACGCTCATGCAGGCGGTCAGAGTGGCATGGCGGCGGCCGAAGCGATAGGCG
>Ga0335081_10010870_pt1 | contig 14719 bp, 10 predicted proteins | sample Lox_Sample_35_FD_206713 | JGI IMG/M metagenome (GOLD analysis project Ga0335081, IMG submission 206713) | Soil microbial communities from Loxahatchee National Wildlife Refuge, Florida, United States - Lox_Sample_3.5 | ecosystem: Environmental > Terrestrial > Soil > Wetlands | place: USA... | reverse complement strand
GCAGATCGGGTGGCAGGCCCTCGACCCATTTCTTGCTCAGCACGCTGATCGAGCTGACATAGGGCTGGTCGGTCTCGACGACATATTTGGCGGCGTCGATATAGTGCAGCGTGGTGTACTGCGTCATCGTCGTCAGCGAACCGTCGATTGCGCCCTGCTGCAGTGCCGGCAGCACGTCGGCAAGCGTCATCGCGACCGGCGAGCCGCCCATTCGCTTGATCAGTTCGAGCTGGAACGGCGAAGCAAGCACGCGAATCTTCAGGCCGGCATAATCGGACAGATGCTGGATCTGCTTGCGGGTGATGATCGACGAAGGTCCGATCGGAAAGATGCCAGCACCGATCAACCCTTTGTTGGCGCCGAGGCCGAGGATGAGATTGGTGATCTCCGGGTCCTTGATCGAGCGCTCGTATTGGTCGCGGCTGGTGAACTCGCCGGGCGCACTCAGCATTTCGTAGCGCTCGTCGACGCCGACGAGAAATTCGGGCGGACCGGTCCAGCCCTGGATCGAGGCGAACTGCACGCCCTCGATCTGCCGCGGAATGGCACCGAGCTGGCTCGCCGGATAAATCTCGGCTTTGATGCGGCCGCCGGAATCCTTCTCCACCGCCGCGGCGAAGCGCTTGAGCCATTCGTGCTGGGTGTCATTGAGGGTTGCCGTGCTCAGCTTCATGGTGATCGGCGCAGTGCCCTGCGCGGAAGCGGGCGACATGAACCCGGCAAGCGTGGCGGCTGCGGCAATGACGATCGCGATCCGCGTCGCGCGCCTTGCGGTGCGATCCAACATTCCAGCCATCGAACTCTCCCTTGTTTCGTCCCGTCGTTCGCCCGCTGCCGCTTCCCGCTGTCCCCGGTCCGCCGAAACGGCGACGGATGCGTGCAGTATGAGCTCGAGTGAAAAGGCTGCCACAGCGCGGCGGAGCCGCCTAGAGGCTTAATTGCCCCACGATGCGGCGCGACGGCCGGCAACAGGCCCGCGTCATCATGCTTCCGCGGCGATGAAATGCGTCACCTTCGGGCTGCCGGCGAGCTGAAATTTCTGCACCGCCTCCTGCACTACACGGTCGGCATTGGTGATGCGCTCGTGCTGGCGCAGATGCTCCATCCAGGACTCGACCAGGAAAGTCTCGACGATACGGCCTTCTTGCGCCGCGTCCTCGAATACGCCCCAGGCATAAGCGCCGTCGCGTCGCCGTTCGTGCTCGAGCCGGCCGAGCGCGTCGAGGAAGGCTTCGCGATCGCGCGGATCGATGCGGTATTCGACTGTCACCAGCACCGGCCCGCGATCGTGGGCGATCTGCTGCGTCGTGAGCGGCGCCGGCCAATGCATCGACGGCGTGAGATCGAGGTTGGCACCGGTGTGCAGCTTGAAGCTCCAGGTCGCCGCAATCGCCACCACGGCGCCGGCGGCGGCGAGGAAATGCGCATCGGCGAGGCCGACCAGCGACGCAATTTCGCCCCAGGCGGCGCTGCCGAGCGTGAGACAGCCGAAGAACACCGTGGTGTAGAGCGCAAGGCCGCGGCCGCGCACCCAATCAGGCAAAGCGACCTGTGCCGAAACGCCGAGCGTCGCCAGCGCGGCGATCCACGAGGCGCCGGCAATTGCGCTGGCCAAGAGCGCGATCGCCGGCTGCCACGCGATGCCGTAAAGCGCCATCGCGACCGCCTGGCCGAGCGCACCCGCCGCCATCAGCCGATCGGGCCCGAGCCTTTCTTTCAGCCATGGCAGCAGGAACGCGCCGCAGACGGCGCTGATGCCGATAACGCCGAGCAGAATGCCGTAGAGCGAAGCGCCGCCGCCGACGCGGTCGCGCACGACGAGTGGCAGCAGCGCCCAGTAGGCGCTGGCGAACAGAAAAAATCCGACGGCGCGCACCAGCGTCGCGCGCAGATGCAGATTGTGCCGGGCATAGCGCAGGCCGACCCAGATCGCCGGGCCAAAGCGCTCCGCCGGCAGGCGCCCGACGGCGCCCGTTTCGCGCCACCACAGCAGCGCACCGACAATGCCGAGATTGGAAATGGCATTGATCCAAAACGGCGCCGCTATGCCGATGCCGACAATGGCGACGCCGCCGAGCGCCGGACCGACTGCGCGCGAAATGTTCACGCCGACCGAATTGGCCGCAACCGCATCGGCCAAATCCGGCTTCGGCACCAGCAGCGGCACCACGGCCTGCCAGGCCGGCACCGTCAGTGCGCCGGCGGCGCCGATCAGGAACGTGAACAGCAGGAGATTACCGGATGTGGCGAGGCCGAAGCCGACGATCGCCGCGTAGATCGCCGAGACCGCGGTGGTGAGCGATTCGACCACGATCAGAAAACGGCGCTTGTCGAATATGTCGGCGAGCGCACCTGCCGGGATGGCGAACAGGCAGATCGGCAAGGTGCTCGCCGCCTGCACCAGCGCAACGATCAGCGGATCGGGATTGAGGTTCGTCATCAGCCAGCCAGACGCCGCGCCATACATCCAGCCGCCGACATTGGAGACGAGCGTCGCCGTCCAGATCACGGCGAAAGCCGGATGGCGGAACGGCGCCACGAAGGACGCCGGCTTTTCGGCTTTCGGCTCGGGGGCGCTGCTCACGATGGGCTCCATCCTGCCCAATCCTACAGCTTTCGGGTGGGTTCCCGGTGGCAAAGCTCTTAGCATCAGCGCAAGGTCGAAATGAAGGAGCGCTGCCCGATGCGGTCGAACGCCGCCGTAACAACCGTGCCGGGGCCGAACCTCGACGCCTACGACTGGAGCGCGATCGACGCCGCGCTCGATGCGGTCGGCTGCGCCGTACTCGATGCGCTCCTGACCCCGCAGCAATGCGACGGCCTCGCCGCGCTCTACCCGCACGAACAGAACTTTCGCAGCAGCATCGACATGGCGCGGCACGGCTTCGGCAAGGGCGAATACCGCTATTTCAAATATCCGCTGCCGGCGCTCGTCGCCGAGCTGCGCGACAAGCTCTACGAGAGGGCGGCGCCACTGGCCAATGCCTGGAATGGGCGGCTCAACGATGCCACGCGCTATCCGGTACGCCACGCCGACTATCTGAAACTCTGCCACCGGGCCGGGCAGGCACGGCCGACGCCGCTCCTGCTGCGCTACGGCCCCGGCGACTTCAACTGTTTACACCAGGACCTCTATGGCGAGCTGGCCTTTCCGCTGCAGGCGACGGTGCTGCTCTCAGACCCCGCGCGCGATTTCAGCGGTGGCGAATTCGTGCTGACCGAACAGCGGCCGCGCATGCAGAGCCGCGTCGAGGTGGTGCCGCTCAAGCAGGGCGACGCGGTGCTGTTCGCGGTGCATCACCGCCCGGTGCAGGGCAGCAAGGGCGTCTACCGCGTCAATCTGCGCCACGGCGTCAGCCGCGTCCGCGCCGGGCAACGCCATACGCTCGGCATCATCTTTCACGACGCGGCGTAACCGACCGTCAGCGTGGCGGCCTGTGGGCGAGCCAGCGGCCGGCTTCGGCGGCGGTGAACAGATCGGCAAGCGCCGCATTGACCGCCGCCGGTTCCTCGCTGGTGATGGTGTGGCCGCTGCGCGGGATGACGAGAAGGCCCGCGGTCGGTGCCGTGCGCTTGAGAAAGACGCTGCCGTCGAGGCAGGTCTCGTCCTCGTCGCCGACGATGATCAGGAGCGGCACGGTAAATTTTTTCAGCTCCGGCTCGAGATCCCACAGCGTCGGTCGCCTGCTCTGCAGCATCGCCATTGTCATGGCGTGACCCTGCGAGGAATGTTCCGACAGCATGCGGATGAATTCGGCATAACCGCGGGGGTCCTTGTATTTCTGGGTGTTGCGGGTCGGCCCGTCGCCGTAGAGCGCAGCGGCTTCCGCCATGGTCTTCGCGGTGAACATTTTGGCGGTTTCGGCGGCGACCTGGCGCATCGCCTCGCGCGCGGCAGGATCGGGCAGCGAGCCCCAGCCGCAGCCCGCCGCGGTCACCGAGATGCAGCGCTCGGGATGGCGGATACCGACATGAAGCGATGTGTAGGCGCCCATCGAATGACCGACGACGTGCGCCTTTTTGATGCCGAGCGCGTCCATCAGCGCTATCACGTCGCTGCGCGCGATGTCCTGGCCGTAGCGCGCCGGATCGCCCGGAATGTCGGAAGGTGGATAGCCGCGCTGGCTGTAGGTGACACAGCGATGCGTGCGCGCGAAATAGCGCATCTGCGGCTCCCAGGTGCGGTAGTCGCCGGCAAATTCATGGACGAAGACGACCGGCGTGCCGATGCCGGCCTCCTCGTAATAGAGGCTGGTGCCGTCGGCAGTCCTGATCTTGGGCATGATCCGTCCCGTCCAATCTCTGGTCTCTAGTTGCGCAGAATGCCGCGCGCGGCATCGCCGAGCGCTTCGACCGGCGCGTCGCCGGCCTCGAACATGGCGACGACGCGGCACGGGCAGGCTTCGAGGCCTTCGTAGCGCCACGGGAATGCGCCGATGATGCAGCGCTTGCCGAGTACGGTTTCAAGATCGCCGCCGAGGTTTTCGGCGTGCAGCAAACCTTCCTGGAACGCGTAATTGTGGAATGGGAACACGTCCTGGCGCACTTTGCGTCCGGAGCGCTTGTGCACATATTCGAACGTGCCGAAAAAATCCGCCGGCGCCTTGCCCATGACGCGTTCGAATTCACGGGCAATGTCGGGGCGCATGGCGCGGATCGAGGTGTTCATCGGATGGTCGCAGGAGCCGGTGTCCATGCCGAACCATTTGATCTTCTTCCTCAGCATCCATTCGAGCGTCGCCAGCGTCGGCCCGGGGTGGTAGCAGAAGTAGCGCACCAGATCCTGCCGGCTCTGGCCCTCGTAGTAGCGGTGCCAGCCGGTGTGCAGAATCAGGATATCTCCGGAGCGGATGTCGGCGCCGCTGTTCTCGATCATTTCCGGCGTGATCGGCGTCCAGTCGGAGACCTGCGGAGAGAGATCGACGACGACGCCGTGGCTGACCAGATAGTCGAGCGGCAGCGAGGCCATGTCGCCGGTGCGACCATCGGTGGCGTGCATGGCGCCGTCAAAATGGGTGCCGCTGTGCATCGAAGTCTCGACGCGCTGCGCCACGATCATCTGCGTCTGCAGGTTTTGTGCGTAATACATTTTGTTGCCGGCATAGCCAACCCAGCCGGGCGTATGGATGCTCATGGTATGAGACAGATCGACGATCTTCATGGCACGGTTGATCCGGTTGGGGCCTACCCGCGTGGCGCGGCGCCATGCTACATAAATTGCGAGACGGCCGGCAAACCATGAACATCGATGCACTCGTCAAGCCGCGTTCGGTCGCGATCGTCGGCGCCACCGACCGCGGCGGTCCCGGCCGCGCCGTGATGGAATCGCTCGGCGCCATCGGCTTCACCGGGCCGATCTATCCGGTCAATCCGAAATACCCGACGGTGCTCAACGTCACCTGCTATCCGAGCCTGACCGATCTGCCGGAAGCACCCGACATGGTCGTCTTCAGCATCCGCAATCCGCTGATTCCCGAGCAGATGCGGCTTGCCGCACGGCGCGGCGCGCGCGCCGCCGTGATCTACGATTCCGGCTTCGCCGAACTTGGCGGCGACGGCGCCAAGCTGCAGGACGAGATCGCCGGCCTCGCCCGCGAAGCCGGCATGGCGGTCTGCGGCCCGAACTGCATGGGCATTCTCAATCCGCCGGCGCGCGTTACAACCTACAAGCAAAGCATCATGGAGCCGGCGGCGATCACCGGCAATGTCGGCATCGTCTCTCAGAGCGGTTCGGTGTGTATCGCTCTGTTGTCGGACCTGCGCCGCTTCGGCGTCAGCCTCTCGGTCTCCGCCGGCAACGAGGCGGTGACCCGCACCGTCGACTATCTCGATTATCTGATCGACGATCCCAATACCAAGGTGATCGCGACCTTCACCGAGACGGTGCGCGAGCCCGAACGCTATGTCGCAGCGCTCGACCGCGCCGCCGACGCCGGCAAGCCCGTCGTCGTCATCAAGGTCGGCCGCACCGAGCGCACCCAGCACGCCATCACCAGCCACACCGGCGGGCTTGCCGGCTCCTCACGCGTCTTCTCCGAACTATTGCGCGCGCACCGCGCCATCGAGGTCAGTGATCTCGACGAGATGACCGAAGTGCTCGCGGTCTGCCAGGGCAAGCGCTGGCCGCAGGGCCGCGGCATTTCGGTCATCACCGGCTCGGGCGGGCTCGCCGAGCTCATTCTCGACAATGCGACCGGCCTCGGCCTCGATCTGCCGCCGCTCACCCCGGCCGAGCGCGGCGAAGCCGAATGCGTCCTCGGCCGTATCACCGGCGACGGCAATCCGTTCGACGCCTGGGGCAACGGCAATTATGCCGTCAACCTGCCGCACGCGATGTCCGTCGTCGACAAGAGCGATCGCATCGACGCGATCTGCTACTGCGCCGATACGTCGAACGATCCGATCATCGGCCAGCCGAGCCGTATTCTCGAAAACGTCGCCATGCTGACCACGGCGGCGCGCGACAGCACCAAGCCCTATTATCTTCTGAGCTCGCGCTCGGGCGTCATGAACCGCAGACAGATCGACGGCATGCGCCAGGAAGGCCTTGTCGTCATCGGCGGCACCCGACAGGGGCTCGGCGCACTCGACCGCATCGGCCGCTGGTCGCAAGGCCTGCCGGCCGTCCGCGCAGCCGGCGCCGGCGCGCCAGCGACGCCGCAGCTTGCCGAACGCATCGACGCCCGGCGTCGCACCATCAACGAGCACGACGCGAAGCGCCTGCTTGCCGAATGCGGCATTCCGATCACGCGCGAGCAACGCGTTGCCGATCTCGCCGCGGCGAAAGCTGCGGCGCGCACGCTCGGCTATCCGGTGGTGCTCAAGGCACTGTCGGATGTGATCGCGCACAAGACCGAACTCGGCGTCGTCGCCGTCAATCTCAAGAATGACGACGAGCTGTCGCGCGCTCATGCGCAACTGAGCGAGCGCCTCGACAAGCTCGATCCGCGCCCGGCCGATCTCGGCTTTCTGGTGCAGGAATTCGTTGCCGGCGGCATCGAAGTGTTCGCCGGCGTGTCGCGCGATCCGGATTTCGGGCTGTCGCTTGCTTTCGGCATGGGCGGCGTCGCGATCGAGGTGATGCGCGACTTTGCGCTGCGCATGCTGCCGCTGCGCCAAGGCGATGCCGAAGCGATGATCGCGGAAACGCGCGCAGCGGCGCTCCTCGGCGCCGTGCGGGGCAGTGAAGCCGCTGATGTGGAGAAACTCGCCGCCTGCCTCTATGCGCTCGGCGATTTCGCCTGGCAGAATGCCGAGCGCATCGCTGAGATCGATCTCAACCCGATCAAGGTCATGGCCCGAGGCAAAGGCTGTACCGTCGTTGACGCGTTAATCGTTCAAAGTGCCCTGTAGGCGCTGCTGTCGGAGCTGCACTGATCCGTGTCCCGCGGGTCGCGCCGCCTCACCTCACGCCATCCAGAAGGGCTTTGCTGCCTCGAAATGGGCATCACAGCGGGTGATGCCGATGTCACGCAGGGTAGCGTCGCTCAATCCGCTCAGTTCGTCGCGCGTGCGCACCCGGCGTCGCCATTCGGCGAAGCATTGGCTGTACTGGCTCCAGCGAGACTCCGAACGATACGTCCTCATTGTCAGACCTGTCGTTGTCATGGCTGTCTCCCTTTTCCCCGGAAGATCGATGGTGCGAACATACCCGGTCGCCGCAGCGCGCAATGTGATGCAAAGCACAATCCGTCGCTTTTCTGCAAGGAATTGAAATATAAGGAGTTTTATGACCTTTCGCGGCCGCATTGCGGTGCAAATCCACAGCCCGCCGGTCGTCGTGCCTTCAGCGCAAAGTTGAATCGAAAGCCAAGGCGGCAACCGGCCCGGGTTGGCGCGCGGGGCAGATCGGGCTCGTGCCCAAAGATTAAGCCGGCGCTGCGGATACGGCCCGGGCGAGGCCGGCAAGCCGCACCACTGGCTCCGGCAGCGGCGCGCCGTTTCGCTCGTAGCCCGCCGCGCGCAGCTCGCCGCGCGCCGGATTCATCACCACTGCGAGCCGCGTATAGGGATTGAGCACCGGCTCGCAGACCCACTCGAAGGCGCCGTCGGTCAAAGCGCCGCGCCAGCCGGCGAGCGCCTCGCGGCGGCGGCGGCTATAGGCGGCGGCATCGGCGAACGAGTTCGAGAAGAAGCGCCGCATGCCGATTCGCCCCTCCCAGTGCGGACGGTTCGGCACCCAATCATTTGCCGCGCTGGTATCGTGCTCACGGGTGAGGAAGCCGGTCTCGGTGCGTTCGATCACGCAGCGTTCGCCCGGCTTGCAGCCGATGAGCGTATAGATGACCGCGCGCGCGACCGGCACGGTCTCGAGCATCCGCCGAGCCGCCGCATAATCCGCACAGGTTTCAAAAACGTGACGCAATAGCTGGTCCGGCGGCATGCGGTCGGATTGCACCATCGTCCGCAGCGCATTGGCGGCGAAGTCGTAGCCACGCAAGAGACGATGCAGGCTGCGCCGCCACATCGGCGCCTGGTTGACGCAGGCGGCGAAACGCTGCGGCGCCATTGCGGTGAGCGCGCCGACATAGCCCGGCCAGGTCACGCTGTAATAGGTGCCGGCACTACCGCAGAGCTGCGCGACCACGACGTGGCGGCCAAGCCCGCTGAACGGCCAATCGAGGCTGCGCACCAGCCATGGCTCGTCGTCACGCTCGAACGCATACGAGGTGCAGCCCCATTGATACGATGCGTTGAGCAGCCAGACGCCGGAGAATTCAAGCGCCGCCGCAATCGACGCGATTTCCGCGAGGTAAGGCGAGCGCGAATGGCTGAGCCAGCGCCGCGCCGCCCAATCGAGCGCTGGTATGAACGGCAGCGTCGCGCGGGGGAAGAAGCCAAGGCAGGCGTCGCGCAGGGCGCGCGCCTCGGCACGGGACTCTCGGGCATGCCGGGCCGGGCCGCCCTCACGCAGATCGACGACGGGAATGACCGGAAGGGACGTCTTCATGGCGCGCGAAATGCCGCTCCTTCGCCTCTTCCGCACGATTCGACCGGGAGTATAGTGCGGGAAACGTCAAAGTTGCGACCAAGGGGAGGCGCGCCATGACAATCGATCGAGGCACTATCGATCGCAGCATCATCGACCGCCGCACTGTGCTCAAATTCGCCGCTGGCGTGGCGGCATTGCCGGGCAGTACGCGCTTGGCGCTCGCCGATACCTATCCGTCGCGCCCGGTACACTTCATCGTACCGCAGGCCGCCGCCAGCGCCTCCGACATCATCGCTCGGCTGATAGCGCAATGGTTGACCGATCATCTCGGACAGCAATTCGTCGTCGACGATCGGCCGGGCGTCGGCGGCAATATCGCGACCGAAGCGGTGGTGCGTTCGCCGCCCGACGGCTACACGATGCTGTTGTGCAATTCGCAGAATGCGATCAGCCCGGCGCTCTACAACAACCTCACCTTCGATTTCATCCGCGACATGGCGCCGGTCGCCCAGGTCGAGGCGGTGCCGCTGGTGATGGAAGTGCATCCTTCGGTGCCGGCCAAGACCGTCCCTGAATTCATCGCCTATGCCAAGGCCAATCCCGGCAAGATCAATATGGCTTCGGCCGGCGTCGGCGGGCCGCAGCATCTTGCCGGCGAATTGTTCAAGGCGATGGCCGGCATCAATCTGGTGCATGTGCCGTATCGCGGCTCGACGCCGGCGATCACCGACCTGCTCGCCGGTCAGGTGCAGGTGATGTTCGACGTCACGCCGACGGCGCTGCCGCAGATCCGCGCCGGCAAGCTGCGCCCGCTCGGGGTGACTTCGAGCGAGCGAATCCCATCGTTGCCCGACACGCCGCCGATCGCCGACTTTTTGCCCGGCTACGAGGCCGCCGGCTGGATCGGCGTCGCGGTACCGACCGGCACGCCGGCGCCGATCATCGACACGCTGAGCAAACAGTTGATCGCCGCGGTCGCCGACGAGAAAATCCGCGCGCGATTCGGCGAACTCGGCGCCATACCGATCTCACGGCCGCCGGCCGAATTCGGCAAGTTCATCGTTGCCGAGACCGCAAAGTGGGGCAAGGTGATCCGCGACGCCGGCATCAAGCCGGATTAAGGAGAGGCCGATGTGTGAACTTTGCTTCGGGCCGTCGCCACGCGGCGCCGTGGCGCGGCGTTACGTGCTCAAGCTCGCAACTGCTGCCGCAGGTCTCGCCTTCGCTGGCGGCGCCGTCGCTGCGCCGGTCAAGACGCCGCCGAAGCCCGAGAACGCCATCCCGCCGGACGCCGCGCTCGATCGGCTGATGAAGGGCAACAGCCGCTATGTCGAAGGCGTTAGCCGCCGCCACGATTTCCGCCACGAGCGCGAGCCCTTGAGCAAGGGGCAAAATCCCTATGCGGCGGTATTGAGCTGCGCCGATTCCCGCATCGCCCCCGAATTCTGCTTCGACACCGCACGCGGCGACGTCTTCGTCTGTCGCGTTGCCGGCAATTTCGCCAATGATGACGTGGTGGCGAGCCTCGAATATGCGGTGTCGGTGCTCAATACGCCGCTGATCGTGGTGCTCGGCCACGACGCCTGCGGCGCGGTCGATGCGACCATCAAGTCGCTCAAGGACGGCACCACGCTGCCCGGCCATCTGCCCTCGCTTGTTGCCGCCATCAGCCCGGCGGTGAAGGCGGCGCAGGGCGAGCCCGGCGATCTTCTCGCCAACGCGATCCGGCAGAATGTCGCGCTCACCGTCGACAAGGTCAAAGCGGCAACGCCAATCCTCAAAGCCGCCGTCGACGACAACAAGATCAAGGTCGTCGGCGGCGTCTACAAGCTCGCCTCGGGCCACGTCGAGCTGTTGCGGTAGCGCATGATTCGTCGGGACTGATCGAACGCGGTCTTTCTGACGATATCGAAGCCGCCCGTCGCCGCGCGGAACGATCAGTTCCCGCGCGCCGTAGACACTGCGGCGCGCGGCAGGACGATCTTGATTTCGGTGAATGCGCCGGGCTGCGTATCGACCTCGATCAAGCCGCCGTGTTGCTTGACGATGATGTCGTGGCTGATGGAAAGGCCCAGCCCGGTGCCTTCGCCGGTCGGCTTCGTTGTGAAGAACGGGTTGAACATCTTCTCCCTCACTTCGGGAGGAATGCCGGTGCCGTTATCGCGTATCCTGATCTCAACGCGCTCGCCCAGATTTTTGGTGGCGGCGGTAATGGTGGGCTCATAGGCTTCGTCAACGGCCGTCGCCTTGCGCTTGGTCGCCGCATAGAAGCCATTCGCGATCAGATTCAGCAGCACCCGCGTAACGTCCTGCGGAAAAACATCGGCCTCACCGGCCGCCGGATCAAACGAACGTTGCAGCGTGACGTTGAAGCCCTGCTTGTCGGCACGGGCACCGTGATAGGCGAGATTGAGGCTTTCCTCGACCAAGGAGTTGATGTCGACCGGTCGATGCTCACCCGAGCCTTCGCGCGAATGCATCAGCATGTTCTTGACGATCGAGTCGGCGCGCTTGCCGTGCTGGACGATCTTGCCGAGGTTCTCACGCAGCGTATCGGCCAATTCGTCGATCTCGCCTCGCGTCCTGTCGTCGGTCGTCACCCGCCCGAGGGTCTCCCGCAATTCGTCGACCAGTTCGGCCGAAACGCCGGAGAAGTTGTTGACGAAGTTGAGAGGATTCTTGATCTCGTGCGCGATGCCTGCGGTGAGCTGCCCGAGTGAGGCGAGCTTCTGGGTTTGCACCAAACGATCCTGTGCGGTGCGCAAATCTTCCAGCGACTTGGCCAGCTCTCGGGTGCGCTGCTGCTCGGCCTCGAACAGGCGGGCATTTTCGATTGCAATCGCCGCCTGGTCGGCAAACGTCTGCGCCAATTCGATCTGCTTCTCGGTAAACGGCCTTACCTCGCTCCGCATGAGCACGATGACGCCGGTGGTTCGTCCTTCGCGCAGCATCGGAACGCCAAGGGCGGTGTGAATGCGACCGAAATCCGCCAAGTCCGGCATCCTGTAATCCGGGTCGGCCCGTACATCCGGAATTTGGATCGTCGTACCCTCCATGATCGTTCGACCGACCACGGAACCACGCCCTCCGGGAATGGCGTAATCGACGGCGAAATCCCGAAACTCGGCGGAAAAACCGCGCATCGCAATGGCGCGCCAGCCGTCGCCGCGTGGCAGATTGATCGACGCCTTTTCGGCCTCACAAAGCATCGCAGCAGATTCGACAAGCGTGTCCAGGACGGCCTGGAGATCGAACGTCGATCGGCTGATAATCTTGAGCACATCGGCGGTGGCCGTCTGCTGCTCGAGCGACTGGCGCAATTCGCTGAGCAACCGCGCATTTTCGATCGCGATGACGGCTTGGGCGGCGAAGTTCTGCAGAAGCACGATCTGCTTCTCGGAGAACGGCATGACTTCCTGGCGGTAGAGCGCGATCACACCGACCAGCTCGTCATCTTTCAGCATCGGAATGCCGAGCGCGGTTCGCGCGCCGACGACCTTTGCCAAGGGAGAACTGGCGTAAGGCTCCTCGACCGTAATGTCGCTGACGTGAGCCAACTGCTTGGTTCTGACGACAGGACCGAGGATCGACTTCTCCAGAGGAATATATGGGTCGCGTTGGCGCATCTCCACGAACGCTTGGGGCGCGTTCTTCAAGGCAACGACGCGCATTCGGCCGCCCTCGAACAGCAGCAGAACGCCGAAGTGGGTCTTGCAGATGCGAACGGCGTTGTCGAGGATCGCCTCGAAAACCGGAATTAGATCGCCGGGCGACGAGCTGATGACCTTGAGAACATCGGAGGTCGCCGTCTGCTGCTCGAGCGACTCCGAGAGATCATCGGTGCGATGGCGCAATTCGCTCAAGAGCCGAGCGTTCTCGATGGCGATGACCGCCTGCGCGGCGAAGTTCTGAACAAGTTCAATTTGCTTGTCGGTGAAAGGGCGCATCTCCTGCCGATAAATGATGAAGGCGCCGATGAGCTGATCTTCCTTGACCATAGGAACGGCCAGCAGCGTCCGGGCGCCGGCTTGATCCACGGTGACAACACGCAATGGCTCACGCTCCGCGTAAGCGGTATCGGCCTTGAGATCGGGGATGTGGGCGACTTGCTTGCTGTGCGCGAGCCGAGCAAGGCCGGTGTTCGAGCTCGGCAGTACTGGGCCGTTCTGTTCCCAGAAGGCGCGGTAGGCCGGCGGAACGTCGTGCAGGTGAGAGGCATGAAATCTCTCGCCATCGTAGAGCAGGATGTGACCGAACTTGGCGTCGCAAATGCGCAATGCGTTCGCGAGCATCGCTACAAAGACTGGCTTTATATCGCCGGGCGACGCGCTGATGACCTTGAGAACATCGGAGGTCGCCGTCTGCTGCTCGAGCGACTCCGAAAGATCATCGGTGCGCCGCTGCACTTCATCAAAAAGCCGCACGTTCTCGATCGCGATCACAGCCTGGTCGGCGAACGTCGAAACCAGATCGATCTGCGATTGACTGAAAGGATCGATGTCCGAGCGGGCCAGAAAGAGAGCGCCGATCGGCACGCCTTGGCGCATGAAGGGCACGCCCAAGACAGTGCGAAATTCGCCAAGCTTCGCCGCTGCGGAGAACTTGTGATCTGGGTCGGCCAATACGTCGGGGATGTGCACAATCTTGCGCTCGATTGCGGCTCTGCCGACGGTCGAATGGCGATCAACCGCCCAATGAATGGATTGAACATATTTCCAATAGTCCGGTTCGAAGCCGTACTGCGCGACAACCAGAAAGGAATCGTCGTGAAGGCGCAATATCAGGGCCTTGCTGGCGCGGCACAGCCGGGCGGCCGACTCGACGAGCGTTTCAAAGACCTGCTGCAGGTCGAACGTCGACCGACTGATCACCTTGAGCACGTCGGCAGTCGCGGTCTGCTGCGCCAGCGACTCGCGCAGCTCGCTAAGCAGCCGCGTGTTCTCGATGGCGATGACCGCCTGGGCGGCGAAGCCCGTCAACAGTTCGATCTGCTTGTCGGAGAACGGCTGAACTTCCCGCCGGTAGATCGCGATGACGCCGACAAGCTCCTTCGTCTTGAGCATCGGGACGCCGAGATAAGTGCGGATGCCGCCGGTATCGACCGCCGCAACCAACAGCGGGTGCCCTTGGCGATAGGAGCGGTCGGCGCGCAGATCGGCGACCTGGACCGGCTGCAGTGATCGGGCGATCCGATCCATCGGCGCGTCGACGCCGGGCTGGGTCACCATCCCGCTTCGCCACTGACCCGTATAAGCCTCGGGAAGCTCGCCGTAGAACCCTCCGTTGCGGAAGCCGTCTCCTTCGCGCAGCCACATTGCTCCGTAACTGGCTTCGCAGAGCCGCACCGCGTTCGCCAGAATGGCATCGAAGACCGGCTTCAATTCGCCCGGCGATGAACTGATAACGCTCAACACCTCGGCCGAGGCCTTTTCGCGCTCCAGCGCCTCATCGCGTTCGCGGATCAGGCGCGCGGTGTCGATTTTCGGGCCGGTCGTTGTCGAACGACGGCCGGCCGCGGGCTTTCGCGGACTGCGGCGCCGCGCCGCCGACTTGCCGCCTGCTTTTGCGCGCCGCTTCATCGCCGTGCCCCCGGCTCAACACGCCCCATCGTAGCGGGTCAGACCCGCGCAACGAAAGTGGCTTCGGAGCCGATCAATGCCGAGCGTCCAGCAAAGGCGAGAGCGCGAGCCGCAACCGGTCATCTGACGTTGCGATTGAAGTAGCTCGATCCCCAAATCACGACGGCCCAGGTCGCAAGCAGAATGGCAAGCGCCAGAATTATCTCCA
>Ga0335081_10010868_pt1 | contig 14720 bp, 15 predicted proteins | sample Lox_Sample_35_FD_206713 | JGI IMG/M metagenome (GOLD analysis project Ga0335081, IMG submission 206713) | Soil microbial communities from Loxahatchee National Wildlife Refuge, Florida, United States - Lox_Sample_3.5 | ecosystem: Environmental > Terrestrial > Soil > Wetlands | place: USA... | reverse complement strand
ATTGAGCGTGTTGTGCCAGCCCGGACATTCCGACAAAATGAGATTGGCAATGGGGATATCATAGTATTTACACCTAAAATATCCTCCGAACGGTACTTACCCCACCGGATAACCTAGGGACTGAGTTTCAGAGCCGACGAGTTCAAGAAGGCGGGTAACTGCGTCGACTTACCAAGCTATTATGAACTGTTGAACAAAAGAACAATCAGGTTTGTCCCCATGAGCCCTCAGCAAACAATCAAAGAAATCTTCATTTGCACGGTCTCCGCGAAGATTGAAGGCAAAAAGATCGAAAGCAAAAGGATATTGGAGGCTATTGCGGCGTACTTGAAGGTTGATCGAAATGCTCTTGTATTTTGGGGGCCAACCGAAGGTGCGCGGCCAAGAAGACGGTCGGCATGGCCCGACGCCTTTCGCGATGCAATGCGCCGTGTTGGGACACGGCCTGTTATATTCTATGAAATTTGATTCAATTGACTTGGATTAATGAGAGAATATGAAAGCTCCTTAAATATTTGAATGCAATGTATGCTCCTGTTAACTGACGAAAATACCCGCTCGTCACAGCCCATGCATTTCCATTGATTTTCGTGAGTTCCGGTACCATCGATGAGGTGGAGAATGGGTTCGTCAAGCTCAATCATAAGGTTCTGGTGGTATTGCTGAAGGACTTAGCAAGTCGGCCTAGATCAAGCGAGTGGGAGGAAGCTAGAGTGGAATAACGAATGGTGCAAGCTGTAAAGGGATTCTGAGATCTCACGGTCGATCACGTATGGTCAACCAGGGAAGGGTGAGGATCACGAATCAAATATTAGGGGTTCAAAGCGAGAACGTGTCATCATTTCAATTTCATATTTGACATGGTCGGCAAAGGGAAGGAGCGAGATTAACGGGTCTTGTGGAAGGAATTGTTGGTCAGGTATCTCTCGTTGGTGCAGTCGATGGAAGCATTCACCGTCGAGTCGATTGCATTCGAGATTTATGAGATTCAAAGGTTTTTTGTCCCGGATTACAAACAGACCTGGGATAGCAAGTTTATTGGACATAAACCAAATGAATGGGGCCCCGTAGCGATGGGATGCGAAGAGTAATTACCATCAATACATAATGTTGCTCTCATGGAAACTATTGAACCAGGGAATAGCCATCAACTCTAGCCTGACCTTGTAACCCTGCGTCTTCTGTGGATTGTCGCAGGGTGAAACTTGTATGCGCAGTTATTACGGGAGCTTTAACTTTTGGAAAAGGAAATTAATATTTTAGCGGTAAATTCGAGGTTGACTCTGTTCAAGTGCTTCTGATTCTACGTTCATACGATGAAGGTCCTGAGCCACAAGTTGCTTCTACGTCAACGCCAATTGTTTTTTTTAACGTTTTTATTTTTTTATTTCTCATTTTTCCTGTGGGTTATACTGTTCCCTTTCTGGTTTTAAAATCCGCACTAGCAGGTCCTGGGGACTATGCCAAATCTCACAACTTCTGGTCCTGTGAGACCCAGATCAAATACTGCATAGATGTTGTTAAACCATGGATGACCAAACACATCGACCTTCGAATCCCCTCGAGACTGAATTGTCCCGAAAATCATCCCAGGCGAACTCGCAAAACTGGCAAAGTCCGGAGCGGTCAGGGTAACATTGGTCGTTCCCACTGGTAACGTCAGAGTTGGGAACTCCGTTACATTGGCAGGGAATACCCATCCCCCTGCTGTCTCGTTGAATTGACCTTGTAAGATTGAATAAATGTCCTCCACAATACTTTCCTCTAACAAAATTCCTGGTGTTCCGGTGTCGACGACAGCAGTGTTCCCTTTTCGTACGATTGGAACCCCATTGAGGACAGCGTACTCCGATTTTACTTCCCACTGTCCCGGCGCATTGGAGTCGATTGTGACGATTGGATTGTATTGAATTCCAGGCGCGCTGAGGGTATTGTTTATGTATCCGAATGTCCAGAATCCAGGTGTTTCGGTGACGCGAGTCAGAAGGGCAGTGAATACTGGTTGCTGAGCCGACGAATGAACAAAATTATCGATGACCGACGGGAAGTAGCCGGGAGTAATACCATTTCTGCCCAAAGCGAGACCGACGAATGCATCACGCGAACCCTTGATGAGAGCCGGGATTGCTTGCGTAGCCGCTTGGATGGTTTGGTTTGAGATGACAAACCCACCAAGGTTTAGTGTATCGCTGAATACGACTCCGCCGATCTCGGTTGTGCCCTGAAATGCATCGTTCCAAGTTTGTCCTGGTAAAAGAACAGCCGAAGGTGAATTTGTGGGATCGTATAGATTATGCATTCCTCTGGAGTCGTTGCTCAAAAGCGTCGATAAGGCCCATACATCTGCACTACCGGTGTCGAAATCGGCATTGAAGGTTTGCGGTGGAAGGCCCGTTCCAATCGTGATTTGAGTCAAGTAAAACCCATCAGAAGCTTCTGCGGTCGATATCGGGGTGCTGACGTTTGAGTCTCTGGGGAATATTGGATTGTTGAGGTGTGGAAGACTTGGGGCGATGTTGTATCTTGCCAAGGAGCGTAGGTAATGAGAATGGTGGTTATAGGAAGGATTGTGCATCAATTCGATTTTCCCCAGCCAAGTTGCCGTCGCCGCAGAAACGAGGCTCGAAACGAGAATAAGGATGGGTGATATCATGATTGCAAAGAAATACATGCCTCGAACGGGCAAGGGGTTTATATATGATGCTATATTTGAAACGTTGGTTTGACGTGATTGTTTCGTCATTCCCCCCTTGATGCAGAGTCGGTTCGACGGATCAAAGTTCAAACAGGACGTAAAATCCACAGAGTGTGATTTTTATTTTCGGTAAATGGTTGCAATTACGATACGTCCTAGCGAAAATTGCTTTTTCCCCGAAGAGCCTGTGCCCAGGGAACCCCGTCATCACAATAAACAGAGTCCTATGAGAGTAAATGCGAAAGCCTCGATCTCACTATCGTGACGGCACGTTACGTCATGCTGCATTGCATGGAAATATTGGAGAATATCGCGTATTCATAGGGTGATTTCAACCAGGGCTTATCTAGTCTGCTTCGGGTGAACGGATTTAATTAACTTGCTCACTGGCTTAAGGGTTCACCACGCATTCTTGGACAGTAAAACCAGAAATGCCTCAACAGATCCTGGACCTACCATGAAATGCTTCAGTAGAGATGCCTTGGAAGAAGCTCTCAGTCCAGGGCATTAGACGAAGAATTGGAAATGGAAGAGATGCGGATTGTGAAGAGGCCAGGGACTTGTGAAAGCATGAAGGTTATTGCATTGTGTGAGATGGGACGATGGTCATTTTCTATGTTTTTAAGGTTCAATTTCTGGGTTTCTGTTTCACATGTTCTGTCCCTTGGCTTTGCTTGTGTTTTCAACACGATTATGGAACCTTCGTGCTGGGAAGGAGAGAGATGGTGGATTTTGCTGAGGGAGAAGGTACGTAAATTCCGGGACATGCCCCACCCTTCCGACCACGACAACAGTTGCTTGATTATACGCGACATCGCACACAAGGAAATAGACTCGCAGTGTGCAAGGGACACCCTGCTTCAAGGGCTTACGATGCACTTGGCTAGGACTCTGGAATTAACCAAAACAAAGGAAAGTGCGGCACGTGGATCTCGTCATGGTGCAGCGTCCTCTGGTCAATCTGTCTGGTCAAACCTCATGTCCAAAGTTTTCAGAAACACGGTTCACAGTTCGGTTGCAAATGTGTATGAAAAACTGAGTTACGCATCTGAAAATAGCATAAAGCATCTACATGTCCCGGCCGGGTCTTTACTGCGACACATTAGTTTCAAGTTGTTGAAAGCGTCTGAGGAGATTCTCTGCCGTGGGTCTGGCGGCGGGGTGTCGATTGAGACAATCTGCGAGGCATTGCTGAATCTGGGCCTGCGCCTGGGGGGCCGAGTGTGGCCACGGAAGGGGCGGCAATTCCACTTGACTGTTGCCCGCAGCATACTGTCGGACGTAGAAGTCTTCCTGGAACAGTACGTGTCCGGTAACCATCTGATAAAGTATACATCCCAGTGCCCATATGTCCACCTTTCGTGTAAACATGTGTTGGAGAATGAGTTCGGGAGCCCGATAGCAGGTGGTTCCCCGGACTTCAAGGCTGTAGAGTTCAGGATTTGAAGCGCCGGGGGTGGCGAAAGCAAAGTCGGCGATCTTCCAGCGACCACCGGACAACAGAACTGGAATAATCAGAATGTCACGAGCGAAAGAGTTACCATTCTGTGGTTTGAGGTCACGGTGGATTTCATAAGATTCGTGAATATACTTGACGCCCTCGCAAATCTCGGTCATAATCCAGCAAATTTGGAGGCCGCCGTATCCGTTGTACTTCTGTTCAAATGCAAGCTGACCCTGGTTTGCGATCCATGTGTGCAAGGTCGCATCGCACAGCTCCATATCGATTGCGTAATACAGACCGTTATCGAGCCAAGCATGGCTCAGCACTGGGACGATGTTCGGGCAAACTGGGTTCCGGCATAACTTGTCGACTGCCCGTATTTCATTCGCGAGATCTGCAGCATCGAAGGTTCCGTTACGTATTAGTTTCCGGGCGAAGGTCTAAATGAACGTTAGGGAAGCAGCCGCGAATGGACACTTGCCAGTCCGTTCCGCACGTATTGCATCTGCAGCGCGTCAGACTTTCAGTGCACGTGGACTCGGCCTACCTTATGAACTTCGGACAAAGGTGCTTGGGCGATGAGTTCTATGTGAATGACAGAGACATCGTGTCCTTTGGTGTAGGAAAAATCCACTTGGGCCATGGCTGGCTGAACTTGACGTGTCAAACACAGGAGACGGGGAGGTGGGAGGGGCGGATGGCCCGGCGCTCTCACCTGCGACCATGCACTGCCACACGGCGAACCCTGACATAATCCCGCGGGCTCATTTTAGAAAGAATTAGAATTTCCAAGGCCAATGTCTTTACTTTTTGCATTCCCCGCGCTTTTACATTTCGCATTCCGTATTTACATTTCGCATTAAGCCAGCATTGGCAATTCAACCCGCAAAAAAGGGGGGGAGGGGGCGAATCGAATTCTGCCCTTCTTCTTGACCTTGGCCCACGTTATCTATTGACCATTAACGATGCTGCCGAACAACATCGTTGGCGACGACCGGACGCTCACCGTCGAAGAACAGGAGCCTCTGGGTTCCGGAGTGTCGGGTTCCGTGTATAAGGTATATCGACCCTCATGCGGCCGTCCTCACCACCAAGTTACGGAACCATGACAAACACAACGGCCTGCCTCAGGTATAGGCCTTGCACTCGGACACTGGCTGACACCGTCACAGCTCCTTGCTCGCAAAGTCATTTGGGCAGACGAGAAAACTATGCCACAGCCACAAGAAGCCATCGTAGTCGCCGGACTTCTAAGGGACGGATTGAACAACGACAATTTGATTAAAGTCTTTAGACACGGCCGAATTGATGGGCGCCATTATGGCATCGACATGGAATTGTGTGATTTTGACATGCATCAATACATCAAGCAAAGGCGCCTTCGCTCGCACGGATCAATGAGAGGGAAGCGCGGCCCGTACGAGATCATTCAGATTACAAAACAAGTAGCTGGAGGCCTCGCGTTTATTCACCGTCATCAATTGGTCCATAGGGATGTCAAACCGAAAAATAGTACCTCCAAGTTACATATCCCGACTAACAAAAGTTCTATACTCGGCGGCCGGCAATCTCTGGAAAATCACAGACCTGGGCATCACTACCGCCGGCTCATCAGGACCAGACTCCGTGACCTATAGGGGACGCGGAACACCCGATTATCTCTCACCTGAGTTCCAACGCGATAGAACATTCAATTACCACACCGACATGTGGGCCCTCGGTTGCGTGATTTACGAACTCGCTACTGGCGATCTGGCCTCCTCGGTTTACCCTTTGGCGAGAGATCCCAAGGAAGAGTTTCCGCGGAAGCTATTCCCGTTTGCAGGCGCTGAAGCTGAGTTCATATTCGGTATGATTCAGGCTCTGTTGCATATTCAGCCTGGGGAACGCCCTACTTCAAAGAACCTCGTTGAACATATACACGACCACGTCTTCGACGACAAAATTGAAAGCCAAGACTTTGCATACAATTTCGACGATAACCCATGGCTGAGGAAGGTTGGAAAGAAGGTGCATCATGTCCGAAGGTTGGCCGCTGCGGCTGGATCGTCAGGAAGCGATATACACCTGGTAAATCATCTTCTGGGAGTCTTCATCTAACCCGGTGCAGGTTCAAAACGTAAAGACTGGCGCAGTAAGTCTTCACTCGCCACAGATTTTTCTGATACAAGGAATTCGTTCGGAAATTAACTAGCGCCTTTGGGGATAATGAGCATACAATCGCGGCCCAGAGGAAGCAGTTTCGTGAAGGGTTTCGAAACCGATCGCCATATATCGTCGACATCCTCGGCATGGATGAAATCGGAAGTCGAGAACCAAAGTACTTCTATATCGACATGGAGGTGTGCGACTCGGATTTGGCTCAGTTCATTAGGAGCAACCGCCCGGATGAGTTCCAACTCACGCCCTCGATTCCTCAGCGCCAGGTATGGGAGATCATGAACGCGGTTGCAAATGCAGTTCGATTTGTACACGAGCAGAACTTTACCATTTGTGACTTGCGGCCAAGTAAAAGTACCACATATCCTTGCAGATGGATGGTCTCACCGGTAGTCTTGTATTTCAGTGCGCAAAGCGCATGGAAGCTGGGGGATTTCAGTCTAACAGCCATGCGAGGCGGCCGGGATGAAAATATTCAGAATACCGACACATTGAGGTGGACTGATGGTCAACGGCCCCCGGAAATCGCGAGCAGTTCAAGTTTCAACAACAAAGTTGACATATGGGGGATTGGTTGCATATTCTACGAGTTAATCACTGGGGATCGATTATTCAGAGGCGATTGGGAACTCAGAGACTACGCAAATCGGAGGGAAGAACCTAGTGATGTTCCGCAAACGATTTCCCGCATTGCCAAGTATATGAACGAAACCTTGGCCCCGCTGCCTTGGAGATCAAGAATCAAGCCGAAGCAGTACTTTCTCCATATATTCGCCGTCCAGCCGTCTCAGCGCCCAACCGCCAGAGAGCTCGTTGCGGAAATTGAAACAATACTCAAAAGATGATACTTGAAAAATAATTCCGATCTGATAGACGTGGACGGACTTCTTTGTGATTTGCGTTTCAAGGACGAAGTACTTCACTTTGAACGGAGGAAACCTGCCTAGTTTAAATAGTCAAATTGTACGGATCAACACAGTGAATCAAAACATTCAAATAACAAATCTCTGTCTCCTTCCCTCCTGCAATTGATTAGCCAACAGTAGCTCTGTAAATCTCGGAGGTTAACCCGATCGGACGGAAGAAAGTACAAAGCCGATTTACAAGTGAGTTTGCTTTATTATAAGTTCCTTGGTGCCGGTGGTCAAGTAGATGTGGCTCTGGGAAGAAAGTGGTCACCTTGAAAATATGATCAATTTCCCTAATATCTATTCAATATCTCTGATTTTGAACCGGACATAATGTAACTTTCGTACGATGTCCCTTGTGAATATAATCAATTAGGCTGACCTTGGGGAGTAAGAACGTTCTTAGTCTTCCCTTTGAACAGCCTGGGTATGCTCGTGAACCTCATTTTGCGTACCGGGGCTGTCTTCGACTTCCTTATAGGGCGGGGGGTAGAGGTGGCGGATCGGTCAGTAGGCTGCAATGCAGTTGGTTCCGAATGGTACGGCGCATTGGTGAGGATTTTTGTTCCGTTTGATGCATGCTGGTGATCGATGGTCCGGATTTGTTGAGCGACCCTATACGCAGCAGGACGCATCTCCGGGAGCACATTCAGCAAGTTTTCGATAAGCTCTTTCGTAGCCGCCGAGATTCCATCCCAATTCAGGGGCTGAGCCTCACGGTTTGTTGCGTATGCGTACATCTGATGCTCTGACACGAAAGCCATCTTCCGTTTCTTTACCTCGTAATAGAGGCAGCCGAAGGACCACATATCAGACCATGTGGAAACCATATCCTTGTCTCTCAACACTTCGGGGGCCGAATAGCAACCAGTGTCACCGTTTCGGTTCGTTATTTGAGGGGTATGGCCGGCCTGATCCATATAATACGGGTACTCAGCGAGCTTCCACTTGCCGTCTTTTGAGAGTAAAACTATTATGCGTTAGATCTTTCGTAAACACAAGTACCGTTGGATGGTTTTAACACTCTGTAGATAACATTATGATTGTGAAGGAACTCAAGTCCAGCGAGTATGTTAGACAGTATCAAGTCCTCTCCTTGATCGATGGAGCCTTTAAGGTACCCCTTCAAGTCCATCTCACAATATTCCTGATCGATACGATAATAAGATGGATTGTGCGGTAAGGGACCATGTTCATAAACATGAAGAAGGTTCTCATGGCTCCGAGTCGACCAGAACTTCTGAATCTTCGTGAGTTCTGGGTCATTGTCCGGAAGTCGAACAATAGATTTGAGGATAACTTTCCTGACGAATACCTATAGTCAGGTTAGGTTGAAGTTTGATTCGGTACGTCGTTTCGCCTCCTCAGCTGATAATGAGCCTCGTGCATCGATGGGGTTCACCTTGTGTACTTCACGCTTGTCTCTTATTCCTAGCTTGGTATCGTAGAAAACGCCAATTTCGTTCCCAACCACCCAATGCATTTCGGAATTGCCGCCCGTCGGAACAATCTGTAGCACTGGCATTTCGGGAGAACTGACGCTACTGGTTGCTTCAATTTCGTGAATCTGTAGGTGAGTTTGAGGAAAATATGCCGACTTGAAGTGATCGACAAAGGAATGGTCGTCCTTGAACACAGCCTCGAGTTCCCGCATCACGTCGTTCTTATCACTGGATCCCTCGCACCGTTTAATAGCCCGGGAAATGTGTGCATATATCGTCTTGTAATCAAAGTGGCAGCAGAGCTACATAGGTTATTTTAGCGGAAGCGGGAAACTTTCCTCTAAACGGATTATGAGCCTCCAGATCTTGTCGTGACTGAGGGCGTCAATTGTGCCCGGAATCATGGTAGCGGCGACGAGCCCCGTGTATTTCTATAAGATCAGCGCCATCCTGAGGGGCTTCTGACTTCATCGTCTCTAATTCGAGAACGAACTGCATTTGCTGCTGCATGTGTTTGGACCTGCTTGAGTGAAGGACGGTTTGGCCCTTCTCTTGACAATAATCGCTTCAACATTCTGTTGATCTCGGAAATATGGGATTCACGACTCTCGGAATAGTCTTGACCCATAATGCCGGAATCAACATCGGGACAAAGGCCTTTGAGACAATGCCAACACGATCTTAGATGTTGACGTTCTTCGTCATTTAGTTGCCGTCGCTGACGAAGGATGCTGGCATCTAGGGACAAATGAGACGGGTTATGGTCATCATTAAAGTAGTAGTCCGAAAAGGCTGAGCTATCTGCAAAAGGGGCCTCTCCTTTAAATAATTCGAACAAGATACACCCGAGGGACCATATGATTTGTTCTTCGGGAGAGCTGTTCTTCTTCACCGGATCGGGTTTATAGAGCCACTCGTCGTCGATCTGTGATCTCGAATCGGAAGAATAATTTGTGAGTTTCCATTTCGTACTCCCTGGACACTTGACAACTATCAATTAGAGGAGAGCATGCGCGCTGCGGTTGTACCGGTTTTTGGACTGAGGGTGAAATCGAGGATGTTCTCAGACTCGAGGAACAGACAGGCTGACGTGATTTGTTGAATTACATTCCAAACTACTTCCTCCTGAATTCCTTCGGTTGGACGAGAGCGGATGAATTGGGACAAATCGACTTCGTACAGCTCCATATGGACATAATGCAACCAGAGGTCGCCAAAGCCAGCGTCCAAATACCCCTGTGCCAAAAGACACCTTAGAGGCTGTGGCATGCGGAGGAATTTGGCGACTCTTTCGTGGTCTCTGTGCGCATCTCGACGGCCGACTTCGGGGCTTATTTTTTCGCAAAATCTAAGGACACATGAGATGCATAAAGTGCGGATGCACCCACCACGTCATTGCTGGTCTTCGATTTGACCTGGAAAGTCAGCTTCACTGTAAGAATGTCAGCAGACCCGATAAATGTACCCCCGATGCCCAGCCGCATCAAAATCCCCCATATTCTGAACGTCGTCGTCCATGTTGGCACTGGGAGCCCGGAGAACTGGACCAATGTGTCGTATATAATGGGCCCAGCCTGCAATTCGGGCTCGCAATGCGCATCACTGATTCGCATCTCCCTGCTATTTTGGATCGCAATCCACAGCTCGCCCGCATTTCCCTTCTTTGTAATCACAATGCACAGCCCGCATTCGCCCGCATTCGCCCGCATCTCCCTGCTTTGTTGTGTCGCAATACACCGCCATCGTCCGCATCTCCCTCATTTCCGGTGTCGCAATGCACAGCCACAGTGGTCGTGAAAGTAAAGGCTTACATAACAAGGTTGTCGAATAAGCTTTCACGAGGAACATAAACAGCGCATGACCGGATCGGACCATCGCAAGCAGGCTTGGTGGAGGCCGTAAAAAGCGCTGCGGACCTTCGCAGCGCAAACCTCAATGGCAAACCCGGACTATTCCTGGACGATCGCAACTGATGAAATGGCCTTCCATCGTCGTCTCCTTGGGAGAGGTGGATACGGAGAGGTCCACGAGGTTTACCCCAACCATTCTTTTGCTTTGGCTGATGCCGATAAGATTTACAATATCCGGACTGGACAGGTTATCTGTTATAGCAGTGTGAAACTTATGCCAGGCGTTTGCCAGGAAGATCATGAGGACCTTTGGTGAACTGACCAGGACCGATATCGAAAATGAGTTCCGTGTCCTCGTATCGCTCTGTGAAGACGAACGTCATGTAAACATCGTCAATGTCCTAAACCAGGGCCAGCTGGTCCCCGACAGTCTATTTTACATCGATATGGAGCTTTGTGAATTCAACCTTGACGATTTCATTAGTAGAACATATCCCGCCAACAGAATCCTAAATATCGGTTCCCTAGAGAGCTCCCCGAAGCTCGTGGACCTCGTGGACACAGAGAGCGGACCCCGCGACTTGAATACCATCTGGACCATTATGGCGGACATCGCTTCAGGTCTGGCTTATATCCATCGGAAAAACTGCATTCACAGGGACTTGAACCCTCGAAATGGTTTATATGATGATTCGATAGTTCTAACAAGTTAGTATTGTATTGCGGACGAGACGAGCATTGGAAAATCGGAGATTTCGGCACAGCGACCCTGTCCAGCAGTGGAGGGCCTTCCGGAACTCTCGGTTACCGGCCTCCAGAGTTGCTGAGGGACGAGGCTGTATGGACTATCCGGGCGGATATCTGGGCATTGGGGTGTATATTCTTTGAACTTGCCATCGGTCGGAAACCTTTCAACGGGGACTGGGATGTTATGGACTACGCGCTGAATAAAATAGAGATCCCGGAGCCCGACTCGAACTGGCCTGAAGCCTGCCAAAAACATGTCTTTGAGAGTGTCAAAGAATGTTTGGCAATTGATTTCAACGACCGACCCCTCGCTCTCCAAGTTCGCAATCTATTCGCGGCGTACAGACGTCTCATGCAGCCTGGAATCGCTGAAGTAGTCTTTGCCGAACCAATTTCCCTACCGTCGTATTCTCAATGGAAATGCCTAGTGCAGGATCCTCTCTTTTTGGAATTAGCCTGCAATGAAACGAAGGAAGCATACACGAAAGGTGAAAATGCCAGGGGGAGATGGGAGAAGATGGTGTGCGATCATTTGTCGGAAGTAGCCGGAAGCCAGTCTAGACAGGGTTGGGTTGTCAGAGAAGTGCGAGGAATAAACGACATGGCTATGAAAACCTGGTCCGAGGCCGTCGTGAGATATCGCGCTGGTCTCTCCAGCCGAGAGATTCAGATTTTCATGGATCATCAATCACCTGAGATTCTTCGGGATCTATTGAGGCATGGCTGGCACGGCGGGGAGAGTGGAGCATCCGCCGTGTCGAGGGTACTGGAGATTTTTGGGGCGATTTCCTCCACCCTTGGATTCCGAGACGATGTATCACCCATCGAGAGGGCACGCTTTGACTGAAAAATAGAACATGCAACCGGTTCGGGTTCTTTCAGGAGCTCTTCGAGTCTTCCGTGAGGTTAGCCCTTTCAAAATGATTCATTAATCCCAGGCCTCAAGAAATAATGGTGCCAATTATGAAGTGATTGGACGACAGTTCATTGCTGTCCAGGCCTATTTGTCGCGCATACACCTGACAGGCGAACGCCGTCAATTTTCGGCCGGACTTCAGCAAGTTCTACTCAGGATTCTCGCCAGCCTTCTCGAGGTATGCGGAGAAGTTACGAAAGCCTCCAAGGAAAGCTATTTTGTAAGAAGTAATACAATCAGATAATGGAGCTGATCGTAGAAATTTTGAATCTATTCAAATCTCAACGACATGAGCCGCGGGCTGCGGTCAGGCAGCTGGAGAAGCTATTGGAAGAGACCTGCACAGCGCTCCCAATGTGGGACACACGAATACCTACAACTCTTAATTCCGCTTTGGCTGCTTCTCAGATCTTCGATGTTCCTTATCCTAGGAATCGATCTTTCGTCGGTCGTGAAGTGTTACTCGAAAACCTGCGTATTAAGCTCGACTACAACAATATCGGCGCCTACTCTCATCGCATAGCTCTGTACGGGGTTGGTGGCATCGGCAAAACGCAGACTGCAATTGAATATTGCTACAGGAATGCCGAGCGCTATGATTACGTCTTCTGGATCTCTGGCAAGGATCGAAAATCCGTTTTCGAGGGCTATCGTCGAATCGCTCATCTGACAAAGTGTACTCCACTGGATGATTTGCAACAAATGTCCGACACGGTCTGGCGGTGGTTGTGCAACCGGGAACGTTGGTTGGTGGTAATTGACAACTTGGACGACTTTACGGTAGCCGATTGCATAGATCCTGGTCAATCTCAAGGCCACGTTTTGATTACCACACGAAATCCACATAGCGACCAAATATGTGCACAGGGGTGCGAAGTTCCCGTTCTGACGCCTGATGAGTCGGCCCAACTACTCCTGTCGAACTCGGATGAGAGTCACTTCGTCGAAACTTCCAATGATGTCGTGCAGCACATTGTCCGAGACCTTGGTTTCTACCCTCTAGCCATCGAGCAAGCAGCGCCGAAGTTAGATGTTCACGGAATTTCATCGTCCTATCAGACAGACAGAAACAGTCTCCTATCTATGGATTCGTCGATCACCCTGGCCGACTCTTGGCAGAACATCGCCACTGCCAGGCTTTTGTCTCTGCAGTCGCTCGGCGCAAGGTCCATTCACCTCCTCGAGTTGTTTGCATTTCTCTATTCAGACGAAATTCGCCTCGATTACCTCCAAGACGGGAAAAACGGGCTTTCCGGCGAGCTACGGGATGTATTTGAGGATGGTATACTTTTGTTGGATAATTTGACGGCTCTCGAAGGTTGTTCGCTCATCAAACTGAGTCCAAGCAGGGACGTTATTATGATACATCGCCTTGTTCCAATTTTCGTCAGGGAGCGGCTGAAAACGAGGAAGCGGGACATCATTAACGATGTTGTCGAGTCTGCGTTGGAGGGGTTTCCAAACACCGAGAATATTCAGTTATGCAGGAAATATCGAAACCAAGCGTTACTCGCCCTGGACCATTTGGACGACTATTTTAGCAGTCTCGAACACGTACGGTCACTGGGCTCCCTGCGTCGAATTTGCCAATACTTACATGACGATGGCTACACCCAAACCGCATATGTCCTGCTGAACCGACTTTTCGAGGCGCAGAAGCGAACCCTTCCCGATGAAGACCCTGATCTTGAACGCACTATGCATCTCCTTGCGATCGTGTTGTCCGCCTTGGGACGAGACGCCCCAGCCGTTGAAATGCAGGAGAGGGTATTGGAGACCCGAAAAATCGTTCTTGGCGCTGAGCACCCGGAGACCCTCGAGAGCATGCACCACTTGGCCATAGCATATACACATATAGGTCGGTCAGTTGAAGCAGTCGGGTTGTTCAAGTATATTCTGGATATTCAAACAAAGGGTCTAAGGTGCGGTCAGGATGAACTACCACTGAGCGACAGGGGAACAGCCATTCTTCGAAGTAAGGAAGGCATGGCAATCGCTGTTAGTCGGCTGGGTCTGGCCCAAGGGGTGGTATCGCTTCGCCGGATCATGGAGACATGGCGGTCCGTCCTCGGCATGGAACACAGAGAAACTTTATCAAGCATGCACAATTTAGCGATGGCGTACGTGAATTTCAACCGATATGTGGAAGCGGCTGAACTGCAAGAAATTGTTCTATCAGTTAGGAGCAGGGTTTTGGGGTTCGAACACCCGGAGACGTTACGAAGTATTCAGAATCTGGCCTTGGTATACAGGCGGATGGGACGAGAGCAAGAAGCGGTTGAGATGCTGGGAAAGACTGTCACGTTGATGGCACGTATAGGGGAGGTGCCGGCTGATGCCGAGTGGTATAACATGCCCGTTGCCAGATTGCAGTCCGATGAGAACGTCACATTCGAGACAACTGCAGAAGTGGACTTTGCGGGGTTATTTCAATATTTATAGGTAGACAAATTCTGATGAAATATTATTCGGCGCAAAGTTATTCAAAACTCCTTCGATTCGAAAGAGGGGCTATCCATGTTTTAAATACATAAAGAGATCAGGCATATCTCCGCCAG
>Ga0335081_10010866_pt1 | contig 14720 bp, 12 predicted proteins | sample Lox_Sample_35_FD_206713 | JGI IMG/M metagenome (GOLD analysis project Ga0335081, IMG submission 206713) | Soil microbial communities from Loxahatchee National Wildlife Refuge, Florida, United States - Lox_Sample_3.5 | ecosystem: Environmental > Terrestrial > Soil > Wetlands | place: USA... | reverse complement strand
ACCAGGGAGAGAGATTGTCTAACCTGGCTCTGCGTGTCGAGGAAATCGGGATTTGAGGTCTCCGTCCCTGGTTTTCTGGTTTTGCTGGTTCTGCTAGCCTGAATGGGCTATGCAGCATACCGAGCATCATTTCACCGCCACTGAAGTGGTTCGCGATATCGTGATCGGGATGTCGGATGGACTGACGGTGCCGTTTGCGCTGGCGGCCGGGCTGTCGGGAACCGTAAAATCGACCAACATTGTGGTCATCGCCGGCTTTGCGGAAATTGCGGCGGGATCGATTGCGATGGGCCTGGGCGGATATCTGGCGGCCAAGACCGACCTGGAACATTATCACGCCGAGGAACAGCGCGAATACCTGGAGACACAGGAAAAGCCCGACGTGGAAACGAACGAAGTGGCCGAGATCTTCCACGGCTACGGTCTGAGCGCCGCGCAGGCTGCACCAGTGGTGGAGGCCATCAAGTCCGACACCAAGCGCTGGGTGGACTTCATGATGCGGTTCGAACTGGGGCTCGAGGCACCCGACCCGGACCGCGCGCGCAAGAGCGCCTCGCTCATCGCAGCTTCGTACATCGTCGGTGGACTTATTCCCCTGTTCCCGTATATGCTGTGGCACCAGGTGCGGACCGCGCTCTGGATATCGACCGCCATCACTCCGGTTGCGCTCTTTGTTTTTGGCTTCATCAAGGGGCGATTCACGGGCGTGTCCGCGGTGCGCGCGGGCATCCAAACCGCGTGCATCGGAGGCCTGGCCGCAGCCGCGGCCTTCGCCATCGCGCGCGCCATCTCCTAACTATGATCCAAATTCAAACCAAGGGCGACCGGAACCTTTACGAGCATGCGCTGGGATTTGCGCGGCGGCAACTGCGCGCGCTCATCGAACGCGATCCGGATTTCTACCCCATGTACACTTCCGAAGGGCGCTGGCGGCACTCCGGCGAAACGTGGACCAACTGGTGCGAGGGTTTCCTGCCCGGCATGCTGTGGATCATCGCCGCGCGCGAACCAAATGACGCCGCCGGCAGGTGGTGGCGCGATCAGGCCATTCGCTACTCCCGTGCGCTCGAAATGCGCCAGTTCGATCGCGAGGTGCATGACCTGGGCTTCCTGTTCATGTCCACGTATTACCGGTGGAGGCGCCTGACCGGCGATCCAAGCTTGCAGGAAGTCCTGATCGAAGCCGGACGCACGATGGCCATGCGCTACCGTCCGAAGGGCGAATACCTGCATTCCTTCGTCGCGGAGAATTCGTTGTTCATCGACATCATGATGAACGTGGGCATTGTTTTCTACGCGGCGATCGAGACCCGCGACGCGAAGCTCATGAACATCGCTTTGCGGCATTGTCTGACCACGCGCCGGGTGCTGGTGCGCGGCGACGGCTCCACGGCGCACGAAGGCCTGTTCGATCTCGAGAGCGGAGCGTTCCTGGGACAGTCCACGCACCAGGGCTGGCGTGCGGATTCCTGCTGGTCGCGCGGCCTGGCCTGGGCACTATACGGGTTCGGAACGGCTTATCGCTACTCGCGCGATGCACGCATGCTGGAGACGGCTGAGGCATGCACGCGCTTCTACATCGAACATACCCCCACAGACGGCGTGCCGCCCTGGGACTATGACGCTCCAGCGGAAAGCCGAACGCTGATGGATACCTCGGCCGCTGCCGTTGCCGCGGCCGGAATGCTGCGGCTGGCCCGCCTGGTCCCCGACCAGGTACGCGGCCAATACTACGACGCCGTGGCGCGCCGCGTTCTGGGCACGCTGTGCCGGAATTGTCTCGCCGAGGGCGATCCGAACTGGGAAGGAATTTTGAAAGGCGGCGTGTATCACGTGGCGAAGAACATCGGGGTGAATGAGTCGGTGATGTGGGGCGAGTATTTCTTTCTCGAAGCGCTGGATCTGGCACTGCGCGAGAGCGGAGGGGAAGAGTAGGGGCGAGCAGGAAGCTGCCTGCGCCCTTTGGCGCGGTATGCTGTCCGTATGAACCGGCTGCGTTTTGCGGTTCTCCTCTTCGTTTTATGTCTTGCCGCCCAGCAGACGGCGCCGGTGGTGAGTCAAAAACAGGACCCCGAATACTCCGACGAAGTCCCCATGGCCCGGCTCGAAGGTGCAGTTGCGCTGTCCGTGATCGTGGGCGGAGATGGCCGGACGCGGGATGTAACGCCAATCCATTGAGATGAACTTTCGGCTGCTGTCCGATCCGTCGCCCTAGCGCGTAACCCGTGTGTGGTTCGACACACCCGCAACCTGGATGGGGACATAGCCGCGGCTGTGCGAGGCTAGCGCTTCCGACCTGGCATAACGGCCCGCGGCCCGGTATCCGTCCGCTTCACACTGACTCTTACGCGGAGATAAGACCGCGAGACGTTACTCGAACCGCAAGGCCGCCACCGGATCGACACGGGTGGCGCGGCGCGCGGGAATGAATCCGGCCACGACCACGACGAGGGTCAGCAGCAGCGATACGGCTACGAAGGTCCATGGGTCGGTCGCCTTGACGTTGAACAGCAGGCTGGAGAGCACCCGCGTCAGGGCGAAGGAAGCGGCCAGCCCGGCCAGGAGCCCGGCGCCCGCCAGCAGCATGTTCCTGCCCAGCACGGACTTCAACACGTCTCCCGCGCTTGCTCCGAGTGCGAGCTGAACGCCGATGTCGTGCGTCTCCTGCGCCACAGAGTAGGACACCACACCGTAAATGCCCAGCGCGGCGAGCGCCAGCGCCACCGCGGCGAAGGCCCCGATCAGCCACGTCTGAGTGCGCGACTGCGACATCGAATCCACCACGATCTGGTCCATGGACTTGACTGACGTTACCGGCATGTCCGGGTCCAACTGGGCCAGGGCGACGCGCGCCGCCTTCGTTACGCTTAATGGCTCTACGGCCGTCCGCAGAGCCAATGTGCCGCCGGGCCAAGGGCTTTGCATGACGGGAACGTAGATCACCGGCACGTCGCTGCTGTTCATGCCGCCGAACTTGGCGTCGGCAATCACTCCCACAATCTGCCAGGCGATGGGCGGGCCCAGCTCGGTTTTTCCGGTGATCAGCTCTTCCACCAGCAGCCGCTGGCTCAGCGGATCCTCTTTGGCCAGATACTTCCTGACGAACGATTCGTTAACGATCGAAACCGGCGGGCCGTGTTCGTCGTCCCGCTCGGTGAAGAAACGGCCTTTGCGCAAGGTGATGCCCATGGTTTGGAAAAAGTCCGCGCTGACCAGTTCATAGGCCTCGCCGGGCGCTTCGGAAATCGGAACCTGCGGGTGGCTGGCAATCTGGAACGGCATGCCAAACGACGCGCCTTGTAGCGGCAGGCCCAGAGAGATGCTGGCAGCGCGAACCCCTGGAATGGCGCGGGCCTTCTCCAGCGCCTGCCGGTAGAAGCTGCGAACTTGAGCGGCCCCGGGATATCGGCGATCCGCCATCGCCAGGCGCATGGTCAGCAAGTGGTCCGTGCGGAAGCCGGGGTCGACGTTCTGCATCGCGAGCAGACTCCGAACCATCAGGCCCGCCGACACCAGGAGCACCAGCGACAAAGCGACCTCCGCGGCCACGAGCACGCTGCGGAATCGCGCGTGCCCGCCAGAGCCGGCAGACGTCCGTCCACCTTCCTTCAGAATGTCGCTCAGATTCAGGCGCGACACCCGCCAAGCCGGAAAGAGGCCAAAGAACAGGCCGGTCACGATCGAGAGAGTCAGGGAGAACGCGAGTACCCGCCAGTCGACTGCGATTTTCTCAAAACCGGAGAGCAGGAAGTCGGGAACCAGCGCGCTTACAATCCTCACCAGCCAGAAAGCCAGCAGCATCCCGAGCAAACCGCCGGCAATTGCCAGCATGACGCTCTCGGTGAGCAGTTGAACAACCAGGCGGAAGCGGCTCGCGCCCACCGATGCGCGCACGGCCAGCTCGCGCTGCCGCACGGCCGCCTTAGCCAGAAGCAGGTTGGCTACATTTACGCACGCAATGAGCAACACGAAGCCAACCGCACCAAACAGCACCAGCACGCTGGTTCGCTGGCCTTGTGTAACCGACTGCCGCAGCGGCTCAACGAACACGCCCCACCCTTTGTTGGATTTCGGATATGCGATTTCGATGTTCTTTGCGATACCATCCATCTCGGCTCGGGCGCGCGCCAGGGAAACGCCGGGTTTGAGCTGGGCCAGCGGGACCATGAAGTGGAAATCCCGGGTGACTTTGGCGCGGTCGAGAACCAGAGGCATCCACATCTCGGGAGCCCCGAAGAATCGGAACCGCGCCGGCATGACGCCGATCACGGTGCATTTTTCAGTATCCACGGTCAGGACGCGGCCGATGATCTGCGGGTCAGCGCCGAAGCTCCGCACCCAGAGCCGGTGACTCAGGACCGCCACGGCGGGCGCCCCCGGCCGTTCATCGTCGGCCACGAAGCCGCGGCCCAGCATCGGTTGCGTTCCCAGCATGTCGAAGAAGTCCCAGGAAGTGCGCATCCCGTCAGTGTGCTCGGGCAGATCCTTTCCCGAAATGTTGAAACTGGCGAACGTGGTGCCGACGAGGTGTTCGAAAACGCGATTCTGTTCGCGCCAGTCCAGAAAATTGGCCGCGGAAACACTGTTCTGCTCTTCTTTGGGCGGCCTTTCCCATACAATCACCAGGCGGTCGGGCGCCTTATAGGGCAGAGGCCGGAGAAGGACAGAATTAATTACGCTGAACATCGCGGTATTGGCGCCGATGCCGAGCGCCAGGGTCAGAACGGTGATCGCCGTGAACCCCGGGTTCTTCGACAACATGCGGAGACCGTAACGGAGGTCTTGCGAAAGATCTGAGAGCGAGGTCATAAAACCACCTTTCCCTCCGAATTGTCTATACGCAGCAGATCGCGCTGTTTGTTCGCCGGAGTTCGATGAGGTGTGACTCACTCAGTGCAAATAATTGGAATGAAGTATCTCCTGTCACCCATCGGCTTCATCAACCCACGCCTCACCTTGCGAGGAAGAATTCGATGCGCTGCAGAAACGCCGTATCCGATCTCCACAGGTGACCTGAAGCCGAAATCAGCCGTTGCTACAAAATCACCGCGACATTTTGGAACCAGCAGCCACCCGTTTTACCGGGTTGCGCCTAGCCGTTTGTCCGGTGTGTTGCATGGCCTCGATTGGGCAACCTGAAAGCATGAGTACGTTATCTGCGTTATCGAATGATTTAGCCGGCGCGGCGGAGCGGGCCAGCCGCGTGGTGGTTTCGGTTCATGGACGGCCGCATGTTCCATCGAGCGGAGTGCTTTGGGCGCCGAACGTGGTGGTGACCGCGGAGCACACGCTGAAGCGGGACGAGGAGATTACGGTCACCTTTGCGGACGGGCGCAATGTCGCGGCCACGCTGGCAGGCCGGGACGCCGGCACGGACCTGGCGGTTTTGAAGGTGGATTCGGCAGGCATCGGCGCGGCGGAATTGGGGGACACGGCGAGTTTGAAAGCCGGACACCTGGCGCTGGCGCTGGGGCGTGCGAGCGAGAAAGGTGTCAGCGCGAGTTTGGCCTTTGTCAGCGGAGTTGGCGGGCCGTGGAAGACGTGGCGGTCAGGCCAGGTGGATCAGCTCGTGCGCCTGGATGTGGCGATCTATCCGGGCTTTTCGGGAGGGCCGCTGGTGGATGCGGAGGGCCGGATCGTGGGCATCAACACGTCGGGCCTGTCGCGTTTCCTGCCGGTGGCGATTCCAGTGCCGACGGCGAATCGTGTTATTAAGGATCTGCTGGAAAAAGGGAGGGTGGCGCGAGGCTACCTGGGGATCGGCATGCATCCGGTCCGTCTGCCGGAGGGGCGCACGGGCCTCATTGTGATTCATGTGCAGCCGGACGGTCCGGCGGGGCGCGCAGGGCTGCTGATTGGCGACGTGCTACTGAAGCTCGACGGGGCACCGATTGGCGATACGGATGATGTGCACGGGCATCTGGGCGCCGACAGCGTGGGCAAGACGTTGAAGGCGTCGATTGTGCGCGGCGGCGCGGATCTCGACGTGACCATCCAGGTGGGAGAACGACCGAGGGGAGAAGAATGATGTTCGGCTCGCTGATTGAAGACTTCACCGCAACAGCCGAACGGCTGCGGCGTTCGACGGTGCAGGTACATGGGCCTCGCGGCGGCGGTGGCTCCGGCGTGATCTGGCGCGAAGATGGTCTGGTGGTGACGAATGCACACGTGGCGCGCCGGGCGAACGGCCAGATACAACTTGCAGAGGGCCGCGTGGCGCCAGCGACCGTGGCCGCCAGCGATCCGCGCCTGGATCTCGCGCTGCTCCAGGCGGATTTGCAGGGGCTTCCGGCCGCTGTGGCCGGCGATTCCGAGGCGCTGCGCGTGGGCGAGATCGTTCTTGCGGCGGGAAGCCCTTATGGTTACGCGGGCACGGTAACGGTGGGAGTGATTCACGCCAACTCGAGCCGCCGGTGGATCGAGGCGGATTTGCGGCTGGCGCCCGGGAATTCGGGCGGCCCGCTGGCGGATGCGCACGGGCGGATTATCGGGATCAATACGATGGTGGTGAATGGCGTTGCAATGGCGATACCGAGCAACATCATCGAGCGATTTGTTGCACGCCGCGGCAGGCCTGCCCGAAGGCTGGGAGTGACGGTCGAGCCGGTGAATACGCCGCGGTTCGGTCTGCTGATCCTGGAGGTGGAAGCGCAGAGTCTCGCGCAGGCAGCCGGACTGCAAGTGGGCGATATTCTGACGGGAGCGGGGGGCCGGGCTTTTCAAGCGCCTTTCGATTTGGCCCTGGCGCTCGAAGCGGGCGAAGGCGCGGTCCAACTGGATGTGTTGCGCGGTGGCCGGGCGAAGACGTGCGAGGTTCAGCTCGAGCTTCCGGCGGTGGGAGTGGCCTTGGGGTAGTCAAGGTCCTGGTGGCCGCAGATTCGGCGGTAGTCCGCGCGGGCCTGGAGGCGTTGATCCGACAGACACCCTCACTCTCGCTGGCCGGCGGGGTGTCGCCTGACCGCCTGCTGGATCAAATCGGCGAACTTGAGCCGGATGTGGTGCTGGTGGAATCAACGCGCGGGCAGGAGGGGACGCTTGAATCGCTCTTCCACTCAGGTCCAGCTTTCGTCCTGCTTACGGAGGATGAGGACATCGCGACGATTGGCGCGGAGCTGCGTTCCGGACTACGGGCGGCGCTGCCTCGCCGGGCATCGGCCGAGGAAATTGTGGCCGCGATCGAGGCGGCCGCGCAAGGGCTGGTCGTTTTGCATCCAGACATTCTGACGGCGTTGCAACGAACGGAGCCGGTTCGAAGATCGCCGGGAGAACTGGATGGAGCGCTCACGGCCCGCGAAATCGAGGTGCTCGGAATGCTGGCCGAGGGCCTCGCCAACAAGAACATCGCCTTTCGCCTGGGCATTTCCGAGCACACGGTGAAGTTCCATATCGCTTCGATCTTCACCAAGCTCAGCGCATCGAGCCGGGCGGAAGCAGTCGCCATCGGCATGCGGCAGGGGCTCATTCTATTGTGAGGTTTTGACTTCAGCCACGGGCTGGACCAAGTGAGCCGCATCCGGATATGCTGGAGCTTTCGGTGAGGAGACTTGATGAAGCTTTCGCTATTCGCCGGAGTTGCGGCATGCTTGTTGTGCCTGCCTGTGGGCTGGGCCCAGACGGCGCCGGGGCCTTCCGGCCACTGGGAAGGTAGCATGGAGGTTTCCGATCATCCCCGAGCCATTGAAGTTGATCTGGCGCAAAACTCCAAGGGTGAGTGGATCGGCACCATGAACATTCCGGTGCAGCAACTCAAGGCATTCCCGCTCTCCGATGTAGCCGTTAACCAGGAGTCGGTTACTTTTGCGCTAAGACGGGTCCCAGGAGAGCCCCGATTCGACGGCAGGCTGTCTCCGAACGGGACAGCGATCTCGGGCGATGTCACGCAGGGTGACAATAAGTTCACCTTCTTGATCCGGAGAACGGGCGACGCGGTGATTGAAACTCCGCCTAAGAGCGCCGCGGTCTCGAAAGACATGGAGGGCTCGTGGGAAGGCGTTCTGGAGGTGAACAAAAACACGCTTCGACTGAGGTTAAACATGGCCAATCAGGAAGACGGCACGGTCCGTGGCAGCCTGCTCAGCCTGATTGAGGGAGGAAGTGAAATCGCGATTACAACCATCACCCAGAACGCTGCCCACCTGCATTTCGAGATCAAGCCCATCCACGGAATATGGGATGGCGATCTCGTGGACGGGGCGCTCGTGGGGCACTGGATACAGGGCGGGGGCAGCTTCCCATTGACCTTCAAGCGGCTACAGGAAGAGAAGAAGTAAGATCATCGATTCCGGCAACGGCTGGACCGGCGGCGCACGCCCGGATATGCTGGAGCTGGCATTCAGGAGGCAGAATGAAGTTTTCGCTATTCACGATGGTTGCCGCAAGCCTGTTAGCTTTGCCAGTGGGGAGGGCGCAATCGGGTCACTGGGAAGGAGCGATTCGGATGCCGCAGCAAGATCTGGAGATTCAGGTGGATCTTGCGCAAAGTTCCGGCGGGGAGTGGAAAGGCACGATCGACATACCGCCGCAGCACCTCAAGGGATTCCCACTCTCCGGCATTGCCGTCAAAGGAAATTCGGTGATGTTCGCGATGAACGGTGTGCCGGGGGATCCGAAATTTGATGGAAAGGTTTCCGCTGACGGGAAAACGATTTCAGGCGCCTTCACGCAAGGTGGCGCTGACCTGACCTTTTCGCTCAAGAGGACGGGAGAAGCAGTGATTGAGACTCCGGCGAAGAGCACAGCGGTTTCGAAAGAGCTGGAAGGCGCGTGGGAAGGGGCGCTCGACGTGAACGGGAATCAGCTTCGCCTGAAGCTGAAGATGGCCAATCAGGCGGACGGCACGGCTAGTGGTAGCATCATCAGCGTCGATCAGGGTGGACGTGAAATTTCGATTACCACGATCACGCAAAAAGGGTCGAACCTGAAACTGGAGTTGAAGACGATCGACGGAGGCTACGATGGGGACCTGACGGAGGGAGCGCTGGTGGGACACTGGACTCAAGGCGGGGGAACGCTGCCCCTCACCTTCAAACGGCCGCAGGAAGACAAGAAATAGGAGATTCCCTCTCTGCCGGGCGATTTCCAAAAACGCCGCTGTGACTGGGCAAAGACTGAGCCGAACATTCGTTACCACGACACCGAGTGGGGGGTTCCGCTGCACGATGACCGGGGATTGTTCGAGCTTCTGATCCTGGAAGGCGCGCAAGCGGGCCTGAGCTGGTCGACGATTTTGAACAAGCGGGCGAGTTACCGTCGAGCGTTCGATCACTTCGACGCCCGTCGCGTGGCGCGTTACGATGCGCGCAAAGTCAGACAACTGCTTGGCGATGCGGAAATCGTACGGAACCGGCTGAAGATCAACGCGGCGATTCAGAACGCGCGCGCGTTTCTTGCGGTGCAGCGGGAGTTCGGAGGCTTCGATGCCTACATTTGGCAATTCGTGGGTGCGCCGATTCAGAATCGCTGGCGAACGATCGATGAAGTCCCCGCGCGCACCGCGGAGTCAGACGCCATGAGCAAGGATCTTTCCCGGCGCGGTTTCAAATTCGTGGGCTCAACAATTTGTTATGCGTTCATGCAGGCGACGGGGATGGTGAACGATCACGTGGTGGGGTGTTTCCGGTATGGGGAGATTGGCCAGTTGGCGGGCGAACGGGGTCAACTCCAGCGAGGCGCGGGGATCAGGTCGAAATGACGATCATAGGTCCATACCGGTTGGCTCAATTTTGCGAACGGTTCCGGATTGATGGCGACAACACTGTCCAGGAGTTCCTGGACCCATGCGTGTGCGTAAGCGGCGCCGAGCCGCCGGAGTACGAGTGTGTAGGTTTCACTGATGGTCGGGTAGGTGGCGGTGACTAAGCAGCGTATCATCAAGCGGTGATGTTGGTGATGTTGGTGATGTTGGTGCGACAGCCGGGCTCTACAACTCGGTTCAAGTACCAGTAACCTCCAGTACTATCTTGCGGTCTTCAACCCATTCGAGGGTATTGAACGCACAGGCATCGGTACTAAACGATGCAGACGGCTCGCGAGAATGTGCGCGGGTACGTCATAAATCGAGTTAGTATAAGTGGGAACAGGGCGAGTCTAAGAAGCGTCGTCCCATGGAAAAGGACTCCTACTCCCGCGGCCGGCTCGGAGTTTGTTGCGCTGTTTGCGTCCTGTTTGCAAGTGCTACCTTATACGCTCAGACGCCGACATTCTTCGCGCTAACCCCGATCGACGTTGGCTCGGATCCGGTGGCGTTGGCAATCGCTGATACTCACGGCGCCGGAACAGCGGACTTGGTAGTAGTGAACCAGGGATCGTCCACGCTCACGCTGGAGCGAGGCCTCGGCCATGGTTACTTTCTACCCTGGGCCACTCAGACTACGGGCGCCAGCCCGCGCGCCATTGCGGTAGCCGATTTCAACGGGGACGGCATACTCGATCTGGCGGTGGCTAATTTCGCCTCGAACAACGTCTCCGTGTTTTTAGGGATTGGTAACGGAACGTTCCGGCCTTTCGGAAGCCTGAACGCGGCCAGCCCCACCGCGATTGTGGCAGCGGATTTTACTGGCGATGGCAAAACCGACCTCGCTGTGGTGGAGAGCACCTCCAACAGCGTGGTGATTTTCCGCGGCTTGGGCAACGGAACTTTCGTGTCGTTCTACACCGCGGCTGTGGGACATCGCCCGGTATCCATGGTGGCCGCCGACTTCAATGGCGATGGGATCATGGATCTGGCGGTGGCAAATTCGATTTCCGGCGATGTCTCGCTTTTGCTCGGCTATGGCAAAGGGGTTTTTCTACCTGCGAGGAACTTCCCGGCAGGACCAAATCCGACGTTTCTTGCGCTGGGCGACTTCAACGGCGATGGCAAGCCGGACCTTGCGGTCGCCAACGCCAGCCTGGGCTCGAACAGCACCGTGTACGTATTGCTCGGCTTGGGAGACGGGTTCTTACGGCCTCCGCTGATCTTCACCGCCGGCGACAACTCTTCGTTCCTCGTGGCCGGTGATTTCAACCTGGACGGGAAAACTGATCTGGCCGTCGCCAACACCGGTTCCAACACCATCTCGATATTCCTCGGGCTGGCAGAAGGGATCTTCGGGCCGGCGCAGAACTTCACGGTCGGCAGCGCGCCGTCCTGGATCGGCGTAGCAGACTTGAATGGGGACGGCAAGCCGGATCTGGCTGTGGCCAACAGTGCCTCGAACAACGTCTCGGTGCTGATGAATCGTACTGCGTCACGTCCGCGGTGAGTGCGGCCAGCTTGCGGCGGTTCTACCCCAAAACCGTTTCGGGTTCTTCTTCACCCAGGGGCGCCGGGCGGCCGCGGCGGCGGCGCAGCCAGCCCTGGAACGATTCCATGTAGAGATATATCACCGGCGTGATGTAGAGCGTGAGGGTTTGGGAAACCAACAGGCCGCCCACGACGGCCAAGCCGAGCGGGCGGCGCGATTCAGCTCCTGCACCGGCGCCAAGTGCGATGGGCAGCGTGCCGAACAGGGCCGCGAGCGTGGTCATCATGATGGGCCGGAAGCGAAGCAGGCAGCCCTCATAAATGGCATCGAACGGCTCCTTGCCTTCCTTGCGCTGCGCTTCGAGCGCGAAGTCGATCATCATGATGGCATTCTTCTTCACGATGCCGAACAACATGATGAGACCGACGAACGCATAGAGGTCAATTTCCAGGTGGAAGATCTTGAGCGTCAGCAGCGCACCGAGCATCGCCGAAGGCAGACCCGAGAGAATGGTCAGCGGGTGAATCAGGCTTTCGTACAAGATGCCGAGCACGATATAGATGACGAGCACCGCAACCACCAGGAGGATGCTCAACCCGCGGAACGAATTCTGAAACGCCTCCACCGTGCCATGAAAGTTGGTGGACAGGGTAGCGGGCATGTGCAGCTTATTGTGGAGCATGTCCTCGACGGCATTGGCCGCATCGCCGAGGGCGACACCCGGGACCAGGTTGAATGAGACCGTCACGGCGGGCAACTGTCCCCAGTGATTAATGGTGAGAGGGCCGACGGTGCGCACCAGTTTCGCCACCGTGTCAAGAGCGACCAACTGCCCGGCAGAGGACCGTATGTACAGCTTGGAAAGCGCTTCGGGAGTGCGCTGATACTGCGGCTCGACTTCGGTAATCACACGATATTCGTTGGCGGGTGTGTAGATGATGGAAACCTGCCGGGCGCCGTAAGCGGTGTAGAGTGCGTCCTGCACCTGCTGCGGCGAAACGCCGAGAGCAAGGGCTTTGTCGCGGTTGATGTCCACGTAGACCTGAGGACTGGCGATCTGCAGGTCGGTGTTGACATCCGTGAAGCCGGGCAACTGGCGCATGGCGGCCTCGATGCGCGGCGACCAGCGGTACATTTCCTGGGTGTCGGTGCCTTGGACGGTGAGCTGATACGGAGCGCGCGTGAACTGGCCGCCGATCTGGATGGGCGGAGGATTCTGCATGAAGGCCAGAATGCCTGGGACCGTAAGCAGCTTACCGCGCATGCGGGCGATGAACTCATCCACCGACTCATTGCGCTGGGAGCGAGGCTTCAGGGAGATGAAGAAGAACCCGGTATTGCCGGCCTGGCCGAACCCGCCGCCGGCGGCCGACATCATGGTATCGATGGCCGGCTCTTTAAGCAGAATCCGCTTGAGCGCCTGCTGGTGCTCCACCATAGAGTCGAAGGAAATATCCTGAGCTGCCATGGTGAGGCCGAACAACCTGCCCGCGTCGTAGCTGGGGATGAAGCCCTTCGGCAGAATATAGAACAGGTATCCGGTAGCAACCAGCAGGACGAACGAGACAGTCACCGTGGCCAAGCGGTGGTGCATCACCACGCGAAGCGTGCGGTCATAGAAGTGCGTCATGCCCTTAAAGAAGCGCTCAAAGGCGGAATAGAGCCGGCCATGCTTCTCTTTGGGCGGCCGCAAGAAACGGCTGCACAACATAGGCGTCAAGGTGAGCGACACAAACCCGGAGACCAGGATGGCCACGCTGATGGTGACGGCAAACTCGTGGAGCAACCGGCCTACAATTCCGCCGAGAAACAGCACCGGGATGAAGACCGAGACCAGCGAGAGGGTCATGGAGACAATGGTGAAGCCAATCTCGCGAGAGCCCACCAGGGCGGCGAGCATGCGCGGCTTCCCCAACTCCATATGCCGGACGATGTTTTCCAGCATCACGATAGCGTCGTCCACCACGAAGCCGACGGAAAGCGTCAGCGCCATCAGGGACAGATTGTCCACCGTGTAGCCGAGCAGATACATGGCGGCAAAAGTGCCGACGATGGCGAGCGGCACCGCGAAACTCGGGATAGCGGTTGCCGAGACGTTCCGCAGAAACAGGAAGATCACCATCACGACGAGGCAGATGGTGAGGAAGAGCGTGAATTTGACGTCGGCGATGGATTCGCGGATGGACTGGGAGCGATCGTAGAGGATGGTCAGCTTCACCGAAGCGGGAATCTGCGAGCGGAATTGGGGCAGCAACTGGCGGATGCCATCCACAACTTCGATGGTGTTAGTGCCCGGCTGGCGCTGGATGGCGAGCACGACAGCCGGCGTGTCCATGAACCACGCCACGGATTTATCGTTCTCCACGCTGTCAATGACGTTGCCTAGTTCGGCGAGGCGGACCGGATTCCCATTGCGATAAGCGACGATCAGGGGCCGGTAGGCGGCGGCGTTGAAGAGCTGACCGTTGGACTGCACGGTGAACGCCTGCTTGTTGCCGTAGAGCGTGCCGGTGGGAAGGTTGACGTTAGCCCGCTGAATGGCGGCCTGAACTTCGTCCACCCCGATCCCGCGAGACGCCAGCGCGTCGGGGTTGAGCTGCACACGTACAGCGTACTTCGATCCGTAGACCTGCACTTGCGCCACGCCGCTGACCATGGAGATGCGCTGGGCCATCATGGTGTCGGCGTACTCATCCACCTGGTAAAGGGGCAGGGTGGGCGAGCTGACGGCCACGTACATGATGGGCTGGTCTGCCGGATTCACCTTCTGATAGGAGGGAGGGGTGGGCATATTCGGCGGCAACTGCTGAGCCGCTTTCGAAATCGCCGCCTGAATGTCTTGCGCCGCAGCATCGATGTTGCGGCTGAGCGCAAACTGCACCGTGATGCTAGTGAAGCCCAGGCCATTACTGGAGTTCATCGTTTCGATGCCCGCGATAGTCGAGAACTGGCGCTCGAGAGGCGTGGCCACGGAGGACGCCATGGTTTCCGGGCTGGCGCCGGGCAGCACGGCGGTTATCTGAATGGTCGGGTAGTCGATATTGGGAAGATCGTTCACCGGCAGCGCGCGGTAAGCCACGATGCCGAACAACAAGATCGCCGCGGTGACCAGAACGGTCGCAATGGGACGGCGGATGAAGAGTTCGGAGATGCTCATTGCGGTGCTCCTCCGCCCTTGCCCGGGCCGTTGTTAACGATCTCCACTTTAAAGCCTGGGATGAGGCGAAGCTGGCCGTCCGTGACCACGGTCTCGCCCGGGGCAATTCCCTTGGTAATCACAGTCTCCCGGCCGATGGTGCGCCCTACCGTCAGTATACGGTTTTCCACCGTTCGATCCGCCTTCACCACGAAAGCGTAAGGACCCTGCTGCCCGTTCTGAACCGCTTCCGAGGGCACCAAGGTGGCATTCGAATCGGCGCCGATGGTCAGCACGACATTGACGAACTGGCCGGGCCAGAGTTTGTGTTCCTTGTTGGGGAAGGTAGCTTTCAGCTT
>Ga0335081_10010865_pt1 | contig 14720 bp, 12 predicted proteins | sample Lox_Sample_35_FD_206713 | JGI IMG/M metagenome (GOLD analysis project Ga0335081, IMG submission 206713) | Soil microbial communities from Loxahatchee National Wildlife Refuge, Florida, United States - Lox_Sample_3.5 | ecosystem: Environmental > Terrestrial > Soil > Wetlands | place: USA... | reverse complement strand
AACGTTTTCCGTCACTTGAATAATACGCCTGTTTGAATCCTTTATATAGGCGCTGCCCGGGAAATATTTCATGAATTGAGTAAATAACTCGTCAGCTTCCCTTTTAGACTCCTCCAATTGCTTGCGCTTGGTGACATCACGGACTATCCCCCGAAAGCCGATGCGTTTTCCAAAGGAATCTTTCATCAGTTCAATTGATGTTTCCACTGACATCTTGCTCCCGTCCCCGCTTATTTGTTCATAATCCACTCTTGACGACCTGCCGGTCCGATAGACTTGATTAAAATAGCTGAAAACCTTCTCGGCGTTTTCTCTGACTATAAAAGTGCGGTAGTTCATGCCCATCATTTCTTCTTCACTATAGCCCAGTATTTTAGCCATGGAAGGGTTAAAGAAAGTATAATTGCCGGCCAAATCCAGTTCATAATAGCCTTCTTGGATGTTTTCGAGGATGGTACGGTATCTTTTTTCCCTTTCCTTAAGTGTTTCCTCGGCCCGTTCGCGTTCCGTAATATCACGGGCAACAGAAACCATGCCGATAATCTTGCCTTCGTGCATAATGGGAGATCCGCTGACTTCGACAAACTTTAAGGTTCCATCCCTGGCGACAAGCCTATAAATTGTTGTAGGAATTGTTTCACCCGCGAAGACCAGGCTCATATCAGTCATAGCCTGCTCAAAAGATTCCGGTGTAAAGATAAACCCAATATCAGAAACAAGTCGTCCAATGAAATCTTGTGGTTTGTACCCCAATATTCTCTCCACGCTCGGAGACACGCTTGAAACAGTGAAGTCGGTATCGATCGTAAAAATAACATCCGATGCGTTTTCGAAGCTTAAACGATACTTCTCATCCAGTGCTTTCAGTCTCTGATTTGCAATCTCCAGATCCGATATTTTCTTTTCGAGCTTGCTGAAAAGGATTTCATTATGTCGTCTGAAGAACTCTATCTCTTCGCCTAAAGGCTTTGGCGTCGGCCGTTTTATCCTATTTCTTTCATCGAGGATTTCTTGCACTGCATTGACCAATATTTCCGGCTTCTGGGGTTTGATAATTAACCGATCCGCACCGAGACTTAACGAAAATGTTTCTTCCTTTGGTTCAGTATATACGGCCGTGTATAATACAAGTGGTATATATTTAAGTTGTTCATCCGATTTCCATTGCCGGCATAAGGTATAGCCGTCCATTACTGGCATTAAAATATCTGAGACAATCAGGTCAGGAGGATTGGCATGGGCCTTATCCAAGGCATCTCTGCCATTTTCCGCCGCACTTACTTCAAAGCCTTCTTCTTCCACTAAACTTGTCAGTGTGTCGAGACTCGTCTCGTCATCGTCGACGATCAAGATTTTTTTTGCCATTGGGAGTCCTTCATTTGTATTATTATGCCGTTCCACTGATATCCGCACCTACGAACAAATGACTTGATAAAGATCTTGCTGTCCTGAAGTACCCGATCAAAAAACGTCTTCATGTTTTTTATTTAACGCTTTTGCAACCTTCAATTGAGAATGCTTCCGTGTCGGCAATCCTTCTTCCATCTTTGAAATTGTCTGGTAGGCCAATCCTGCTCTCCGTGCAAGTTCGGCAATGCTCAGAGGAATGGATTCGCGGAAATGTCTCAATTTGTTTGTTTTCACATTCGTACCGAATCGTAAACAATCACATTTGTGGTATAGGATTATATCAATGACGAATTATATGATGTGATGAATATCACTCATATCCAATGTTTGATTAGATTAATTAATTTTAATTAATCAGATCGGTCCAAGATAAATTTTAGGAATTGAAAAGGGTGTCCACTAAATCGGGGGAAGGACAAGGTGTAAGTTACAATTTGATATATTTTCTTAAAAATAATGATATTTTTAAGACTTCATACATTATCTAAAAAATTTCTGCTTCTCGACTCATCAATGCCTGATTCTCAAATATAGTTTCCTGTAACTTCCGTGACCGATACCATTACACATACGTTTCAGAATAAAATTCCGGAAGCTTGTATAAGCGAACGTACTACTTTCTAAATTGGTGTGAATGAGGAGAGAAAATGACAAAAAGCGAAATTTGGAGATAAGAAATATTTATGACGATATTGAAAATTAGTTGAGGGAATCTGTGAACTGATCAGAGGTATCTGTGATTTAATTATGCCCCATTTGTGCACTGAATGTAGCCCGAATTAGCATGGCTTGTGCTGTAGTCATGGATAGACTGTGACGCTATAAGAAAATTTATGATTGTATGTGTTCACTTGAATCTTCTTTGCTTCGCAATCCTTCACTTCGTCCGCTGCTTAGACCTTGCAGCGACCTCCGTTCATATTGAATCTCCTCTGAGAGCTCCATCCGCTGCGAAGAACTTGCATCGATTTACGCTCTCTTGCCTTCAAGATTTTATGACACTTTTTGAACTGGAACTGTTGAGGTGGGAATCATGCGCAGAGCCTGAAATCGAGCTGTGCGATCACGCAAGTGAAACCCTGGAACCCTGCCTGACGGAAGTTTGAATTTATATTATTATTATATATAGTATACCTATTCACCACTATTTCACATGTCCGATAAGAAGAACCCGCTAAATTTCATAAGTATTTGTAATTATTCAGTATCATGTAAAATCAGAAATTTATATTATATAATAGAAGTAGCATTCACATTTATATCACTATTTCTCTGTTTCAAGGCAGAAGTTGGTGACGTATAACTCACCTGTGTGAGTAAAAATAACGGGGAAAAGTTGTAAAAATTGTATCCGGGAAGTAACGCAGCAGGGCAAAAAAAGCCTGGAGGAAATTTCATTCCAGGCTTTCATCTTTATAGGAAAGGTCACCGATCATCAGACCAATGATCCTCATTCTTCCCATACCGCGGTTTCATCCAGTGGATCGTCCTGATCCAGCCCTGCCGTCTACGCCAGAATATTTCGGGCTGGGTTTTGAAATGCATTACAGGGAGTGGAATCAGCAGAGGTGTATAGGTCTTCTGCGGATCCAACGAGGAGCGTAAGACGTATGGTCTGCCAAAGGGATACTTCTCCAGATCATAGTCAGAACTCAGCAACTTTCTCTCATGTAAAACCTTGATAATTTCCTTTGTTGCCTCCCAGGTGGCGTAGCCGTTTTTGTACTCAAACAGGAAGTCAGCTACCGCCCATTTTTCTTTGTACACTTGCTTTGCCATTTTATAAATGGAATAAGGATACACATACACCATATCCCCCCGGGAGAACGCATGGATTTTAGACTTGCCATTCTTTGTTTTTTTGCCGCTGTAATCCATGATGTTAACCCATCTCCCTATCTTATCGATCAGGCCCTGACTGTCAAGCCACTTAGAGCAAGGCAGCAGGACGTATGGCCCCCATTTCTCTGTTGTGTTTAGATCCTCCTCTAGCTCTCTACCGCGGGCTCTGATATCCGCCTGTCTTAAACAGTTAACTATTTTTTCATCCTCTATTATGCCTCCGTGATGCAGGCGGATGGCCTCCAATATTTTGGTATTTTCCAGCCACTCGGTGGGAGCACCTGTTTTTTTGAATATTTCTACAAGTGCGTTGGCGCTTGTATCCGCATGCTGATAACGGTTACGGTCCTCGATACCACGGCTCTCATTGTACCGCGGCAGCTTCCCAATATCGTGGGCGAGGCCAGCAATGATATTGAGTGGGATTCCGGCTCTGTATTCAAGATCATAACCTCGATTGGCTGTATATTCCCCGTGGATCTCAATCATATTTCGCGCGACCCGTACCGCATGCGAGTTGAGGCTAACCCTTGCCAGGCGCTCAGCTGTTTTCCCGCTCATGGTTGCTTCTCCAACCCTGGCAGACGGGTAATCACCCTCTTTTCCCAGGATGTCCAGAAGCGCACAGAGCGGACGGATGGTCCCGCTGTCATTGAACTGTTGCATATACACTTTTATATAAGATTCCCACAAAGACCGGTGCAGCGAGTTCGTGGGGAAATACTCAAAATCCCCTATTTTGACTCCGCCGGATTTTATTATCACTTCATCTTCTTTGTATCTCATATTAGATCACACTACCCGTTGCTTTCCAAAGTTCTCGTTCACGGGCCTCTCGGTCGGCTTTACATAGCCATGCAGTCAGCCTGTCATCCCCGATCGAGGCGTGATGATGCCTGATCGCCCTCAGAAGCATCAATTTCCATGGCGGGTCGGCATTGTATTTATCCAACATGTTTAAGATGATATCAGCGCTCACCTCGGGATGCCGGAACCTGCTCTGCCATGATGTTACATATTTGGGTATTTTCCCAAGGTCGTGGCCCAGGCCTGCAAATAGAATCAGCGGGACGCAAAATGTGAAGTCGAGATCATGATGATAATACCTCCTGTATTGAGTTGCTAAATTCTCCGTGACATTGATTGAGTGCTGCAACAGTGTGACCGTACTCAAGGCTTTGGCAATTTCGTTAGCGAACTTCCTCGCAACCACGGACGGGCAGTTGCCCTCGTTGGCGAGCAGATCCAGCAGATCACATAAAGCGGGGAAAACCCCGGGATCCACGAAATGACAACCACCATACGGTTTCATGTACTTGCTATAGAACGGGACGAATACATCAGGAATTTGATATTTCTTGTTACTACTCATGGTCTTTTCTCCCGTCTTGAGCCTCGATCTTGCGTCTTTCTCGCAAGCGGCGCATGCACTCCTTCTGCTTCACCTTCTTCATGAGTTTGTATAGTAGGTTTTGAGCCCATCCAGTTCTCGCTGAGTACTCAGCGGCAAGGCGTCTGGCTGTAAGTTTCCTTAACTTTTCTGGGTCCTTTTCGTTCCGCAGCCGGCTTTCCGCCCACTTGATGGCCCGGCCAAATTTGTTTTGATACTTTTCCTTTTCGGTGAAATTACCTTTCTGGATGTCTTTGACTATCTGTGCCAAGGCATCAAAGAGCTGTTTGTTATTTCTCAAATCATACAAAATCCCCTGGATGGTCCTCAGCTTGTATTCTGCCGGCAGCCTTTGGAGAAGTTGATTTATGTATCCCATCTTGCTTTCGATATCCTCCTGAACCATACCTATGCCTCCTTTTCCATCTTATTCCTGCCAACGGATTGTAAAAAAATTGATTCCGCGAGCTGAAACCTCAACTCAGCTACCTTGCTATTTCCTATTCCCACCCTCGCCGGGTTTTTCCCAAGGCGATATCGGTGGATCATGCAATCATCAGACTTACAGTCTCGCACGAAATCTTTCCGCCCCCCCATGCACTCAAGACAATATTGGCGGAGGACTTTTACACGGGGTCTTCTGTGACCCAACCTGTAAAGATAAAACGGACAAGGCTTTCCCGTAACAAAGACAGTATGTCCTGTGCAGTCCCGGACATCCTCATCCCGCTTGCTCTGGACACAGTAATGGCACCAGGCATGCAGTGTCTTTTTGGGTGTTGTTGTTATTTCCATCCTTCCATCTCTGGTTGATTCCGCTGGCAGTGAGAATAATAATTGTTCTGATCACGCGAAAAATCGTGTTAAAATTTGAGAACAAACAATTTTCCATTCCGACAGTCTGCGTGATACTGTAAGCTATTATTCTACATTGTACGTAACTCATTGTGCTTCAGTGTAGACGTCACAGCCTTTTCGTGAGCCCTTACAATCCTATGGTTAACAAGGACAAGACCTTCAATGCTGGCGGATTTCGCGGTGGAAAGGTCAGGTCGCTGACATTGGATTCAAACCATCATTGTCATATTCGTCGCTCGGCAGTGTACATTTGCGCTGCTCAGAGGCCCATAACTGCGCAGCTGTAATCTTCAGAACCATGGGGGATTTGATCATGCCCTGGCTCATCTCCCGGGCACGGTCTATGTATCCTACCTGTTGGTCGGCCGGCAGGACACCAAACTCTTGTACCGCTTTTTTGGCCGCTTCTTTTGCATCAGCCTCCAGCCCCCGAGATGCCTCGTTTGCGGCCTTCCTCTCAGCCGTGGCCTTTTTTCTCTCTCGCAGCTCATCCCAACCCTCGGGGATTTCAAGTTTCCCAAGGGCGGCTAGATTCCTCAAATGATGCCTGAGGGCCTTCATGTTTTTCGCCTTCCCCGCATACTCCATAGAAATGACATCGTCGATGATTTTGTCCGTTTCGCATCCTCGAAGCGGCGTGAAAAATTTCTTCCCGTCAGGAACGTTGGACGATGACGATGTGCCGTCTGTCGTCGTTGTCTGTGTGGTGTCTGTTGTTATGTCTGTTATGGTTTGTTTAGTTTCTTCACTTTCGTTTGTTTGGTTTCTTAACTTTCGATAGTTGAGTTTCTTAACTTTCGATAGTGAAGAAACTGAACTAACCATTAATTTCAATAGATTATCTTGAAGGACCTTATAGTGCACTCTCGGACTTCCGAGGGCCTTTTTTACTTTTGTCTCAAGTAGTTGCATCTTTTCCAGTACGTTCCTGGCTCTCATGGCCTGATATTTCGTTAATCCGATTTCATCCTCGAGGTCCTGATAAGTCTTCCAGATAAAACCGTTGGGATCCGCACCTCGTCCGGTCCAGAAGACGAGCTGCGAAAGCAATACTGCGGCCGGATAATCACCGCCCACCAGATCTAGGAAAACCCTCTGACACGTGATGACGTTTTGTTGCCCTGACATGGCACGTATAACATCAATCGCCTGTCCATAACTGATTGCTTGATTATTTCCCGGTTCCGGCTTATCCTTTAAGCGTTCCTCGGGGTTTTCTCCGAGTCGCGAAGTGCCCCGGGTGTCTTCCGTGGCAGGTTGCCCCGGGGCATCTTTCTTTGCATAATCTCCCATTCTAGACCTCCTGCCCCGGGCAGCGTGACCTCGCTACGAATTGCTCCAAAACCTCCCGCTCCACAAGGACACGACGGCCAAGGCGCACGACCTGAAGGCGGCCCTGTGCTATCCATTGCCGCATCGTAACCGTCTTCACTCTCAATGCTTCAGCCGATTCCGGTACAGTAAGTAGTTGGATTCTAATCTTGTTACGTTCCTCCTTTGTCTCCATCTTTTCTTATCCCCCTTTTAGATCTTTGGTTGATTTATGCCTGACATTTTTTATTTGACTAATCCTGTTCGCGCATGATAATTATATAGCAGCTTATCTATATTAATGGCTTTATATTAGCAATAATATACATTAATATGATTATGTCAAGGGAAAAGTTATAGTAAATATGCAAAATCTAGCTTTGAACGAACTATTCAAATTTGTTAGGGAATCGATGGGCCGGACTCAAGTCGAGGTTTCTTCCGCAGCTGGGATAGCTCAACCGTCGTTGCAGAAATATGAAAAGGGACAGGCAAGCCTTTCCAAAGAAGTCCTGATCAAGATGGGAGAAACGATATGCCTCGATCCGGAATATATCTCCGGCAGGTCTCAGTATCCTTTCAAAAGCGGCGGCCTTATAAAGATGTTTGCGCAGCAAGGCGGGATATTCAAATCCCTCCTTGATCCTCTGTACCTTGTCGCCGATTTCAGTTCGAAGATAGACCTGATTTGCCTTGTCGCGCCTGCGGAAATGCTCAGTAAAATTTACAGGAAAATCGGTTTGCCATGGATTTTCGCGTTTGCTTTCAGGGATGACCGGGACAATATTTTCTTGATCAGGGGGAAAAAGGGAAAGGACCTGATCAATCTGGCGGTGTCTTTTCCCGCGCTTATTTTTTATATACTGAAATCAAAATGTGTGTTTTCCATCGCCCAGAAAGAAGTGACAAAAAAGCTTTTTGATAAGATACGAAACTGGGATGCTGTTTCACGGAAGGACATCGCAGTGTTATTTGGAGAAAAGGACGTGGATTTTAAGGAAGTGAATAAAGATTTGACATATAGCGAAGCAAGACAGCTGATTGCACAGCGGAATATACTGCGGGATACACTGTCCGAATTGGATCTGGTTGTTATAAAGGCAATGCGTGATGAGAAAGTCAGTCACGAGGCAGTTTTGAAGTTCATAAATAGCAGGAGGTCACCTGGTTCCTGAAAGAGGCTTACTATGGCAATACTGATTGAATGTCCGAAATGCCGCGCACGCTATGGTGAAACAGAAAAGAAGAAAGATGTTGATGTCGCGGGCAAGCAAAGTTTCAGATTAGTCCCGCGGAAAAAATGTGGCGGCTGTGGCTATCCATACAAGAGCGGGAAGCTCACATATTGGATCGAGTACTACAATAACAATTACCGGCGTAAACGTGAAAGAATAGGTCCGAATCGAGCAGCTGCGGAACACCGGTTCCGAGAAGTGATATCGTTACGCACTGAAGGAAGGTACATAAGCAAGGTGAAAGATCCAGTTTTTGACCATCTTGCTGATTGGTATATCAATCTCGAAACTGTAAAGGAGAAGAGATCTTGTAATAGAGACGAACTATCCATTCGACACTTGAAAAGATTTTTCAGTCAGAAGAGAATAAGCGAGATTACTGCCGACACGGTCAAGACGTATCGAATCCGGCGATTGAAGGAAACTTCACACCCAGAGCGAAAAGGGGATAAGAATAAGACGCGCCCCGCAACCGTTAACCGAGAGGTAGCCTGCTTGAAAAGGATATTGAATATGGCAGCAGACGAAAAAAATATTGCTATACAATCATTGAGAAAAGTCAAACCTCTTGAAGAAGATAATGTCCGGAAGAGGCACCTTACTGCAGACGAACTGAATAGGCTTTTTTCCAATCTTCCTCCACATGCGTGGCAAGTTATTGTCACAGCGTTCTATACTGCAATGCGCCTCAGTGAGCTAATGAGACTGACATGGGATAGGGTCGACCTAGAAAGGGGACTGATACATCTAAGGGCGCAAGATACAAAAACCACAAAACCGCGCGACGTTCCCATACACCCCTATATTCTTGGCATGCTGAAAGACATGAGAGGAACAGCCGAGAGTGAATATGTTTTCACGTACAATGGTAAGCCTCTAAAGCGAATAACAAGATCATTCAGAACCGCCTGTCGCGCCGCCAAGATCTCCGACCTGTGGATTCACGACTTCAGGCATATGTGTATCACAAACTGGCGGATGCAAGGGCATGATTTCGCCAGGATCATGGCAGCCAGTGGACATACAACGACGAGCACCTTTCTACGCTACAATATAGATACTGAAGAAGACATAAAAAAGCTTGTGCAATCTCGCGACAAGACACCTATATGGACACCTACTGATAATCTGGGGTCGGTAAATATCAACTAAGTGCTCGATATTATTGGTGCCCCCGGCGTGACTCGAACACGCGGCACACGGATTAGGAATCCGTTGCTCTATCCGCCTGAGCTACGGGGGCACGGAGTGGCTATCGGATGAAGGGCTTTAGCATGATTCCGTCAAAAGTGTCAATTGCTGTATTTTGGATTACGGCCCCGCTAGCCCTCATGCTTCGTTCAGGCGTATAACTCGCCCCCGTGTGGCGATGATATAAGCCGAACTCCCAACTCTGCGGGGATGATCAACAGGGAGCAGGAGGTATGCACTGCGCTATCTGAAATTACCAATCACCCCTTTAAAGAAGGGGGATCAGAATAATGAATGTAATGCAGGATATTAGTTGCGTAACGACTGCAGATGGGTTTCGATGATGCATTCTGCACAGAAATTCGATAGCTGGAGATATTCGGCGGAGACGCCTTCGAGAGCTTCTTCGGGGATGAGGCCGACCAGTTCCGACTCCAGGATCGAAACGCCACACGCGGCAGCCTTCGCCTTTACCGTGTCAAAAACTGTCCGCGGTGATGTCACTTTATAGTTGGTGAGGTTCATAGATACCTGTACAATATTCCTGCTCAAAAGAAGAACGCCGATGGCCTTAACATAAGGCAGCCCGCCGCTCGACTGCCTGATAGAACAGGCAATATCTTTTGCTACTTGAAGATTGTTTGTGGCGAGATTGATGTTGTATGCGATGAGCGGCTCCCTCGCTCCGCAGGCGACTGCACCGCTTCGCGGATCGAAGCGGGCGGGGCCGGCGTCCGGCACCCAGAGAGGATCGTCAAATCTCGTTTTCAAAGCCTCGTATTCGCCTCTTCTGACATCGGACAATTCTTTTCTTCTGGGATCAAGGGCTGCCTCGCCATAGAAATAGACAGGGATCTTGCGCTTCTTCCCTAAAACACGGCCGAACCGGTGCGCCAAGTCCACGGCGTCTTTCATTGTAGCGCCCTTCAGAGGGACGAAAGGGACCACATCGACGGCGCCTATCCTGGGATGGACGCCTTTGTGTCTGCGCATGTCGATGAGATCAAGGGCCTTCTCACAGACAACGGTGGCTCCCTTCAAGACATCTGCCGGTTTTCCGATAAACGTCAGGACTGTCCGGTTGTGGTCTTGATCGACGCATACATTAAGGAGCTTGACGCCCTCGACTGCTGAAAGCGCCGCCGTGATGCTCTCTATCTTTTTTCTGTCGCAGCCTTCACTGATATTGGGGACACACTCGATGATTTTCATTAACTTTAGGCCTGATATACTTTCATCTCCGGCAACTCAATACACGTGAGCTTGCCGCCATAGACGGCGCCCGTATCAATGCCGATCTTATTCTTGTCGATCAGAGGTTTACTCAGGGAGAAGGGTGTGTGTCCAAAAATAACCGTCTTACCGAAATCATATAGGGAGTTTATAAACTCGAACCGTATCCATAGAAGGTCCTCGCGGTCCTGTCGATCAAGGGGAATGCCGGGTCTCAGACCGGCGTGGACGAATATGTAATCGTCCGTCTCATAGTATGTCCGGAGGCTGGCAAAAAACTCCCTGTGGCTTTCTGGCAGGATCAATTCCTCGGTGTCCTCCCGTATGAATCGGTAGGACTCTAATGTGCGCATGCCCCCATTGGCCATGTAGAGCTTTTCGTCCCTGCGGTCAAGGCAGTAGTTGAGAAACATATCTTCGTGGTTGCCCGAGAGGCAGACGACGTTCCTGAAGCTTCTTCTGATATCTGTAATGTAATCCACAACGCCTTTCGGATCAGGGCCACGGTCGATATAATCACCAATGAAGACGAGTGTGTCATTCCCCGCATCGATATCAAGCTGCGCCACCAACCTATCAAGCTGAGAGATGCAGCCGTGAATGTCTCCTATTGCGAATATCTTTCCCATATCTAATACTTCTTATATGGCACACCTAAAGGTGCATTGCATAAAATCGATGAATATAGTGCGGGACTTTAATCCCCCTGAAATGGCGCACCTGAAGTTACGCCACTACATAACGCTGATATGAATTACCGGGCGTCCTGTTCGAAGAGAGCCTCTACGAATTCCGCACTATTGAAGCTTTTCAGGTCGTCGAGCCTCTCTCCAATACCGATATACCGGATGGGAATATTTAGCTCCCTGGCAATCCCTATAATCACGCCACCCTTTGCCGTTCCGTCTAGTTTCGTTAATATAATTCCCGTCACGCCGATTTCGTCGTTAAACATCTTTGCCTGGACGACGGCATTCTGGCCTGTCGTGGCGTCAAGGACGAGGAGGATCTCATGTGGAGCGTTCGGCAGTTCCCTTTCAATGATGCGCTTCATCTTCTTGAGCTCTTCCATGAGATTAACCTTGGTGTGAAGCCTGCCTGCCGTGTCGATGATAAGGGCATCGGCTTTCCGTGCCTTGGCGGCAACGATGGCATCGAAGACAACAGCGGAAGGATCGGCTCCAGTCTTCTGCTTGATAAGCGGCGCATCCACTCTCTGGCTCCAGACCTCAAGCTGCTCAATTGCGGCAGCCCTGAAGGTGTCGGCCGCGACAAGCATTACGGACGTCCCTTCTTTTTTCAGATTGTGTGCCAGCTTCCCGATGGTTGTGGTCTTGCCTGTGCCGTTGACACCCACCATCATGATGGTAAAAAGCCCGTTCTTCGCAATCAAAAGGGGCGCATCAATTTTTTTCAGGGTATCGGTGATGGTATCGCGCAGGACTTTCCTCAGGATCTCTGCGTCTCCGAGTTCGCTTCTCCTCGCTTGCTCTTTCATTTTTGCAATGAGCTCATAAGTAAAGGCAGGGCCCACATCAGCCATTATAAGGGTTTCCTCGAGCTCTTCAAAGAGCTTCTGGCTGATGACCCTTTCCCCCATAAAGATTGCGTCGATATTTTTAATAAAGGCGTTTCTTGTCCGGGCAAGCCCTGTCTTCAGTCTTTCAAAAAGGCCCTTGCTTTCGGTATCGCTTCCCATTCATCTCCGTTCTTAGAACTTAGAAGAGCACCTCCGCGTCATTTCGGCCTATGGAAGAAATCTTGTCGGATGCAATAATTCCTCGTCTCCTGCCAGAGAATGACATGAAGGACATCGTTCATGTATAACCATTTTTATCCGGAGATGTAAAGAATGGAATGCTGAACACTGGCTTTAGTTTAAGGCCACGGAGACCATGGAGGATATGCCCTGCTTCTGCATTGTGATGCCGAACAGATATTCGGAAACCTCCATAGTCCTTTTGTTGTGGGTGACCAAAATTATCTGGGAGTTTGACGAGATGTCCTTCACGATGTTGTTAAACAGGCTTATATTGGCATCGTCAAGGGCAGCGTCCACCTCATCTAAAACCAGAAATGGAACAGGCCGGTACATGAGGATGGCAAAGATCAGGGCTATGGCTGCGAGCGACTTTTCCCCACCCGACAAAAGGCTGACACTCTGCGCGCGCTTTCCGGGGATTATGATATCGATATCAACGCCCGTCTCCAGTATATCTTCTGCATCCGTCAGCCTCAGTTCACCCCTGCCGCCTGGGAAGATCCTCGCAAATACCTCCTTGAAACACCTGTTGACTGCTTCAAAGGTCTCCGAAAAACGCTTCCGGGATTCGACGTTTATTTTTGTAATAGTTGCCTGGAGCGAAATGAGAGAGGCGTTCAGGTCACCGACCTGGTTCGTAAGGAATTCATGGCGCCCTTTAAGGTCTTCATATTCGCTGAGCGCCAGCAGATTAACTTCGCCGAAGTTTTCTACAAACTGCCTATCTCTATTTAGCTTGGCGGTTAGCTCCTCAAGAACCGTATCGTCGAGTCGCTGCAATTCGGGGATAAGGGTTTCCAGATCGACGTAGTGTTTCTCCAGAATGCCCTGACGCAATCCGTCCGCCTGGTATGTCAGCTCTCGATACGCTATCTCCAGATCATTTGTTTCCTTTACAACCTGGTCGTGGGTTTTCTTGACTTCCCTGAGATCAGCTTCCCGGTTCCTCAACTGAGTTTCCCGTTCTTGCTGTGAGAGCCTCATTTCCGAGAGGGTGCCTTCGACGCTCTCGTGGTCCGTGTATAGACGTCCCAGCAGATCCTGCTCGACTGCTATCTGATTCGTAACGTCTTCGATCTCCCGATCACTCTGCTCGAGCTCTGTTATCCTGACTTCGATTTCACGGGCCGTGTCTGCTCTATCGGCTTCTATTCTTTCAATGGTCTTGAGATCGGCGTTTCTCTTTTCTTCGAGGGACGCCAGTTGAACCTTTTTTCCGGTCTGATATTCTTCCCTCTCTTCAACGTTTGCCTTCAGTGTGTCCAGCTTTTCCTGTAGGGCTGACATGACGGTGTTTATCACGCCCTCCTTGGCGGCTGAGGCAATGATGAGCCTATCTATGGTGGCGCATTCTTCCAGTGCGGCCGCCTCTTCCGCCTGATGATTGTCACAATTAAAATCGAGCACCTTTATCCTCTGCTCAATCGCTTTTATTTCGGCCTCAAACCTCTCTACATCTTTGCGCTTGCCGTTCACTTGGAGTTCAAGATCGCGGATTTCCGACCTCAATTCTAGCAGTTCTTCTTCCCATTGCAGGATTAGAGATGCAGCTTCCTTCTTCTTTTCAGTATCTTCCGCGAGTGACACATTTAACTCATCCACCTCGTGTTCCAGTTCGGCGATCTCTCGCTTGGTCTTGAGCAGGCTCTTGTCGCCGTTTGTTTCGCTTCCCCCTGTCAGAACTCCCTGCGGGTTTATGATGTCTCCTTCCGATGTAACGAAAGTGCCTCTGAAACCGTTACGCTCCCAGAGGGAAATGCCGCTACTGAGGTTTGGTATCAAGAGTACATCGCCAAGCAGATAATCGGCTATCTTCTCGAATCCTTGCTGAACGCTGACTACATCGAGGAGTCTCACAGCATCCTTGAGGTACTCCCACGCAGAGCCGAAATTCTGATGTCTGACTTCGAGGGGGACGAAACTTCCTCTCCCTGATGACGAGCTTTTCAGATAGTCGATGGCCAACATGCCGTCTCGCTGACTTCTGACCACCATGTACTGGAGCTTATCTCCCAGGACGGATTCGACCGCCGTTTCGTATTCACGGGGCACGTCCAGAATGTCCGCGACAAGCCCCAGGCAGGTCTCGCCGGGCAGCATTTCGGGGCTTGCCACCTTTCTTGCCTGCATGATCGACTTGGTGCCATCAGAACACCAGACGTAGCTTTCCTGCAATTCTCTCAGCGAGGAAAGGCGCGACGATTTCATTCCCATCTCATCCTTCACTTCTGAGATATGGTCGTCGATGCATTGCAGACCGTTTTTCGCCCGTTCAAGTTCATCAGCAGTCATACCAGCGCTATCCGTGAGATGCTCCAGTGCCTCTTCATCCTGATTTAAGGTCAATATGAGGGAATCGAGATTCCGATGAGTCTCCGCAAGCCTTTCCCTGTTTTCATTTGCTTCTCTTACGTCCCTTTCTTTTCTCTTCCTGATGTCCTCGATGCCCTTCCCAAGACCGGCGAGGGTGTTTTTCGCCTTCGCCTTC
>Ga0335081_10010864_pt1 | contig 14722 bp, 12 predicted proteins | sample Lox_Sample_35_FD_206713 | JGI IMG/M metagenome (GOLD analysis project Ga0335081, IMG submission 206713) | Soil microbial communities from Loxahatchee National Wildlife Refuge, Florida, United States - Lox_Sample_3.5 | ecosystem: Environmental > Terrestrial > Soil > Wetlands | place: USA... | reverse complement strand
GCGCGGCATGGTGTAATCCATGAAGGACCCGGCGAGAAGCTGTCCGGATTGGCGATCGTAGACCGCATCCTCGTAGAGCGCCTGGCCGATGCCCTGGGCGATGCCGCCCTGCACCTGACCCTCGACTAGCACCGGATCGAGCGGCACGCCGCAATCATCGACCGCGCTATAGGCGGGAATGGAGACGACACCGGTCTCGGGATCGATCTCGACCTCGCAGATATGGCAGCCATTGGGAAACGACTGCGGCACCTCGACGCGCGCCTTGCTGTCAAGCGGCTCGCCCGACGCTTTGGCCGCGTCCGCCACAGCGAAAAGCGAGACGACGCGGTCGGTGCCGGCAATGCGGAACTGGCCCGCGGCGTAGTCGATATCGGCCTCGGCAGCTTCGAGGAGGCGCGAGGCGACGCGGCGGCCCTTCTCGACCACCATGTCAGTCGCCTTGAGTGAGGCCGTGCCCGACGCCATCGTGTTGCGCGAAGCGACCGTGCCGGAGCCTTCGATGCCGAGCCGCGTGTCGCCGGTGCGCACCACCACTTGGCTTTCGGCGATGCCGAGGCGATCGGCGACGAAGCGGCCGAAGAGGGTGGCATGGCCTTGGCCCGTCGGCCCCGTCGCGAGATCGAGGGCGAGGCGGCCGCCGTCGAGAAAGGCGATGCCGGCGCCTTCCATCGGCGCGCCGCCGGCATGCTCCAAGAAGCATGAGATGCCGAGCCCGCGCCGCTTGCCCGCAGCTTCCGAGCGCCGCTTGCGTGCGGGAAAGCCCGCAACATCGGCGAGCGCCAGCGCCTTATCGAGCACGGCCGGGAAATCGCCGCTGTCATAGGTGACGCCGATCGGCGCCTTGTAGGGAATGGCGCCGGGCTCGATGAGATTGCGCCGGCGCAGCGCGAGACGGTCGATGCCGGAGAGACGCGCTGCCTCGTCGATGACGCGCTCGATGGCGTAATTGGCCTCGGGCCGCCCGGCGCCGCGGTAAGGCCCGGTCGGCACGGTATTGGTGAAGACGCATGTCACCTCGCCCAAAATGCGGGGAATGCGATACATGCTGGATAGGCACCGCGCGAAATTGCTGGTGGCGATGAAAGCGCCGTGCGACGTGACGTAGGCGCCCATGGCCGCCAGCACGCGAACGCGGAGCGCGAGGAAGCGGCCCTCGCCGTCCAACGCCAATTCGACATCGGTGAGGGTGTCGCGCGCCTGCTGATCGGAGAGGAAAGCCTCGGCGCGACCCGACATCCAATGCACGGGACGGCCCAAGCGTTTTGCCGCCGCCAGCAGCGCCACATATTCGGGATAGGCGGGCGACTTCATGCCGAAGCCGCCGCCGACATCGGCTGACGTGACGACGATCTTCTCGTGGGGGACGCCGAGAATGGCCGCCAGCTGGCCGCGCAGCATCGTCACTCCTTGCGAGCCCGCGTGCAGGCGATAGGTATCGCTGGCGGCGTCGAAACTGGCCGTGGCGCCGCGCGGCTCCATCGACGCCACGATGATGCGCTGATTCACCAGCGAGAGGCGCGCCACATGGGGCGCCGAGGCGATGATCCGCTCGATCTCGCGCGCATTCTCGAGCTCGCCGCCGAGCGCCCAATCGAGGGCGATGTTGCCGGGAGCATCGGGAAAGAGCAGCGGCGCCCCGGGCGCGATGGCGGCGCGAAGATCGGTGACCGACGGCAACGGCTGGTAATCGACTGCGACGAGCTCGACCGCGTCCTGCGCCTCCGCTCGCGTCTCCGCCACCACCAGCGCCACCGGCTCGCCGGCATGGAGCGCGCGCTCGCCCGCGAGCGCCGGACGATGCGGTATCTTGAGGGGCGCGCCGTCGCGGCCGGTCTGCGGCATGGCGCGGGCGATGCTGCCGGCGCCGAGCTTGGCGATGTCCGCCGCCGTCAGCACCGCCAGCACGCCGGGCGCGGCGAGCGCGGCGCGAGGGTCGACGCCGCGGATGCAGGCCGCGGCATGCGGCGAGCGGACGAAGGCCGCTTGCGCCTCGCCCGGCGCCGACGCATCCGCGGCGAACCGTCCCGCGCCGCGCAACAGCGCCGCATCCTCGATCCGTCCTCGCCATGGCTTGGTCATAACTGCCTCGATCCAGGAGATGCTGGTGGAGATAGACGCCGGCTGCAGGCGTGATCAAATGATAATGAGGCGCGGAATGCGCCGCCAGTGCCACAGGGCGGATCTCGCGGTGATGGAAGCGGCACTGTCTTACGCCGCCGTTCCCGCGAAAGCGGGAACCCAGAATTGCAGCGTTCCGTCGCTTGCTCTGGGTTCCCGCTTTCGCGGGCACGGCGGTGTCGGACGATCTCACGCATCGGAGTCTGCGCTAAGTCGCGATTGCTTCCCTTGAGGATATGGTCGATGGCGCAGCTGGAGTGTCCCTCTCAATAAAGCCCGAGATGCTGATGGAGGTCGATCTTGGCCGCCTTCAGCGCCGCCGCGGTATCGGCGATGACGACCCGGCCGCTGTTGAGGATGACGATGTCGTCGGCGAGGTCGAAGACCAGCTTGGGGTTCTGCTCGATCAGCAGGATCGAGAGGCCCTCCTCCTTGAGCTTGCGGATGGTTGCCATCACCTCGGCGACGATCTGCGGCGCCAGGCCCTCCGAAGGCTCGTCCAGCAGCAGCACGCGCGGGTTGGTCATGAGCGCGCGGCCGATCGCCAGCATCTGCTGCTCGCCGCCCGAAAGGTAGCCCGCCGTCTGGCGCTGACGCTCGAGGAGCCGCGGGAAGGTCGCGAAGACGCGGTCGAGGGTCCAGGGATGCTGCGCCCCTGCGGCGGGCCGGCGCTCGGCGACGGTGAGGTTCTCGCGCACGGTGAGGCTGCGGAAGATGCGGCGGCCTTGCGGCACCAGCGCCGCGCCCCGCCGGGCGATGAGCTCGGGCGAGCGGCCGCCGATCTTCTCGCCGAAGAGCCTGACCTCGCCGCCGCGCGGCGCGAGGACCCCCATGACGACGTTGAGCGACGTGGTCTTGCCGGCGCCGTTCCGGCCGAGCAGCCCCAAGAGCCGGCCCACGCCGAGGCGCAGCGAGACGCGCTGCAGCACGTGGCTCTCGCCGTAGAAGGCGTCGATCTCGCCCAGCAGAAGCGCCTCAGACACCGAGATAGACCTCCCGGCTCTTGGGATGCGCCACGACCTCGGCGCGCGTCCCCTCGACGATGACCTCGCCGAAATGCATGAGGGTGATGCGATCGGCGAGATTGAGCGCCACGTCCATGTCGTGCTCGATCATCACCAGCGTCACCTCGCGCGGGATCGATTGCAGCAGCTTCTGCACGTCCCGGCGCTCGTCGAGGGAAAGCCCGGCGAAGGGCTCGTCGAGCAGCAGCAGCTTCGGACGCTGCGCCAGCGCCATGGCGATCTCGACCCGTCGGCGCTCGCCATAGGAGGTCTGTGCCAGCGGGCGGTCGCCGAGATCCGCGAGACCGACTTGCGCCAGCGCCGCGCGCGCCGCGGCGAAGAGCCGTTGCTGCCGGTCGAGACGAAGAAAGGGATTCCAGCGCAGCGGCGACAATCCCAGCAGCGCCAGCACGACATTGCGCAGCAGGGTCTCGCGCGGAAAGAGGGTGATGATCTGGTAGGTGCGAGCAAGACCAAGATGCGCACGGCGCCGGCTCGGCAGGCGCGTGACGGGCGCGCCGAAGAGCAGGATGCTGCCGGCATCGGGGCGCAGCTCGCCGGTGATGAGGTTGAAGAGCGTCGTCTTGCCGGCGCCGTTGGGACCGATGATGAGGCGCCGCTCGCCGGGCGCGACCGCGAGATCGACCTCGGCCGTGACGCGCAAGCCGCCGAAGGACTTGGCGAGGCGGCGAAGCTCCAGCGCCGGCGTCATCTTTCGCTTCCGAGCGCGGCGGGCGCCCTGCGCCGGCGCTGCCATTCGGCATAAGCCCAGCGAGCAAGCCGCGCCGACCCGGGCACGAGGCCTTCCGGCATGAACATGACGATGGCGACGAAAATGATGCCGAGCACGAGATTCCAGCGCACGATATAGGCGCTCGCCACATTCTTCATGATGACGACCAGCGCCGCCCCGACCACAGGACCGGCGAGCGTGCCGCTGCCGCCGGCGATGACCATGAGGAGCACTTCCGCCGAGCTGCCGAGCGTGAGCATGCCGGGACTGACGAATTGCTCGTCGTAGCAGAAGAGCAGTCCCGCGACGCCGCTCCAGAATCCCGAGAAAAGGAAGGCGGCGAAGCGGATGCACCAGACATTGTAGCCGAGCGCCGTCATGCGCCGCGGTTGATCCCGCGTCCCCTTGAGGCTCGCGCCGAAGGGCGAGCGCACGAACCCCGACATCGACAGCACCGCCAGCAGGAAGACGAGGACGGTGAAGCCGTAAAATGACGGCGCCGACATCAAGGAGAGGCCGAAAGGCGCCGGACGCGACGGCACGCTGATGCCGTTGTCGCCGCCGGTCACGTCGATCCAGCGATAGGCGAGGCCCCAGAGGATCTGGCCGATGGCGAGCGTGATCATGAGAAAGCCGATGCCGGTCGCGCGCAGCGAGAGCAGCGCGTAGAGCGCCGAGACCAGCACGATCGCTACCAGCGCTGCCAGCGCCGCCGGCAGGTGGCCGAAGCCGGCGGCGACGAGCCACGCCGCGGCATAGGCGGCGACGCCGAAGATGCCGGCATGGCCGAGCGACACCAACCCGGCATAGCCGACGAGAACGTTGAGCCCGAGCGCGAAGATGGCGTAGATGAGAACCTGGCTTGCGACGTCGATGTAATAGTCGCTGGCGATCCAGGGCAGCACGGCGCCGAGAAGCGCGAGCGCGCTCCACGCCAGGAGGCGAAGGCTCACGGCGCGTGCCTGCCGAAAAGCCCCTGCGGTCGCAGCAGGAGAACGAGCAGCATCGGCAGAAAGAGCATGAAATAGGCGAATTCGGGCCGCCACGCCTGGCCGAAATTCTCGAGGAAGGCGACGACGAAACTGCCGACGAAAGCACCCGGCAGGCTGCCCGTGCCGCCCAGGATGACGACGATCAGCGCCAACGGCAGCATGTCGGTGTCGAGGCCAGGCTCGACCGAAAGAATGAGCGCGCCGATGACGCCGGCAAAGCCGGCGAGCCCCGCGCCGAGGGCGAAGACAAGGGTAAAGAGGCGCGAGACGCGAATGCCGCTGACACGCGCCATCACCGGGTCGTCGACGCCGGCGCGAATCATGGCGCCGAGCCGCGTGCGATCGAGCACGAGCCAAAGCGCCACGGCGACGGCGACGGCGATGAGGACGGTCGCCAGCCGGTAGATGGGGAAGACGACATGGCCGATGGGGAGCGAGCCGCGGAGCGTCGGCGGCGGGCTGAGAGGAATGGGATCGCCTTGCCATGTCATCAGGCAGAGATCGGCGATGATGAAGGAGAGCCCGAGCGTCACCAGCACTTGCGCCAGTTCCTGTCCGGCGAGGCGGCGCAGCAGCAGGCGCTCGATGGCGCCGCCCACCACGGCCAGCGCTGCAGCGGCGAGGAGCGCCGCGAGCCAGAAGGCGAGATCGGGCGGAAGCCCGCCCACGCCGAGCCAAAGGCTGACCTGCGACAGCGTATCGGGCCCCTTGCCCAAGACGCTGATGCCGAGATAGCCCCCCAGCATGAAGAAGGAGCCATGCGTCAGGTTGGGGATGCGCATCAGGCCGAAGACGAGCGAGAAGCCCGACGCCAGCAAAAACAGCAGGCCGCCCATCGCGATGCTGTTGACGGCGAGCAGCAGGCCTTGGTTCACGGGATGGCGGCTAGCTCTTCAGCGGCGGATAGTCGCGCGAATAGACGGGCTCGGCCAGATACGCTTTCTCGTCATAGGTCCAGAACTGGCTGACATCGGCATAGGTCTTGACGATGGTGTTGACGAGCTTGCCGCCTTTGCGCTCGATCTTGCGGATGAAGACGTTGCCGACGACGTTGCCGAGATGGTCGAAGCGGAAGGGGCCGCGCGGTGTGTCCTTGAGCGCGACGGCGCGGAGGGCCGCCATCAGCGCCGCCTTGTCCTCGGTCTTGCCGCCCGTCTTCTCGAGCGCGGCCTCGATGCACATTCCGTTGATGAAGGTGCCGGCGGCATAGCCGCCGGGAATATTGCCGTAATCCTCGACCATGCCGGCGACGAAGGCCTTGTTGCTGGGCGTGTCGAGATCGCTCGAATACCAACTGGCGGAGACCGCACCAACCGCCTCGTCGCCGAAGCTCTTGAGGAGCGCGTCGTCGTAGGCGGTCCAGCCGCCGCAGACCGGATACTTCGCCTTGAGGCCGAGCTCGGCATATTGCTGGTTGAACCTGATCGGATTGGATCCGGCAAAGCCGTTCCAGACGCCGTCGACACCCTCGATCTGCGCCAGGAAGGGCGTGTAATCGGCGGTGTTGAGCGGTGGCCAGAGCTTCTTGACGATGCGGCCACCCTCATCCTCGAAGACGCGCTGGAAGCCGCCGGCCTGCTCGTAGCCGAAGGCGAAATCCTCGGAGATGGTCGCCATGCGCTTCAGCTTCATCTCCTTGGCAGCATAGTCGGCGAGCGGATGATTGCATTGCGAGGAGGTGGAGGACGCGCGGCAGAAGAAGGGGTTGGGCTTGCGCTGGGTCATGTCGTCGGCGGCGGCAAGGCTCAGCAGCGGCACGCGCGACTGGGCGATATAGGCGGTGATCGCCAGCAGCTCGAAGGCGGCGAGCGGGCCGACGATGACATCGACGCGGTCGCGCTCGATGAGCTCCTGCGCCTTGGTCTTGGCGCCGGCGGGATTGCCGCCGGTATCGGCGACGATGAGCTCGGCCTTGCGGCCGGCCAGCAGCGATTTCCGCTGTTTCAGGAAGAGGGCGATGCCCTGCTCCATCTGGATGCCGCCTTGCGCCAAGGGACCGGTTTTTACGGTCAAGAGACCGATGCGCACACCCGCGTCCTCGGCGATCGCCGGCGCAAGAGGCAGCGTCGCCGCCGCAGCGCCCGCGAGGAACGTCCTTCGATCGACCTGGAACGCCATGTGACCCTCCCTGTGCGGCCGCCTCCGGCGGCTCGTCGTTACCGCGCTCGGCAGCACCCGCCAAGCTTAATCAAATGATAATGAGGTCCGCCGGCCCCCGCCAGGGGCAGCCGGGCTCTTGCGTTGGCATTCTAATTATCAGATGATAACCGACGTCATGCAGCTTGGCTACTTCACCATGCCGCTCCACCCGCCGGAGCGGAACTACACGCAAACGCTGCGCGAGGACCGTGCGGCGATCATCTTGGCCGACCGGTTGGGCTATGCCGAGGCCTTTGTCGGCGAGCACGTAACCGACCGCGCCGAGACCATCACCTCATCGCTGGTCTTCATCGCCAGCCTCGCCAGCGACACCAAGCGCATCCGCCTAGGCAGCGGCACCGTGAACTTGCCGAACCGCCATCCCGCCGCCGTCGCCGCCGAGGTGGCGATGCTCGACCATCTGCTCGAGGGCCGCTTCATCTTCGGCATCAGCCCGGGCGGCTTGCGCTCGGACGCCGAGGTCTTCGGCAATATCGACCAGGACCGCACCGCCATGTTCGTCGAGGCGATCGACATGGTGCTGAAGATCTGGTCCGGGGATGCGCCCTACGCCCTCGAGGGCAAGTTCTGGCGGGTCAGCACGGCACGGACGCTCGACCGGGAGATCGGCCAGGGCATGATCGTCCGGCCCTACCAGGAACCGCATCCGCCGATCGTGGTGACGGCGGTCGCGCCCTTCTCCAAAGGGGTGATGGCTGCCGCCGAGCGCGGCTGGACGCCGATCTCCGCCAACTTTCTCCAGCCGCCCTGGGTCGCGTCGCACTGGCCGAAATATGCCGAGGGTTGTGCCAAAGCGGGGCGGGCGGCGCGGCCCAGCGATTGGCGCATCGCCAAGAGCATCTTCGTCGCCGAGGACGAAAGGACGGCGCGGCGCTATGCCAAAGAGGAGGGGAGCCCCTACCGCTTCTACTTCCGCAACCTGATGAAGAAGCTGATCGGCAACGGACGACCCGAGCTTTTCAAGCACGACCGCGCCATGCGCGATCACGCCATCACCCTCGATTATGTCCTGGATTCTCTCGTCATCTGCGGTACGGTGACGAGCGTCGTGGACCAGCTCCTGGGGTTCCGCGAGAGGGTGGGCGATTTCGGCACGCTCCTCTATGCGGGACACGATTGGGTGGACCCGGCGCTCGGCAGGCGCTCCATGGAGCTCATGGCCAACGAGGTCATGCCGCGCGTCAACGACGCTATCGGGAAGGCGGCCGCCGACTAATCGCCGCATCCCTGGGGAGGCGGTGGTGGAGCAGGAGAAGAGCGAGCGCCGGGCGCAAAGAGGCCGCGGCCTGACGAGCGCCCGCCCCCCGACGGGCCGGCGCAGGGGGCCCGGCGCCGCGCTGAAGTCGCGCGACAGCGGCAAGGTGCAACGTCGCCTCGCCGCCGCCGATCGCGAGCAGCAGATCCTGAACGAGGCGATCCGCTTCTTCGCCGAGGTCGGCTTCGCCGGGCAGACGCGCGAGCTGGCGCAGCGCCTCGGCATCACGCAACCGCTGCTCTACCGCTACTTTCCGACCAAGCAGGATCTGATCGAGCGCGTCTTCCGCGAGGTCTTCCTGAAGCGCATTGATCCGCGTTGGGCGCGGCTCATCGGCGACCGCTCGCGCCCGCTCGAGGAGCGTCTCTTCGAGTATTACGGCCATTATGCGCGCGCGACATATACCTATGAATGGATTCGCATCTACATGTTCTCGGCCCTCATGGGCAACGACATCAACCGCCGCTACATCCGCATCGTTGAGGAGAAGATCCTGAAGCCGATCTGCGCCGAGATCCGCCATCACTGCGGCCTGACGTTGCCGCCGGACATGCCCATCACCGAGGCGGAGCTCGAGCACGTCTGGGTGATGCATGGCGGGCTCTTTTATTATGCCGTGCGCAAATATGTCTATCACAGCCGGGTCAATGACGATTTCCCGAGCATCGTGCGGCGCGCCGTGGCGGCCATGCTGGCCGGCATCCGCGCCGTCGGCGCGCCCGAGGTGAGCCAGGAGAAGAAGGCATGAAAACCGGGGTCATCGGCATCGGCATCATGGGCTCGGCGATCGCGCGCAACCTGATCGCCGCCGGGATGCCGGTCACCGGCTTCGACATCGCCAGGCATCGCCGGGAGGAGCTCGCGGCCATGGGCGGCAGCGCGGCGGGCTCGGCGGCGGAAGTGGCGGCGGCCGCCGATATCATCCTCACCAGCCTTCCGAGCATCGCCGCGCTCGACGAGACGGTCGCCGCCATCAAGAGCCGCGCGCGGCCGGGGATGATCGTCTCAGAGCTCAGCACGCTGCCGATCGAGGTGAAGCAGCGCAATCATGACGCGCTCGCCGCCGCCGGGATCGCGCTCCTCGACTGCCCCTTGAGCGGCACCGGCGCCCAGGCGGTGACGCGTGATCTCGTCGTCTATGCCTCGGGCGATCGCGCGGCCTATGAGCGCTGCCGCGAGGTCTTCGCCGGCTTCGCCCGCTTGACGCAATACCTCGGCGCCTTCGGCAATGGCAGCCGCATGAAGTTCGTCGCCAACCTGCTCGTCGCCATCCACAATGTCGCAACCGCAGAGGCGATGGTGCTGGGCATGAAAGCGGGGCTTGCCGCCGAGGACATCGTCAAGGTGATCAGCAGCGGCGCGGGCAACTCGCGCGTCTTCGAGCTGCGCGCGCCGCTGATGGCGAAAGGCGACTACCTGCCGGCGACGATGAAGATCGACATCTGGCAGAAGGACATGGCCGTCATCGGCGACTTCGCCAAGAGCCTCGGCGTCGGAGCGCCGCTCTTTGCCGCGACCGTACCGATCTACAACGCCGCTATCGGCTCGGGATGGGGCGCCGAGGATACGGCGGCGGTTTGCGCCGTGCTGGAGAGAATGGCGGGGATCGAGCGGCGCTGAAGAGCGCAAGCTTCCAGCCATATCGCGGGCGGAGACGCTGCAGTGAGACGGTGAGAGGAAGCGGCTTGGGCGCGCGGCGTGCCCATATTATCTCACTGGCTCATTGTCCATCTTATGGGCCGAACTACGCGCCAGGTATGCGGGTATAGCGTCTGATCGGGGAGGGCCATGAAGAACAATTTCGATCTCACCGGCAAGGTCGCCGTCATCACCGGCGGCAATGGCGGCATCGGGCTCGGCATGGCGGAAGCGCTGGCCGAGGCCGGCTGCGCCGTCGCCATCTGGGCGCGGAACGCGGAGAAGAACGCGCGGGCGCTGGCGCGGCTCAAGGCCGCGGGCGGGCGCGCCGAGGCGATAGTGTGCGACGTGAGCGACCCGAGCTCGGTCGCCGCGGCGATGGAGCGGACGCTCGCTTTCTTCGGCCGGGTCGACGGCTGCTTCGCCAATGCCGGGGTCGGCGGCGGCGGACGGCGCTCCTTCATCGAGCGGCCGCTCGAGGAGTGGCGGAAGCTGCTTGCCACCAATCTCGACGGCACGTTCCTCACGCTACAGGCGGCGGCGCGCCACATGGTGGAGCGCGCCGGGCAGGGCGACGCCTTCGGTCGGCTCGTCGTCACCTCGAGCCTCGCCTCGATCTTCGGGACGGCGCGGAACGAGCATTACGCCGCAAGCAAGGCCGCGCTCAATGCGCTCATCGCGGCGCTGGCGGTGGAGCTGGCGCGCCACGGCATCACCGCCAACGCCATCCTGCCGGGCTGGATCAAGAGCGAGATGACCGAAGGCATCATGGCCAACGAGAAATTCGTCGGCAACGTGATGCCACGCATCCCCATGCGCCGCTGGGGCGAGCCCAAGGATTTCGGCGGCATCGCCGTCTACATCATGAGCCGGGCGTCGGCCTATCACACCGGCGATCTCTTCCTGATCGACGGCGGGTATTCGCTCTTCTGAGCCGCGGCCTGCGCAAAGGGCGCCCACGCGCTTCAGCGCAACGCCGGATCGGCCGCAGACCTTCACCGGCATCCTATCGATCGTCGCATCGGACTTCACCAAGCCCGCTCACGTCATAGCCTCCGAACTCGTTCGCCCGATCCAGGAACTCAGGGCGCCGCGCGAAACGAAAAAGCGCCTGCACCGGTTGCCGGAAAAAGTCGCGGCACCGCATCACCAGATCGAAGCGCTCCACATGCAGCGGAACGAACGAGAGACCGAATCGCTTTGCGACAGCGCGAATGGCAAGTCCGCAATCGGCCTTTCGATCGAGCACCGCCAGCGCCAGGTCCGTCTCCGTGAGACAGGCGGGGTCGGCCAAATTGATTTCGTCGAGCGCGATGCCCGCGCTCTTCAGCAGGTAGGCGAGCAGGATGTGCGCTCCCGCACCCTCCTGACGCCGTGCGACCCGCACTTTCTTGCGCGCCAGATCGGCGAGTTTGCGGATTCCACGAGGGTTGCCCGGGGCCACGACAAGCCCCTGCTCGCGCCGAGCCCACTCGATCAGGACGAGATCACCAACGCTACGCAACGAATGGACCGCGGACACATTGTAGGTGCCATCGAGCCCGATCATATGGATGCCGGCCAAGAGCGCTTTTCGTTCGGCCAACCGCGCCAATCCGTCGGCGCTTCCGGCCGTGAGAAGGGCGAGCCCGCAGCCCGACTCGCGAAGCGCCCATTCTACGAGTGGATCGTGGCTGCCCGCGAACACCGGCGGAGCATCGGCAGGAGGGGGTCCCGCATACTCGACGTGCCGCTCGATCCACAGATCGATCATCCGCCTTGGAAAAAGCAGCTTTCCGGTCATGCGCGCGCACGGGATCTCTTTCCGGCGCACGAGTTCATAGATCTTGCGCTGTTTAAGGCGCAAGTATTCGGCCACCTCGGCCGTCGTCATCAATTCTCGCACGAGAGGCCCCTGCAATTTCCTGCACAATTATGCAAAAATTCTGAAGCAGGCCAAACAGCGATTTTCCTGCATAATGCCGGGCGATTGCGCGAGAGAGATGCGATGAGATGGGTATTGTCGAGCTCCGTCTTGGTGTCATTTGCCGGCCTCGTTGCCGTCGGCTCTTGCGCCGCCGGCGGCGTTGGCGAGGCAGCCGCCGCGGAGACGCTCACGGTCTACGCCGCGGGAACGCTCGCCGGTCCGTTCCGCGAAATCGACACGCTCTTCGAGCGGGCCAACCCGGGCGTCAGCGTCGAACCGCAATTCGGCGGCAGCGTCATGATGGCCAAACGTATCACCGACCTTCACCAGCCCGCGGACATTCTCGCCGTCGCTGACTACAGCGTTATTCCGAAGTATCTGTTCGCTGCAAATGGCAAGCCGGGGCTCGCCGATTGGTATGTGGGGTTCGCGCGGAACGCTATCAGCTTCGTCTACACGCCGAACAGCAAGGGCGCGCACGGGATTTCCTCGCGCAACTGGTATGATGTTCTGGCGGAGACCGGCGTCGAGATCGGCCGTTCCAACCCCGACACCGATCCTTCGGGCTATCAGACCTTGCAGATGCTGAACCTCGCCGCGACCTACTACAAGGTGCCAGGGCTCGCGGAGCGCGTGCTCGCCAACGCGCCGCCGCGCAACATCCGCGACACCGAGACCGAGCTCATCTCGGCCCTCCAGCTCGGTCAGATCGACTATCTCGCGATCTACCGCTCGGACGCGGTGCAGCATCATCTGCCAAGCCTCGACTTGCCGCCGGAGATCGATTTGAGCGATCCGGCGCGCGCCGGCAGCTATGCGATGGTGGTTGCGCATACCAAGAACGGCGATTTGCCCGGCAAGCCCATCGTCTATGCGGCGACCATCCCCGCAGACGCGTCCCATGCCGAGCTCGCGGCGAAGTACCTCGCCTATCTGTTGAGCGCCGAGGGCCAATCCGTGATCGCGCGGGACGGATTCGGCGTCATGAACCCGCCGATCGCGGTCAATCCCAAGGGCGCGCCCCCGGCGTTGCGCGCTCTCCTCAAGCCGTGGCCCGGCTCCTGAGCGCGCGGCCCATGCCGATGAGCGCCTCCGACCGGCGGACGGCGGCACCGGCGTCGCGGCTCGCCTCCCTGCCGGTCTACCTTGTCTTCTGGCTGCTCGGCACGGTCCTGCTGGCGATCGTGGTGCTTCCCCTGGTGCGGCTCGCCGTTGAGCCGTCGCTTGCGAGCCTCGCCGCGGCGGCACGCGATGTCGAGGTTCGCGAAGCGCTCTGGCTCAGTGTCTTGGGAGCCCTCCTCGCGGCGCTCGTCTCGGCGCTCTTGGGCGTGCCGCTCGCCTACATTCTGGCACGCGGCCGATTTCGCGGCCGCGCCATCGTCGCAGCCATCGTCGATCTGCCGCTGAGCGTGCCGCACACCGTCGCCGGAATTTCGCTGCTCATGGTCTTCGGCCGCCACGGCATCATCGGCGAGCCCGCGGCGACGCTTCTGGGCTTGCGATTTTGGGCGACTCTGGCCGGCATCGTTCTCGCGATGGTGTTCGTCGCCGCGCCCTATACCGTCAGCTCCGCCCGCATCGGTTTCGAGACGGTGGAACCACGGCTCGAGATGGTGGCACGCACCCTCGGGCTCGGCCCCTGGACCGTTTTCCGCCGCATCACTTTGCCGCTCGCCTGGCACGGCATCGCCACGGGACTCACCCTGACCTTCGCGCGCGCGATCAGCGAATTCGCCGCGGTCGCGATTCTCGTCTATTACCCGATGACGGCGCCGGTGAAGATCTACGAGTTGTTCCTGCGCTTTGGGCTTAATGAAGCGGCGGCTGCGGCGGTCCTCCTGCTGGCTTTGTCGCTCGCGCTCTTCATCCTGTTTCGTCAGTTCGCCTCCGGCGCGGCGGTCGCGCGAGCGGGGCGATGACCGCGCCGGGCCTCGAGGTCGGCAATGTGTCGCTTCGACTCGGCTCGTTCGCGCTGCGCGACGTGAGCTTCCATGCGGCGCCAGGCGAGATCCTCGTTCTGCTCGGAGCGAATGGCGCCGGAAAATCGGTCTGCCTCGAGACGATCGCGGGCTTTCACAGGCCGTCGAGCGGTCGCATTCTGATCGCCGGTCGCGACGTCACGGAACTCCAGCCCGAGAAGCGGCGGATCGCATTTCTCGTTCAGGATTTCGCGCTCTTTCCCCATCTTTCGATCGAGAAAAACGTGGCGATCGGCTGCGAGCCGCGGAGCGATGTTGTCGCGCTCCACGCCATGCTCGCGCGCTTCGGCATCGCCCATCTGGCCCGATCGCTTCCCGAACATCTGAGCCCCGGGGAGAAACAGCGGGCGGCCCTGGCGCGCGCGCTGGCGAGCCGGCCCAGTCTCTATCTCTTCGATGAGCCGTTTGCCGCCCTCGACGCCGCAACGGCCGAGAATTTGCGAGTGGAACTCGCCGCCTTCATGCGCCGCTCGGAGGTGCCGTCGGTCTTCGTCACGCACGATCGTGCCGAGGCGCTCACGCTCGCCGACCGAATCGCAATCGTCGATGGCGGCGCGATCCGCCAGCACGGTTCAGCCGCCGAGGTCCTGGCGCGCCCCAACAGCGTCGCCATCGCGCGCTTTCTCGGGATCGAGAACCTCCTTGAAGGCCAAGTCACGGCCGAAGCAGGCGATGCGTTCCGCGTCTCGGTGGGCGGTATCGGCATCTCGCTGGCAGAGCGCGGCGCCGCACCGCCATCGCCGCACCGGGTCACGCTTTGCATCCGCGCCGAAAACGTGCACCTTCTTCCGCCGCAATCCGCGGCACAACCCAATCGTCTCCGCGCGCGCGTCGTCGATCTCAGACGCTCGGGCCCGCTTTGGAAGGTGACGCTCGATTGCGGCTTTTCGCTCGTCGCCTATGCTTTGCCGCAGACGGCGCGAGAGTGCAACCT
>Ga0335081_10010863_pt1 | contig 14722 bp, 10 predicted proteins | sample Lox_Sample_35_FD_206713 | JGI IMG/M metagenome (GOLD analysis project Ga0335081, IMG submission 206713) | Soil microbial communities from Loxahatchee National Wildlife Refuge, Florida, United States - Lox_Sample_3.5 | ecosystem: Environmental > Terrestrial > Soil > Wetlands | place: USA... | reverse complement strand
ACCAGGCTGAACCGCACCAGCGTGCCGAGCGCTTCCTGAGCCGGGTCCTTTCCCAGGTTCCAGACCGCCGCTGCACCTCCCACCTCAAAAGTCTCAGGGAAAACCGCCAGCGCGCGGAACTGGCTCCGTAACTCGTCCGAGAGCAATTCGTAACTTAGTCCAAGCGAGGCCTCTACGCTGGCGCTGCCGGCGGGCCGCGTGGGGTCAACCAATTCGAGGCGCTTTTCGGCATCGCCCAATCGACGGAGGTAGTCGGCAGGGCTCAGGTTCGGCGTTTCGGCCAGGGCGGTGGCCGCCGCGCGCAAGGCGATCGGCAGATAACCGCAGAGCTTGGCCATCGCCTCCGCCGAGCCATCGACGCGAGGCGCGATCTTGCGCAGGAAGTTGCAAGCATCCGCTGGCGGGAGCGCATCCAGATTTTTGGGGAGCAAGCCAGGCAAGGTGAAGTGAAAGCGTGAAGTCACCAGCAACCGGCAGGTGATTGGCGGAATCAACGCTTGCACCTGCGGTGCGTCCTTGGCATTATCCATCACCAGCAGCGCCCGCCGGCCGTGTAATACCGAGCGATAGAGGGAAGCCAGTTCGGCTTCACCTTCGGGAAGTCTGGCCTCAGGATGCCACGCGCGGATTACGTGCGCCATCGCGCCGGCAGCGGTCAGCGGCTCCCGGCTGACGCCCTTGAGGTCGAGATAAATCTGTGCGTCGGGATAGCTCGGCTCGATTTGTTGGGCCAGCTTCAGGGCCAGCGCCGTCTTGCCCACACCGCCCATACCATACACGCCGGAGATCACGGCGCCGCCGGTTTCCACCAATTTAGCCAGGTCCCTGAGTTCGTCCTGACGGCCGGTGAAGTCGAGAGGAGGCGGAGGGAGCTGGTGGAGCGCGCCGAGAGCAGGCGACGAAGGCACGGTAGTGGCGGCGACGGCTTTAGAGAAGTTGTCGATGATGAAACTGGTGAAGTGATGGCGAAGGAGTTTCTCAAATTCGGCTTTGCCTTTGTAGCGCCACCACAATCCCTCTTTCGGAAAGGCCTTCTGGAACCTCAGCACTGATGCCCACTGAAGAGCCTCTTCCTCTGACTTGGGAGAATAGTGTTTCCCATTGAAGTACATCATGATCTGGGGACGGCCCTTCTTCTGCCACGCCTCGTACGCCGCACGGAACTCGTGTTCGGTACCGGACTTGGCACCCTTCGTGGGCGTGCCGAAATGCTTCCAGAAGATGCCGATGAGGACATCGCAATCTTCGATGCGGAGGATGCGATCGACCAGGCCCTGGGGACCGTCAACGTGGAAGCCCGGGTATGCGTCGGTCTCCCAGCGTACGACTTCGAGGCGCAAACCGCGGTCCCTGGCAAGGCCTCGGTTGAGCTCGTCGGCCACCGCCTGGACGGCATACCGCTCCGGCTGAACGTCGCTCGGCGACGCTACCACGATCCGCAGGATTCGGACTTGTTCCCCTTGGCCCACCATCCTCCGCCGCTCCTGAGCATCCTTGCGCTGTTGCCGGGCAGTATAGCAGATAGGGCTTGATGATCGAACGACCAAGCGCTCATCCGTTATTGACCTACGAAGGCCGAGCCCAGTAGCAGGAAGCGCCCGGAGATCCTGCCCGCGCCGATTAGACCCCGCAGCGTCGCAAACAGCTCCCGCATCCGTTGCACTTCGTCGAGGATGACAAGCTTGTTTTCGTGTCCGGAAAGATAGAATAGGGGATCGGCGAGCTTCTCGCGGTCCACCGGTGACTCAAGGTCAAGATAGACGCTGTCTCGACTTGCTGCTATGGCTTCGGCGAGCGTCGTCTTACCGACTTGGCGCGGCCCCAGCAGCCCCAACCGCTGGGAATTTGGCTAAGCCGTTCCTGAATAAGCCCTTCTATGCGGCGCGGGAGCATCCTTGCAATTATGGCACATCATTCCCGATTTGCAAGGTAGGAGCTTCGACCGAATCCAATCCGGCCACGTTCGTGCTGGCCCGATCGTCTTACCGTAAAGATGGTTTTGACGAGCGCGCACCTTGACACGTCGAGCGGCGACCCGCTAACGTTGGATGAAGCTTAAGGTGTCGGTAGAAAGGTCCGGATTCATATCTTGCGCATCGTTTTTGTTTCCTCCGAGTGTGTGCCCTTTTCGAAGACTGGTGGCCTAGCCGACGTGATCGGCGCTCTGCCCAAAGCGCTGGCGGCCACCGGCCACGAGGTGGCGGTGCTGCTCCCGCGCTATCGCGTCACCAAGCCTGGCCCCGTGCTGCCGTCGATTAAGGGCCTCACCATTCCCCTCACCTTCGGCCCGGTAGCTTCCGGGTTCAAGTTCGCCGCCGTCCAGGACGGCGGGGATGCCGGCGGCGTGCGTCATTACCTGATCGATTGCCCGGAGTTTTTCGATCGGCCCGGACTATATGGCGAGGCGGGACTGGACTATCCCGACAATGCCGAACGCTTCGCCGCGTTCTCGGTTGCGGCCCTGGAGCTGATGAAACGATCGGCCACGCCGCCCAACGTGATCCACTGCCACGACTGGCAATCGGCCTTGGTGCCGGTATATTTGCGCACCCTCTACCAGCGCGACCCGTTTTTCGCCCGCTCGTCGGTGCTGCTGACGGTTCACAATCTGGGCTACCAAGGCCTGTTTCCTCCCGCCGTGTTGCCCCGGCTTGCCATCGACCCCCGGCTGTTTACGATGGATGGTCTCGAGTTCTACGGCAAGGTAAACCCTCTCAAGGGCGGCATCCTCTACTCTGATTTTGTTAACACCGTAAGCCCCACTTACGCGCGGGAAATCCAGACCAAGGAACTCGGGCACGGGCTCGAAGGCGTACTGCAGAAGCGGTCGCGGCGCCTCACGGGTATCCTGAACGGGGTGGATTACGGACCTTGGGATCCGGCCACCGACCCACTGATTCCGGCTCATTACAACCCGCAGGACGTGGCGGGCAAGTTGATTTGCAAAAAGGCCCTGCTGGGGAAGATGGGCGTGGCGGAACCCCGGCTGGAGTGGCCGGTGGTGGGCATCATCTCGCGCTTCGATAAGCAAAAGGGATTCGACCTCATTGCCGACGCGGCCTCCGAGCTTGCGGCGGAAGATCTTTACCTCACGGCTCTCGGTACCGGCGATCCCGTGTACGAGCAGTTTTTCCGCAACCTGGAGGCGCGATACCCGGAGAAGATCAGGGTCAAGATAGCCTACGACAACGAGCTGGCGCACCAGATCGAGGCCGGCTCGGACATCTTCCTGATGCCTTCGCGGTACGAGCCGTGCGGTTTGAACCAGATGTACAGCCTGAAGTATGGTACGGTGCCGGTGGTAAGGGCCACCGGCGGCCTGGAGGACTCGGTGCGCGATGCCGAGGGCGAGGGCGGTACCGGCTTCAAGTTCGCCGGGTATTCCGCCGCCGCTTTGCTGGCGGCCCTGCGCCGCGCTCTCGCTGTTTACCGGCAGCCCGAGGCGTGGCGACGCCTGATGATCAACGGCATGCAGCAAGACTTCTCCTGGACCGCTTCGGCGGCACAATACGCGTCGATTTACGAGGGTCTGCAGCGGGAAAAGGCCGGAGTCCAAATCGTGGGAGGAGCATCAAATCCGTAGGAAGAAGGTGTCAGAAGTCAGGAGTCAGAATAAGACGGGCCGCACCCCGCTCGGTTCACGGATAGTGGAGGAGCCGGAGGGAACCGCGTCGGCTTTTCTTATGCTGACTACTGACTCTCTCTCTTGACTCCTTCTCTCCGGCAAGATAACTATCGGAGGGCTGTTAGAGAATGGCAGGCAATAACATTACAGCATTTACAGACGGGAACTTTGAGGAGCAGGTGTTGAAGTCTCCCAAGCCCGTCCTGGTGGATTTCTGGGCGGAGTGGTGCACGCCTTGCCGGATGATCGCATCCACGGTGGAGAAGGTGGCGGACGATTATGCCGGCCGGGCGACGGTAGGCAAGGTGAACGTCGACGAGAACCAGGCCGTTACCAGCCGCTATCACATCACCGGCATTCCCACTTTGTTGCTCTTCAAAGAGGGCAGGGTACAGGAGCAGATTGTCGGTGCCACATCGCGCGACAACATTGTGCGGCTCATCGAGAAGTACCTCTAAAAACAAGTTGACAGTCGACAGTTCACGGTTCACAGTCCGGAATCGTGCTGTGACGGTGGGCTTTCGACGGTGAACTTTCGACGGTGGACTTTCTTCCATGCCCCAAAATGTGGTTGTGGTGGGTGTCCAGTGGGGTGACGAGGGCAAGGGCAAAGTGGTGGACGCCCTGGCGGAGCACTTTGACATCGTGGCCCGCTACCAGGGTGGCGCCAATGCCGGCCACACCGTCATCGTCAACGGCCACAAGTTCATCTTTCAGCTTCTGCCCACCGGTGTGGTTCGGCCTGACAAAGTCGCCGTCATCGGCAATGGCCTGGTGGTCGATCCGGACGCGCTGGTGCGTGAACTTGCCGCCATAGAGTCGGCGGGGATCGCGGTGGGCGAGCGTTTGCGCATCAGCGACCGCGCGCACCTGATCCTGCCCTATCATCGGGGTCACGAAGTGGCGGCGGAGGCGGCGCGCGGTGTTGGGCGCATCGGCACCACCGCCAAAGGTATTGGCCCTGCCTATGAGGACAAGGCCGGTCGCGGCGGCCTGCGCACCTGTGACCTGCGCCACCCGGAGACCTTCCTACGCAAGGCGTGCCTGATGCTGGAGGAAAAGAACCGGCTGGCCGCCGCCATTTTCGGCGGATCGGCCGTCGAAGAGAGCCCTATGGTGGAGCGCTATTTCGAGACCGCCCGCCACCTGGTTCCGCACCTCACCGACGTTTCCGCCTACCTCAACACCGAGATCGATCGCGGCCGGCGTGTCCTGTTCGAGGGAGCCCAAGGCACGCTGCTCGATCTCGATCACGGGACCTATCCTTTCGTCACCAGCTCCAGCGCTGCGGCTGGCGGCGCCACCACCGGCACCGGCGTGGGTCCGACGCGCCTGGGGGCGGTGCTCGGCGTTTCAAAGGCCTACGCCACGCGTGTAGGCAGCGGCCCTTTCCCCACCGAGGCTACCGGGCCCGAAGCGGAGAAGTTGCGTGAGCGCGGGGGGGAGTACGGCGCGGTCACCGGACGTCCCCGGCGCTGCGGCTGGTTCGACGTTCCGGCGGCGCGTTACGCAGCCCGTTTGAATCACCTGCGCGCCCTCATCGTTACTAAGCTCGATATTCTCGATCCGTTGGCCGAGATTCCGGTGGGCGTCGAGTACCGGCTCGACGGCAAGCCGTGCGACACTTTTCCTGCCGACGTGGACGACGTGGAGCGGCTGGAGGTGCGGTACGAGAGGGTTCCCGGCTGGCAGCAGCCGACCTTCGGCCTGAAGAGCTACGCCGACCTTCCGCCGCGAGCCAAGGACTACCTGAAATTCCTTTCCCGCCACGTCGGCGTGGAGATCATCATGGTATCGACGGGCCCGGAGCGGGACCAGGCAATTTGGCTGGACCAGTCCGTGGTCAGTGGCCAGTAGTCCGTTGTCAGTTGCACGGTGGTTCGGCGGCCACGGACAACGGACCACGAACTACGAACAACTTCCAGATGATTTCTTTCGAACAGGCTCTGAACGTCGTCGCGGAGAAGTTGCCGGCGGCAGATCCGAGCCTCACCACCGAGCCGGCCACGGAGATGGTACCGCTGGACGAGGCACGCGGCCGCGTTCTCGCCCGCGACGTGCTGGCCGATCGGGACTACCCTCCTTTTCACCGCTCCACCCGTGATGGCTACGCAGTTCGCGCTGCCGACGTGCGCGAGGTTCCGGTTTCTCTCGCTTGCCGAGGGGAAGCGCGCGCCGGCGCTCCCTATGACGGTAAGCTAGGTAACGAGCCTGGAGTTTGTGTCGAGATCATGACCGGCGCTCCGGTCCCGCCGGGCGCAGACGCGGTGGTGATGATCGAGCACACGCGCCGCGAGGGTGCCCGCGTCGAGATCCAGCGAGGTGTGAAACCATGGGAAAACGTGGTTCGCCAAGCCAGCGAAGCGCCTTCGGGGGGCGTGGTGTTGCCGCGCGGTCGAAGAGTGGCGCCGGGCGAAATGGCGCTACTCGCCTCCGTGGGCGCGGCAACGGTGGAGGTCTTCCGGCGACCCATGGTGGCGATTCTCCCGACGGGCGACGAGGTGGTGCCGATCGACCGCAAACCGCAATGGTTCGAGGTTCGCAACAGCAACGCCGTCGCGCTGGGAGGCCAGGTGGCTGCCGCCGGCGGCGTTCCTTATCAGCTTGGCATCGCGCCGGATGAGGCCGGGCGGCTGCACGAATTGATCGAGGTCGGGCTGGAACACGACCTGCTCATCCTGAGCGGCGGCGTCTCGGCAGGTAAGTACGACCTGGTGGAGCAGGTGCTGGCGGAACTCGGGGCGGAGTTCTATTTCCAGAGCGTGGCGCTGCGGCCGGGAAAGCCCACCGTGTTCGGGCGCGCCCGCGGCAAGTTCTTCTTCGGCCTGCCCGGCAATCCGGTTTCGACCTTCGTCACCTTCGAACTATTCGCGCGCCCAGCGATCACCGTGCTCGGCGGCGCGGCATTCGAGCGTCCTGTGTTCCTGCGCGCACGCCTCGGAAAGCCCTTTCGGCAGACTCACGGGCTGACTGCATTCATGCCGGCGCGCGTGGAAATGCAGGACGGCGATCCGGTGGTGACGCTGGTCGGCTGGCAAGGTTCGGGTGACCTGGTGGGACTCGCGGCAGCAAACTGTTTGCTGGTGGTCCACCCGCATCAAACTGAGCTGGCGGCCGGGGAGTGGGTCGACGTCACAGGGTACAGGGTATAGGGTAGAGGGGTTAGGTGGGCAAAGGCGTCTGATCTCTGCTGGCTAAACTCTGTACTCTGTCCCCTATACCGTGTACCCTGTGCCCTGTATCCTGTACCCTACAATGCCGCTCAGTCATTACGATCGTGCCGGTCGCGTTAGAATGGTGGACGTCTCCGCCAAGGTGGAGACACAGCGAGATGCGGTTGCCGGCGTTTTGGTAAAGATGGACGCCAGGACTTTGCGCGCGGTGCGACGCAATCCCAAGGGTGATCCGCTGGAGATCGCGCGCATCGCCGGGATCGCTGCCGCCAAGCGGGCGGCGGATTTGATCCCGCTGTGTCACCCTCTGCTGCTCACGCACATTGACGTGCTGGCGAAGTTCGTGAAGCAGGGCGTGGAGATCAGGGCCTCGGTGCGGACCACGGGTCCTACCGGCGTCGAGATGGAAGCACTCACTGCGGCCGCCGTGGCGGCGCTGACGGTCTACGATATGTGCAAAGCTCTCAATAAGAGCATCGAGATTACCGACCTGCGGCTGCTGGAAAAGAGCGGTGGCAAAGGTGGGACGTTTCGGAGAAAACCAGATATTAGAAAGTAGCAATTCAAGCCCACTCGGCTTTTTTCAATCTTCAGAGCTCGACGCATAGCCTCCGAAGCATGCAGCCATCCAAAATCCTTCACCTGATCGCCTCCTCCATCCTCTCGAGGAAGGAAGCGACTTCGTCCGGATCGCGCAGGTAAAAGCGGGCGGCGGTTGGGCGCCGCGCGGCCATTCCCACCCGCACGGTCAGGCCCTTGGGCAACGCTGCAAAGCCAGATTCATCGGTGGCGTCGTCGCCCAGGTAGATCGCGAGCGTATCGGGCGGAAACCCGGTCATGAGGGCGGCGATCGTCGCTCCCTTTCCCTTGAAATCTCGGGGCAGCACCTCCCACACCTTCAGGCCCTTCATGATGCGTAACTCCGACAGCAGAGGGTCCACCACTTGGCGCACTGCCGCAGCCACCTGGGGGATAACAGCCCTTGGGGCCTCGCGGTAGTGCACGGCGAAGATGGGCGCTTTATCTTCGATCCACACGCCGGGCAGGCAGCGAAGCCGCGCTCGGATCTCCACCCTAGCTCTTCGTAAGGACTGAAAAGCTTTCAAACTGAGAGAAGCTCCATCGCCACGGTCCCAGCCATGCAGTCCCAGGTGCTCGATGCCGGCTAGGTTGACCCGTTTCTGAACGTCAGCGCGGAGACGCCCGCTGACCACCCACATGTGGACGATCGAGTGCTGCGCGAGCCGGCTCAGGGCCAGGCGCATCTTGGGCGACAGCCACACCCGTTGTGGGTGTGATTGCAACGGCGCCAAGGTGCCGTCGAAATCCATGAATAAGGCAATCACGTTCGCGGTGCGCAACCATGCTGCCGTCCTTGGCCAGTTCCCGAACAGGTAAACCGGACGGCCGTTGTTGGTCGCTCTGCCACGGCTTGCGTTTCGGCGGCAGGTGGGGGTGGGTTTCGAGGACTCAGCCGTTAGCTGGTTAGCATCGGCCGGTTGCTTCGTAGCGCCGGTCTTCGGCCCGGCACTCTTGATTCTGGCCACTCGTGAGCTAGCGTTGGCCTTCAGGCCGGCAGGGTGTATCGAGGCCTGGGCATCTCGCTTGAAAGACCGGCGGGCGTCAGGCCTTTGATCAAAGTGGGCTGCCGAATTGGATTTGCCTGCCATGGCGGGCTACTACTCAAGCCTCCGCGGTGCCACCTCCCTTTCAAGTCTGATTTCGGATAGTTCGGCGATAAGATCGGCCGCCCAACGGTAGATGTTGTTCTCGCGCACTACGCGCCGCATGCGGGCCATCCGCGCCTCGCGCTCGCTGGGGTCCATTTCCAGCGCGTAGCGAATGGCCTCCGTCATCTGCTCGATGTCGTAGGGATTCACCAGCAAGGCATCCCGCAGTTCGCGCGAGGCTCCGGTGAATCCGCTCAGGATCAACGCTCCCCGATCGTCGTCGCGGGTGGCAACGAACTCCTTGGCCACCAGGTTCATTCCGTCGTGGAGCGAGGTCACCAGGCATACGTCGGCGGAACGATAGTAGCGCGCAATCTCTTCGTGGCTGTGGTGGCGTTCCAAAAGGACGATAGGTTTCCAGTTGGCGGTTTCGAACTTCCAATTGATGCGCTCGGCCTCGGAATGAACCTCGGCGAAGAGTTCGTGATAGCGCCGGATTCGGGTGCGGCTCGGCGCCGCCACCTGTACCAGGGTGAATTGGCCCCGATACACGGGATACTTTTCGAGGAACCTTTCGAGAGCCAGAAAGCGCTCCAGAATACCTTTGGTGTAGTCGACGCGGTCGACGCCGATTCCCATAAACGCGGCTTCCACCCCGTGCTGCTTCAAAAGGGCGGCGCGCTCGAGGTAAAGCGAGGCCGGGCCCTGAGAGTCCGCGGTGGTTTGCGGGCCCCTACCGTTGCCGTTGCACTCGACGCTGATCGGAAAAGGCTTCACTCCCGTGAGGTGATTGTGGCGGCTCACCGCGAACCGATCCCATTCGATTCGGCACTCAAGCGCCCGATCGATGGTCTCCAAGAAATTGTTGCAGTGGGCTTGAATGTGAAAGCCGACCAGGTCAGCTCCCAGGAGGCCGTCGAGTAGCTCGCGTTGCCAGGGACAAATGCCGAAAGCTTCCGGGTTGGGCCATGGAATGTGCCAGAAGATCGCTACCCGGGCGTCGGGCCGTTTCTCCTTTACCAGGCGCGGCAGCAGCGCGAAGTGGTAGTCCTGCACCAGGAGGCAGGGATCAGCGGCGCCCTCCATTTCGCGGAGAACGGCTTCCGCGAACTTGGCGTTGACCTCGGCGTAGCACGCCCAATCCCCGGCACGAAAGATCGGCCGGGTGTGGGCGATGTGGCAGAGCGGCCAAAGCCCCTCGTTGGCAAAACCAAAATAGTAGCCTTCCTCTTCTTTCTTGCTCAGCCAGACGCGACGCAGCGTGTATTGGGGCTCGTCGGGCGGTACGGCGAGTCGATCGTGGGCATCCACCGTGTCGCGATCGGCGTCGCCGGATCCGTGCGCGACCCAGGTGCCGTTACACGCGCAGAGAATCGGCTCCAGCGCCGTCACCAAGCCGCTAGCCGGCACCACGGCCTCCCACGATTTGCCGCGGCGCACGTGCATGTAAGGCTCGCGGTTGGAAACCACAAACAGGGAGCTTGCCTTCAACTTGTTTTGCACCTGGACCCGAAGGCGCTCGGCAGTCCAGAGTGACTCGCCGGCGTCGCGCAAGCGGGCCTCCTCAGCGGCAGAGGCGCGCGCCGCGTGGAGGCTCTTCGCCAAGTGCGTCACTTCCTGAGCCAGGGGCTTGAACAGGTCGTTGTCGCGCAACTCGGAGGGGCGGGGACCGGATTTTCCGGTACGCAGCGCTCGCAGCCAAAGGGTGGTGCGCGCCATGGGGCGGACCAGGGTCCAGCGCACGATCAGCAGCGTTATGGCAACGATGAGCAGCACCTGGAGCAGAACGTGGGTCACCGCCTCGCGCCAGATCTTGGATTTCTGCGCATCGATGTACTGCATGTCCTCGAAGATGGCCAGTCCGCCGATGATGCCCTGCTCGCCGTGACCGTGGAGCGGCAGCGCGTAGATCATAATCGGCGTGCCATCCCAGCGCAGCGTTTCCGGCAAGTCCTTATCGCGGGCAATGGCATCCGACACCACGCTCGGGGTGGCGTTGAGGTGCCCGTCGAGGTTAGGCGTGGTCAGCAACGGCTTCCCTTCGGCGTTAAAGATGGCAACGCCGTAGAGGTGCTGCCGGGTTCTCAACTCGTCGATCGCAATTTGAAGGCGGCGGTTCAAGTGGGCGAGGAGCAGGGGTTCTGCTGATTGCTGCAGGCTCTGCCCGATGGCATCAGCTCGCGTCAACAGGTCGTTGCGGAGCGCCTGCTTCTCAGCCGTAACTTGGTAACGGGCAAAGAGGAAGGTCACCAGCGAGATTCCGGCGATGAGACCGGCAATGAGCCTGATGCCAAGGCGCATGAGCTTCCCCTTTCTTGAAGAATATGGACAGCCCGCGAATACGATCCCGTTGGCCCCGACAGGTCGAGTCGAAACTTTGTTGAACAGCAAGAACGATGCCACTATAGCATGAAATCGCCGGCTAGCTGGCGCTTTCGCGCGAATCCAAGCCAAAGAATAAGGTTGCAGCTTAACCGAACAACAAGTGAAGTGAGGCTTCGACGTGCGTCACTGAATCGAGGGTGAAGAATTTACGCGGCAAGCGGTAGGACCTACCCCAAGGAAGGAGAAGCGAGGTCGGCCAACCTCAGGGAATCACTGCGACAGCAGACCCGTTTCCAGCCACCCCACCACGAGGTTGCGCATAGCGGGAGTTTCCTCGTGTGCGCAGTCAAAAAGGTCAATGCGGCAGTCATCCTCCCGGCCGTACTTCTTGTAGAGCGGCAGCAAGTGGTCGCGCACGCGTTCCACGCCCGCGGGCGGAGTCAGCGGGTCCAGCCGGCCGTTGACACTCAACCGGCTGCGCGGGACGATCAGCTCGTTGACGCCAGCCGTATCGAAATGCTTCAGCAGCGCGGGGACATAGTAATAGACGCCGTGCTCCTTGAGGCCGTGGGTACGGATCAGTTCGTCGTAGTCGGTAAGGCAGCAGATATCGATTGCGAGCCGGACGCGAGGCTCGAGCGCGGCCAGCCACCAAACTTTGGTCGCGCCCATCGACATGCCCAGGGTGCCGAGGCGCGTCGGATCAACCTCGGCGCGTCCCGCCAGGTAATCGAAGGCCCGGAACTCGTCGAGCATCATCATGCCCCACAGCACCCGGCCGCGCCAAAGCATCAGCTTGAACGTATCCTCCTCGCCGTCGCGCCCATCCTGCAAATGGTTGCGCTCGCCGAAGCACCAACTGTCGATGGCCAGCGTTACCAGCCCTTTCTCAGCGCATACCGGAGCGTAGGCTGGCTGAACGGCGGTGCCTTTTAGCAACTGTTCTTTGCCCAGATCATACTGCCCCGCGTGCCAATGGATAAAGAGCAGGCCGGGCGCGCGAGCGGGGCGACGATCGGGAATCAGCAGCAGCGCCGGTACAGGCTCGAGGCCGTTGAGGTCGAGCCTCAGGCGCTCGAGCGTGTAGCCCTCGTGCTTCTCGGTGGAGACCAACTGCGCGGGGCCGGGTTTGTAATCCCAAGGCAGGTCGCCCAAAAGCCCCCAGAGCTCTTGCCGTCGTTTGTCCTGATAGGCCGCAAACTCCCCTTCGGTGGCGCGTTGGTCCGCGAGGTTCATCATCGTGCCTTTCCCGGCAGCTAATGCGGCGGAGAGCTTGAGTAGTTCACGCCGGTCCATCGTGCCACCGGGATTTACGATTTTCGATTGCCGGTTGCTGATTGAAAACAAGACGCCGTCTCTCCCATGTTCCAATGGTCAATCGACGACCCTCAGTTCTCAACACGCCCACAAACGACAAAAGGCCGCCCCGAGGATTGGACAATTCTCGATTGCCGATTGAAAGAGGAGCAGCCACCCGAGTTGGAATCGGGCCTTTCAATCGACAATCGGCAATCGAAAATCGTCAATCGCCGGGGCGGCCCTCGCCTCTACGTCCCATCGGGCAGAGCTACACGCCCACTTTCTCTCCCACCGTCACGGTCTTAGCCGTACCGTTCCCGTTGCCATTGGAATGGCCATTGCCACTGCCATTACCGTGGCCGTTCCCGGCCGGCTTCGCAATGGGAGCACCGATCGTAACCAGTTGGGGAGCAGGCTTCTTCAGCACCAGCTCCTCGTAAAGCTGCCGCGCCTGCTGGGCTTCCCACGCCACCTTGCGCCGGTGCTTTTCCTCTTCCGCCGCGGTCATGGGAATGTCGTGCTCGCGCTCGCGAACGCGAGCGGCATCGTCCTGGTTCACGCACAGCGAGTGCTCGTAGTTCCCCAGGTCGACGCTCTTGCCCTTGGCGTAAATCTCGTGCTTGCCGTGCGTCTTGTACCACTCGGCGACGGTGGCGTTCTTGTGCATGTACTCGATGATGTTGCGCCAGCCGATGCCGGTGTTGTAGGCGCAGAACGAAACCTCGCCCTTCTGCGTGGCGTAGGGGATGATGCACATCTCCGTCCGGCGGAAGTCGTAGTTGAACAGGTCCTGGAACCACATGCCGGCGATAAAGAGGAAGTTCCAGGGATCGGCGCGCCGCTTCAGCGTGTCGTCGAGAGTGCGGTTGGGATCAGCCTTGCCGTAGCGCTCGGAGGCGCCCTTGGTAAGGGCAAAGGACTTGTCGAACTTCTTCAGGATATCAATCAGCGCCAGGCTGGGCGGCGCTTTGAAGGGGTGGTAGTTTTTCAACAAGGCAAGAGCCATCATGAAGTTGGAGAAGCCGCGGCCGCGGCCGGCATCCGTGATTCCCTGCATATCGTGAACGAGCCCCGGGATATGGAGGAACTGCGGTACCGGCGCCCATTCCTTATTCTCCTTGTTGATCATCAGCGCCGTGCCGACCCCGCAGTTGGGGTGGCATCCGCAACTTACTTGCCCCCACTGCGCTTCCGGCCCGTGCACGAGATCGGCAAAGTCAGAGAACGCGCCCATCAGCGAGAGCGGGAACCAGTCGCGTGTGGGTTCCGTGATGCCGACCTGCTTCTTCACATCGAGAGCCATGTGCGACAGCGTGTAGCGCTGGCGCAGGCGGCGCTCCGGGGTGACGTCCTCGTCGCGCCCGCTGAACGAAACCGGCTGGAAGGAAACAAACGCGATTTTCTTGGGATTCTCGCGGGCAAAGTTGATGATGGGACCGACTTGGTCGTTGTTGACGCCGTTCACCAGCGTCGTCACCAGCACGATCTCAATACCGGCCTCGTGCATGTTATCGATGGCCTTCAGCTTCACGTCAAACAGGTTGCCCACTTGCCGATGACTGTTGGCATCGTTGCCGATTCCATCAAACTGGAGGTAGGCATAGCGCAAGCCCGCCTCGTAGGCCTGCCGGCAGAACTCCTTGCTTTTGGCGAACTCGATGCCGTTGGTGGCTGCCTGCACGCTGTTGTAACCTACCTGGCGCGCGTAGCGGACGGCGTCGATAAAGTAAGGCGACATGGTGGGCTCGCCGCCCGAGAACTGCACCGACATCTGGCGCCGGGGCTTGATCTTGATGGCGTTGTCGAGAATCTCGCGAATGTCTTCCCACGAAAGCTCGTGCACAAAGCCCACCTGATTAGCATCCATGAAGCAAGGGTCGCACATCATGTTGCAGCGATTGGTGAGATCCACCGTAAGGACAGAACCGCGGCCGTGCTTGATGGTGCTCGATCCATGATTGTGGAGCTTGTCGTCGTTGTGGGCCCGAATGTCGCGGCCGGGGAAGTTCTTCTCGATCCATTTCAGGAACTTGGAGTCGACGGCCATCATGTCTTCGAAGTGGCCGTGGATGGGGCAATCTTTCTCCATCCAGATCTGCCCGTCGCGCTCCACGATGCGGGCTTTGATCTCGCCCACCTTCTCCGTCAGCAGCGACTTCCAGTCCTGCTCGCCATTGACGATCCGCTCCCGTGCTTCCTTCACGCAGCCGGGGCAAAGTGAATCAGTCTCGCGGGGGAAACCTAATTGCGGCTTGGTTTTCTCCCACGATTTTAGCAAGGGCTTGTCGGACCATCTGGGAGTGAAGGCTGGCCGGGGATTGTATTTGTTGAAGAATTGAATGGCATCGAATGCGACGCCGGCGGTGGCCGTGACGGCCCAATCGGCGTACTTCAATAATCGGGTTCCTTTGGTCCTGGGCATGATTTGTAACCTCTCTCGTTGAGATGATAACGAACCGCTGTCCCTCTCGGAATAGCGTCAGCATACCCGCTCGGGCGAGGTCGGGTGGGCGAAACTGCGATGTTAACCATCACACTTAATTAGGTGATGGTTCCATTGCAAAAGTTTTAACCCTGCGCGCGACCGAAACAGGCGTTCAAACGCAACCCTACCGAGACGACCATGGTAC
>Ga0335081_10010862_pt1 | contig 14722 bp, 12 predicted proteins | sample Lox_Sample_35_FD_206713 | JGI IMG/M metagenome (GOLD analysis project Ga0335081, IMG submission 206713) | Soil microbial communities from Loxahatchee National Wildlife Refuge, Florida, United States - Lox_Sample_3.5 | ecosystem: Environmental > Terrestrial > Soil > Wetlands | place: USA... | reverse complement strand
CGGGAAATCGGCCGAACTGGCTCGAGAGGAACTTGCCCGCGCAAAAGAAGCCGGCATCAGCGTGCTCTCGATGGAGGATCTGCAATATCCGCCGCGCCTGAAAGAAATCTACGATCCTCCGCTGATCCTCTATGTTCACGGCAATCCCGAGGTGCTGACCCGGCCCGGCATCGCGATGGTCGGGACGCGACATCCGACGCCCTATGGCTCGGGGATGGCAGAGCGGTTGGGTTGCGATCTGGCGGCGCAAGGATTGGTCATTATTAGTGGCATGGCGCGCGGCGTCGATACGGCCAGCCATCGCGGAGCGATCTCAGCAAAAGGCAAGACTGTCGCGGTGTTTGGCACGGGCGTCGATGTGATTTATCCGAAGGAAAACACCCGACTCTCGGAGCAGATTCTGGCGCTGGGCGGCGCGCTGATATCTGAATTCTCCCTTGGGACCTTCGCCGCTCCGCAGAACTTTCCCATTCGCAACCGGATTCTCAGCGGCATGTCGATCGGAGTGCTGGTTGTCGAAGCCGCGGAATACTCGGGCACGCGCATCACGGCGCGGCTCGCGCTGGAGCAGGACCGCGATGTTTTCGCCGTGCCCGGCAACGTCACGAACAAAAATTCCTGGGGGCCGAACACACTCATCAAACAGGGCGCCAAGCTGGTCGCGACCTGGGAGGACGTGTGGGAGGATCTCCCGGCAGAAGTACGACTTGCATTGACCCCACCTACCCGGCCTGAATCCGAAAGCAGCGGCGCGGCATCTTTATTTCCGGACGACGGGCTGCCTCCTCACGAGAAGCGAATCCTGGGCCTCCTGAAGGCCGACGAAGCCACGCACATCGATGAAATCATCGAGAAGCTGGAATCGGAAATGTCCTCCTCAGAAATCTTCGCGGCGCTCTTCGAACTGGAGCTGACAAGCAAAATCCGCCAGATGCCGGGGAAGAATTTTGTCAAAAGCTTCTGAGCAATGAGCAGTGAGCAATGAGCGATGAGTAGCAATAAGTAAGGAGCAGCAATGAGGAATTTCAAAGAGCTTGTGGTTTGGCAAAAGGCCCATCAGATGACTCTGGAGGTTTATAGTGCGACTCGAGTGTTCCCGAAAGATGAACTGTACGGCCTAACTAGCCAGTTGAGGCGCTCGGTGGGTTCGATTGGAGCCAATATCGCAGAGGGTTCCGGCAGGCGATCGAACAATGAGATCTGCCGTTTCTTGCAGATCGCGAGCGGATCGGCGAGTGAAGCCGAGTATCACCTGCTGCTCGCTCGCGACCTGAAGTTGTTGAAAGAGGAAGATTTCCCGCAATTGTCCTGTCAGGCTGATGAGGTACAACGAATGTTAACTGCGTTGATTCAGAGTTTTCACCCTGCGACCAAGCCGCTGGCGCAGCCGTAGTCTGGTAAAGAAGCGGGTTGCTCATTGCTCAAACCTCACTGCTCATAGCTCACGTCTGAATTTCTCCTAACTTGTTCGCTGCTTGCCATTCGTGCTAGCTTCAAAAAACGTACCAAACGAAATTGAGGGCACATTGTCAAAAGGTTTAGTCATTGTCGAATCGCCGGCCAAGGCGAAAACCATCCAGAAGTATCTCGGTAAGGGCTTCTCTGTCGAAGCCTCGCTCGGGCACGTGAAGGATCTGCCCAAGAGCACTCTCGGTGTCGACATCGCGAACGATTTCGAGACGGATTACATCGTCATTCCCGGCAAAGAGAAAGTTGTAGCTAAGCTGAAGAAGCTGGCCGCCTCTGCTGACCAGATTTTCCTCGCGCCTGACCCGGACCGCGAAGGTGAAGCCATCGCCGCCCATCTCGCCAACGAACTTGACGAAAACGGCGGAAAGAAAAGGAAGGCCAAAAAAGCTAAGAAGGGCGAGCCTGAAGCTCCTCCGCGCATCCAGCGCGTGACGTTCAACGAAATCACGAAGCGAGCCGTACAAGCAGCCTTCGAGCATCCACGGTCGATCGATCAGAATCTGGTCGATGCACAGCAGGCCCGGCGCGTGCTCGACCGCTTGGTCGGATATCAGGTTTCTCCGCTGCTCTGGGATAAAGTTCGGCGCGGCCTTTCGGCCGGACGTGTGCAAACCGTCGCTCTTCGCCTGATTGTCGAACGCGAACGCGAAATCAAAGCGTTCGAGAAAAAGGAATACTGGACGATCGACGCCCACCTCGCCGCGGCAAAGCCTCCCGCATTCGACGCGCGCTTCCTCGGCAAGGGCGAAGAGAAGATCGAGATCCCCAACGGCGAAGAAGCCGAGAAGATCCGCAAGGCTCTCGAAACGGCCGACTGGGTCGTGCGGAGCGTCGATAAAAAAGAGCGCCGCCGCAATGCTGCGCCTCCGTTCACAACTAGCAAGCTGCAGCAGGACTCGTCCCGCAAACTGCGCTTCAGCGTGAAGCGCACCATGATGATCGCGCAGCGCCTCTACGAAGGCGTGGAACTCGGCGAAGAAGGGTCGATCGGCCTCATTACTTATATGCGTACCGATTCGACGCGCGTTGCGCCCGAAGCGATTACGGAAGTGCGCGAGTATGTCGGCAAGGAATACGGTCAGAACTACCTGCCGGAGACACCGAACACATTTAAGGAAAAGAAAGAGGCGCAGGGCGCACACGAAGCGATTCGTCCGACCTCGGCTATGCGCCATCCGGACCAGATCAAGCAGTACCTAAAAGAAGATGAGTACAAAGTTTACAAGCTGATCTGGCAGAGATTTGTCGCATCGCAGATCAATCCGGCCGTATTCGACCAGACCACAGTCGACATCGACGCAAAGGCGAAGACCGGGAACGATGTTTTCTGGTTCCGCGTGACCGGATCGGTGCTGAAGTTCGACGGCTTCCTCAGAGTTTATGAAGAATCAAAGGAAGGCAAGGACGAAGAAGACGAAGAGCTAAAGCACAAGCTGCCTGCGCTCGAAGCTGGACAGAAGCTCACGCTGCGCGAACTGAAGCCCGAGCAGCACTTTACCGAGCCGCCGCCGCGGTACAACGAAGCATCGCTGGTCAAGGAACTTGAAGAACGCGGTATCGGACGTCCGTCGACGTATGCCGCCATTCTCTCGACAATTCAGGAACGCCAATACGTGCAGAAGATCGGCGGAAAGTTTATTCCAACCGAGATCGGATTAGTTGTCACCGATCTCCTGGTGGAGAACTTTCAAGACATTTTCGATGTGCAGTACACCGCGCGTCTGGAAGAAGAACTCGACGAAATCGAAGAAGGCAAAGAGAAGTGGCAAGACGCCATGGCCGAGTTCTATAAGAAATTCCAGAAGGACCTGAAGTACGCGGCCAAGCACATGGAAAACATCAAGCGGATGGAGAAGCCCACCGATGAGAAGTGCGAAAAGTGTGGCGCACCGCTGGTGATCAAATGGGGCAAGCACGGCTCGTTCTATGCGTGCAGCACTTACGATAAGGACGATCCGAATACCTGCACGTTCACGAAAGAAAACCCGATTAACCTGCCCGATCTGGATTCGGCCGATGAGCAAGCGACGGGAGCGCAGGAAGAATATTGCGAGAACTGCGGCCGCGTAATGGTGCTGAAACGCGGGCGCTTTGGCCAGTTCATGGCCTGCACGGGATATCCGGACTGCAAGACGACGCGGCGGCTTGATCAGGGCAAGAAGGTCCCCGATATTCCGCTTGACGAACTCTGCCCGAAGTGCGGGCGCAACATGATGATCCGCCACGGCCGCTATGGCGAGTTCACGACCTGCAGCGGATATCCCGAATGCAAATATGTGAAGCAAAACTTCATCGGCGTGAAGTGCCCGACCTGCAAAGACGGCGACCTGGTCGAAAAGCGCGCGCGCAAGGGGAATACATTCTTCGGCTGCAGCAACTATCCGAAGTGCAAGTTCACTTCAGCGAACAAGCCGATCGCGGAAAAATGCCCGAGTTGCGGCAATGAGTATTTGGTCGAGAAGAACCTCAAGGCCGGACCGGTGATCGCGTGCCCCGATAAGGAATGCGATTATGAGCGGCCAGCGCCTCCCCCGCCAGAAGCTCCCGCGACCAGTGCGCATAGCGCCAGTTCCTGAACATCGAGCAATGCCAACGAACGGTTAGCAATGAGCGATCTGGTATGCTCATTGCTCGCACCTCGTTGCTCATCGCTGCACGGAGGAAATGAATGGCCAAGAAAGCGACCGTAGCTGACGCTCAACTGATTGCCCAGCTGTACGATCTTCGCCGCGAGGCGGAAATGCGGAAGGCGCGCGCGTGGTGGGCGGGAGAATTTTTCCCCGAGAACGCCGACGATTTCGTGAAGGTCGCTTGGGCCATGGGGACGCAGGAAAACTCGTGGCTGCGGCAAGTCGGCGGATACTGGGGGATGGTCTGCTCATTTCTGATCCACGGTGCACTGAATGAGGATTTGTTCCTCGCGCCCGGGTTCAGCGGCGAATGCTTCCTGATCTACGCCAAGATCCATCCGTTCATCAAAGACCTGCGCAAGAAGCTCAATGACCCGAATGTTTTTAAGGACGTTGAAATGGCCCTCACGCGCACGAAGTGGGGGAAAAACCGTCTGGAATTCATGATCAAGCGCGTCGAAGTCATGCGCCAGAAGCGGGCAGAAATGGCGGCGCCGCGTTCCTAGTTTTGACTCGAGGGCTGCCAGGACCACTGTCAGCCCACCTACTCTCTTTCATTTTTCCTGTGCAACCCCATCCGGATAGTTCCGGCTAGGAGCTATTTACGGGAAGCTGGTATTCTAATCCGCTGTGCGAATGATCTGGTGGTTCCTGATCCTGGGCGTGAGCACGCTGGTGGTCGTGTGTGTGGTGCTCGCCCTGTACATGCACCTGCGGCGAGGCCTGCAGAAAGCCCACGCCGAAGCAGCGGCGAACAACGGGGAGCACCCGTCAGGCCAGATCAAGCGCTGAATTCGTTTTGATGCTGGGGAGAAAGAAATGGCAAGAATGGCAACTCAAACGTTGATCGCCCCTCACGAGGGATTGCTCGACGTGTTACGTAAGGCGGCCGTCATTGTCGGCGCCACCTTGTTCGTTGCTCTCTGCGCCCACATCACGATTCCGTTGATGCCTTTGACGCCCGTCCCGCTGACCGTGCAAAACCTAGGCGTGCTTATCGTCGGACTTTTGCTCGGAGGTCGCCGCGGCTTCGCAGCCATGGTGTTGTATTTGGTTGAGGGAATGGCCGGACTTCCCGTTTTTAACCCGACCGGTCCGGGCGGAGTCGCGCAATTGTTTGGCGTTACCGGCGGATTCCTGCTGGTGTATCCCCTGGTCGCTTTCATCGCCGGATATATCTTCGAACAGGGATCGAAATCTTTCATGCGCGCGGTAATCGCGGGACTGCTGGCGGAGATCGCGCTGTTCGCTGGTGGCCTCAGCTGGCTGTACCTGTTTACGCACTCACTAGCGAAGGCGGCATATCTCGGACTGTATTGGTTCGTGGCCGCGGAAGTCATCAAAATCATGTTTGCGGCGGGCATCGCGCGACGCTGGCGCCGTTCCGCAAATTAGAGTTCCTGGAGTTCTCCGAATGGATGCAGTATCCGAAACAGAAAGATCCACTGGCGCCGGAACCGGAGTACGCGAAATCAAGGTTGCGCACAGCCCGGATTCCGATGATGCCTTCATGTTTTACGGATTGGCGACGCACAAGGTGCGCACTCCGGGCCTGCGATTCACTCACACACTCTGCGACATCGAGACGCTGAATCAGAAAGCGCGCGATGGCGTCTACGACGTGACCGCGATTTCGTTCCACGCTTATCCGTACATTCAGGATAAGTACGCGCTCATGGCGTGCGGCGGCAGTGTAGGCGAGGCCTATGGCCCAATGATCGTTTCGCCGCGGCCGTTCAGCGCGAACGAGATCAAGGCGAAGAAAATTGCTGTGCCGGGCACGCTTACTACGGCGTACCTGGCTCTGCAGCTGTTCTCTCCGGGAATCGAAACCGAGGTCGTGCCTTTCGATCAGATCATTCCGCAGGTGCTCGAGGGCAAATATGAAGCAGGACTCATCATTCACGAAGGCCAGCTCACCTACGAGAAGTCTGGATTGCATCGTGTGGTGGATCTTGGGAAGTGGTGGCATAAGGTCACGGGATTGCCGCTGCCGCTCGGAGGCAATGCCATCCGACGCGAACTTGGTTCGCAACTCATGTCATCGGTGACTGCCGCGCTGCGCGAGAGTATTCAGTACGGCCTTGAACATCGCGAAGAAGCGCTTGCCTATGCCATGCAGTTCGCACGCGATCTCGACACGTCGTCCGCGGATAAATTCGTCGGGATGTACGTGAACGAGCGCACGCTCGACTACGGCCCCGACGGACGCGAAGCCGTCCGCCGCCTGCTCGACATGGGGCACAAGGCAGGAATTATCGGGCCCGAAGCCAGCGTGGACTGGATCGGATGATTTTCCGCTCGGAAGCTTTTCGTTCTCACGCCGGTCCATTCCATTTCACAGCCAGAGTCTGTGTTTAGCTACTAGCTAGAAGCTAAGAGCTAAAAGCTATCAGCCAGGAGCTAGAAGCTTGCCCTCCCAAACTCTCCTTATCGATGCCGACGACACCCTCTGGGAGAACAATATCTACTTCGAGCGGGCGATCGCTCGCTTCATTTCGTTCCTGAATCATCACAAATTTTCGCCAGAGCAGGTGCGCGAGGTTCTCAATGACGTCGAGCGCGAATGCATCGTCAAGCACGGATATGGGCTGTACAGCTTCTCGCATGCACTGGTCGATACATTTGAGCGCCTGAGTCCCGTTCCCGTCACTCCGGAACTGGACGCGCAGGTTGGAAAAATCGCGCGATCCATCGAGAACCATCCCATCGAGTTTCTGCCCGAAGTTTGCGAGACGCTGCAATACCTCTCCACGCGTCACCGCCTGATTCTTCTGACCAAGGGAGAAATGCTCGAGCAGACCGGCAAGATCGAGCGTTCGGGAGTGAAGCAGCACTTTGCCGCGACCGAGGTCGTTCCTGAAAAGAATGCGGCGATGTATCTGGAAATAGTCGCGAAATATGGCGCGAATCCTCGGGAAACGTGGATGATCGGCAACAGCCCGAAATCCGACATCAATCCGGCGCTAGCCGCAGGCCTTCATGCGGTGTTTGTTCCGCATGGCGATACCTGGATTCTCGAGCATGAAGAACTGAACGCTGCCCCGCCAAATCAGAGTTTACTGATTGTCGGCGCCTTCGCCGAACTGCGCGAACATTTTTGAGCAGTGCAGATGCTCCGCATCACTGCCATCTCGACCGGAGCATTGTGTTCCGGGAAGCGGAAGGCCGTGCGGAGTGGAGAGACCCTTTGTTTCGTCGCCATACCGTCCGGGGAATATTCTAGCCGCGTGCTGCCTTCCGCAGCCGCTCAAGAATCGGCGCGGCTTCGAATCCAAATTCCCTTTGAAATCGCGACGAATCCAGCAATCGGGGATTTCCCACGGCCAGAGCTTTTCCAGCCGCAACCTGAAGTTTCGGGTTCAAAGCTTCCAATTCGCGTTTTAGATCTGCAATTACGACCGACTCGCAGACCGCGTTATAGACGAAGTGTGCCGGCTTCGGGGCGTCGAGCACCGTAACCAGCATCCGCGCGACATCTTCAACATGAACCACCAATATCCTTTCCGAAGCGGCATAGGGCAGATGAATCGTCTCTGATTTGTCAGCAGAGAGAAACTCGAAAATCTCGCTCCGCCATGCCGAAGTCACCGAGCCAGTTCCCGGGCCGACGACGCGCCCAATCCGCAAGCTGACAAACTCCAGCCGAATCGACTCGAGATTGCATTGATCGCGGTAGGCGAGAGCGAATTGCTCGACGTACAACTTGGCCGCTCCATAGACATCTTGTGGCGCGGCGCGATCCGATTCCGAAACGACATGGCCTGCAGCGTAGCTTCCGTAAATGCTCAGTGAACTCCCAAAGACGAATCGCCGCGCTCCGAACTCGTGCGCCATCTCAAGCAGATTCAGGCTGCCCTGAACATTCACGCCTGTGGCGCGCACCGGATCGCGTTGCGCCGGCGTCGGCAGAATGGCCGCCAGATGAATGATTCCATCGCAGTCGTACGTCGCGAAGATGCGGCGCAGTTGATCCCGGTCGGCGATATCGCAAGAAATCTCCACGCGTGACTCTGAGTCACCATCCGACTCCGCAGGCTGCGTGTCGAGAGAGATGATGCGATACCCCGAATTCAGCAACAGCTCAGCTGCGGCGCGCCCAATAAATCCGCGCCCTCCCGTGATCATCACTGTTCTCTGCACGATGCCGATGTCCCTCGCAAGTCGCCCGAAATGCCCGTCTGTGCCCGGAATCACATCGGTTAATGTAGTTTCATCTTCGTCAATACAGCATCAAGGTAACCAACAACCGCTATCGCCGTGGATATTTCCCGCATGTTACGCTCATCTTGCTCTAGCGATCTGGCTCCCACTTCGTCGGTGGCGATTCAGACCAACAATTTACGGCGGTTGTTGCACACAGTCGAGGCGCTTTCGGAACTCGGGCCGGCGCTAACGTCGGAGCGTGAGTTCTCGGAAACCTCGCGCCTGATGCTGTCTGCCGTGATGGAAGCGGCGGGCGCGCGAGAGGGTGCGCTTTTTCTCTTCAACGATAAGCCCGCCATGTTGAGTTCGGCGGCGGCATTGGGATTCGCGCTGATGCCGGATCCAGCCTTCATTCCACTGCTCCCCAAGCACGTACACGCGCTTACGGCCGCGCGCGGACCAATCGTGCTCAATTCCTCGACATACTCCGTTTTTCTCAGCTCGAACGGCAACGTCGCGCCCGAGCTTTTCAAGTGCCTCGCTCCTTTAAAAGCTGGAGGCAGGCTGGCGGGAGTCATCGGTCTCGGCCGGCGTCCGGGCGACGCGCTTTACGAAGATAGCGAACTCGACGCACTCGATCTGCTGTGCAGTTATGTGGCGCTCGCCGTTCAGAACCATGCCCTGACGCAAACCATCGCGCAACGCGTCTCGGAAAATCTCCGCCTCATGGCCTCGTTGCACGGTTTCTACGATAACGCGCTGGAAGCCTTCGCGACCGCGATTGACGTAAAACACGTCAACATCCACGGTCATTCCTTGCGCGTGGGACGCTATGCCGCGGCCATCGGCGACGCCATGGGCATGGAACCGAATGAAGTGGCGGCGCTGCGCAGTGCCGGATATCTCCACGACATCGGGAAGGTCGCTGTGGATCGCCGTCTCTTCGGCAAGCCAGGAGCGCTTGACCCTGAGGAGTTCCGCGAGATGGCGGACCACACGACCGTGGGCCATCAGATCGTCTGCACCGTGCAGTTTCCCTGGCCGAAGATTCCCGAGGCGGTTCGCTGGCATCATGAGCGCAGCGACGGTTCGGGCTATCCCGACAGGCTTCTGCAGGAGGACGTTCCCATGGCGGTGCGCATCGTGGGCCTTGCTGATTCGTTCGACGCCATGACCAGCGCCCGTCCCTATCGCGCCCCACTATCGGTTGGCAGTGCGTTGAGCGACCTGGTGCGCATGGCTCCGGACAAGTTCGATCCCAATGTCGTGCAGGCTCTGTTGATTCAGATTCGCCGGGAGGCTGTGGGCAGCAGCCGGGCTCCGCTGCTCGAAGGAATTCCAGTCAACATCGCCGCCACCGATATCGATCATCTCGCGGCGACGTTGCAGTACAAAGTATCGCGCGGAAAAACGTATCTGACTTGAGAGCTCTCGGTTCTCATTTCCCGGTTCTCAGTGTTCGCTGAACCCTGGCGGGCCGAATCTGAGTGCTGACGGCTGAGTGCTCACTCACTAAGTCCCAAGGATGCATCGAGTTCCAATCCTCCCCAAACCATCTGAAACAGCAACTTTTTTCGCCAAGAGGGTTCATAATCAGGAGGGTTTTTCCATCCGGGGAGTGTTCATGCGATCCAGATTGACCTGGCTTTCGGCTTGTTTGCTATGCCTGTCCCTCGCCAGTACCGTTCCGCATTTATTAGCGAAGAAGAAAAATAAGCCAGCCGACACGAGCTCGAACGAGCAGAAGCGCGCTGTGCACGCACTCAACCGCCTTGCCTTTGGACCGCGTCCTGGCGATGTTCAGCAGGTGATGGCGATGGGCGTCGACCAGTGGATCGATCAACAACTGCATCCGGAAAAGATTCAGGACAAAGCAATCGAAGCGCGACTGGAACCCTTCCGCACGCTGCGCATGAGCGCGAAGGAAATAGCCGAGGAATTTCCCGACAATCAGATGGTGAAGCAGGTCATGGACGGCAAGCGGCCCATGCCGTCGGATCCTGCGCGGCGTGCCGTCTACCGCGTGCAGATGGCCCGGCTAGAAGCGAAGATCGAACAGAAAAACGAAGCAAAACAGCAGAAGCCGGAGCCTGGGTCAGTATCTCAACAACAAGCTACGCCTGCGTCCAAAACGGACGAGCCTGGAGCAAGCGACAGCGCCAAGACGGCGGAAGAACTGGCCGCGGCAGCCGCGGCCACGGCGGAGCCACCTGCATCCTCCGCGTCGTCCGAGAATTCTATGAACGCGGTGAGCGGCGGAAGTGACAGCTCAACGAAAGCTGACGCCTCGAACGAGATGGCGCCACCTGAGGAGACGAAGGCCACACCACCCACTCCCGAGGAAGCTGCCGAAGCGAAGGCACGCGAGGACCGCCTGTACGCCGATCTGAAGGTGCAGTCGCTCTACGATCAATCGCCGGACGAGCGCTACAAAAAAGTCATGGCTATGAAGCCGGAGGAGCAGATCGCTTTCGCAGACACGCTCCGCGGTGGAAAAGGGCAGGACTTTCTTGACGGAATGGATCCTCGGCAGAGAGAAGTTTTGCTGGCGATGAACAATCCGCAGCTCGTGGTTATGTCCGAGCTTTCCGAAGCAAAGCTGTTGCGCGCGATCTACAGCGAGCGCCAGCTCGAACAGGTGATGACCGATTTCTGGTTCAATCACTTCAATGTTTTCATCGGCAAGGGCCCGGAACGTCTCATGCTCACCACGTACGAGCAGGACGTGATTCGTCCACATGCGATGGGCAAATTCGAGGACCTGCTAGTTGCGGTGGCGAAGAGTCCCGCTATGCTGTTTTATCTAGACAACTGGCAGAGCGTAGGCCCGAACTCGATGCAGGCGCAGGGCATTCCTGCGCGACCTTACGGGTATGGCCCCTACGGCCGTCCGCGTCGTTTTCCGCGGCCTATGCAGCGCAAGAGGCAGAATAACGGTCTGAACGAAAATTACGGGCGCGAACTGCTCGAATTGCATACTCTCAGCGTGAACGGCGGATATTCGCAGCGCGACGTCACCGAAGTCGCCAAGGTATTTACGGGATGGACGATTGAAAGGCCCTTCGACGGCGGAGGGTTCATGTTCGATCCGCGGAAACACGAGCCGGGGCCGAAATTCGTGCTGGGACATCGCATCAAGCCCAACGGTGAAGGCGAAGGCAAGGAAGTGTTGCACATGCTGGCCACCAGCCCGCAGACTGCGCACTTTATCTCGCTGAAACTGGCCGAGCGCTTTGTTTCGGATGATCCACCGCCTGCGCTCGTCGATCGCATGGCCGCGACCTTTGAAAAGAAGAAAGGTGATATTCGCGAAGTGCTCTCCACACTCTTTCATTCGCCAGAGTTCTGGGATGAGTCAACCTACCGGGCCAAGGTGAAGACGCCATTCGAATTCGTAGCCTCGGCCGTGCGCGCCACGGGAGCTGACGTCGACAACGCAATGTCATTGGCGCGTCAGTTGAACACGATGGGCATGCCTCTCTATGGCGCACAGCCGCCGACGGGTTATTCGATGAAGGCGGAAACCTGGGTGAGTTCTTCGTCGCTGCTGAATCGCATGAATTTTGCCCTGTCATTAACGGCCGGCAAAGTACACGGAGTGAAGGTTGACACCGCGCAACTGGAAGGCGGTCCGCTATCAGATAATTCGGCAGCGGTGCTTTCCGCGATGGAGGCGAATCTGCTGGGTTCAGATGTCTCCAAGCAGACGCACGATTCCATCGTGGCGCAAATGGAAAATCCATCGAAGTCCGCTGAGCGGGGTCCAGGCGAGAAGCCGGCAAAGCCGCCGGATGTGGGCACGATCGCGGGATTGCTGTTGGGATCGCCAGAATTTCAGCGAAGGTAGCTGTCGTAGAGACGTTGGTTGCTACGACTCCGCACGTATCGGCAGAAGTTTTGCCTGTGCAGAGCTCGTACTGGGGAGTATCACATGTCACTTACTCGTCGCGTATTCATTCGCAACAGCGCGCTCGCCGTCGTGGGCACGGCAGCAGTGCCCAGCTTTCTCACGCGGGCGGCCTTCGGCGCAGTTGAATCCGGAATTAGGCCGAAGCGCCTGGTCGTGATCTTCCAGCGCGGCGCGGCCGACGGCCTCAATATCGTTGTGCCCCACGGCGAACAGCAGTACTACGCGATGCGGCCCAGCATCAACATCCCTCAAGAATCTGTGATCGATCTTGACGGATTCTTTGGACTGCATCCGTCACTGGCTTTGTTCCAGCCGCTATGGCAGCAGAGGCATCTAGCGATCGTGCATGCCGCCGGATCTCCCGACCAGACGCGGTCTCACTTCGATGCGCAGGATTTCATGGAAACGGGCACGCCCGGCGTGAAAGCGACCGAAGATGGATGGCTGAACCGCTCTCTTCACGATCTGCCGCATTCGTCCCAAACGTCGCCATTTCGAGCGATTGCGCTCGGACCGTCCCTGCCGCGTATTCTGAGCGGATCCGACCCTGCGGTCGCGATGAATAACATCAACGACTTTGCCGTCGGAGGAAGGAATCCGAGAGCCTCGCCTGCTGCGACTGCCTTCGAAGCGATGTACGACCACTCTTCCGACAGCATGTTGCATGGCACTGGAGAAGAGACGTTTGACGCGGTCAAGATGCTCAAGGCGGCCGATCCGGGGAAATACACGGCTGCGCCCGGCGCGAATTATCCCAGAGGACGCTTTGGCGAAAGCTTGCGGCAACTCGCGCAGTTGATCAAGGCGAATCTCGGCGTGCAGGTTGCATTCGCTGACATCAGCGGCTGGGATCACCACGTGAACGAAGGTTCCACCGAAGGGCAACTCGCGAATGTGCTCACCGATTTTTCTCAATCGATCACGGCGTTCTGGACCGATCTCGGCGATTTAGGCGAAGACACGGTCGTCGTGACGATGTCGGAATTCGGCCGCACCGCGCACGAGAATGGCAATCGCGGCACAGACCACGGGCACGCGAATGTGATGTTCGTGCTGGGAGGTCCTGTAAAGGGCGGTAGAGTTTACGGACGCTGGCCCGGCCTCGATCAGTCGCAATTGTATGAAGGGCGTGATCTCGCGCTGACCACCGACTTCCGGCAGGTCATTGGCGAAGCCGTGGCGCGGCACATGGGCAATAAGGATCTGGCGACGGTCTTCCCCGGATTTGATAATCAGGCGGCGAAGTTTCTGAGGTATCTGGGATAAGAACAAAGTTTCAAAGTGGCAAGGTTTCAAAGTTTCAAAGGCTTCGGATCAAAATTCATGTTCGCTTTGTGAGCCTCTAGCAAGAAGTTTTGAAACGTTGAAACTTTGAAACCTGTACTTGCGCGACCAGCGACACTTCACGTGCTATTGGAGGAGTCGCGCTTACAGGCTGGTATCTCGTGTAATCGATCCATGCCTCGGCGGCCATGAAGGTGATCGTGAACCCCAGCCAGAAGGCGATCCCGAAAAATTCATGCGGTGTGAGCCTGCGGAATGCAAAGAACATTCCGACGATTGGACGCGTCGTCGCCACGCCTAGGCCGACGCCATAAGCGCGAATCATCCACTCGCGATGCCGCGCAACCTGCTTCTTCCGAATGTAGAGATATGCGTTCACGAGGCAGATCAGAAACACGATGCCGAATAGCGTCGTCGCCGCGGTTTCGTTGGGGCCGCCAATGTTCATCTTGTAGCTCATGATGAGGGCCGATGTGCCGATGATCAGCCCGCAGATGACCAACACGCGTCCCGACCAACGATGAAATGCGAGATGGTTACTGCGGATGCCGGGCAGGAACTGTACCGGAGTAAGAGCGAGGAACAACGCGCCCGGCAGTATGTGAACGAGCGTCAGCGCCATATGGCGGGCGAAGCCGACGTCGTGCGCCGCGGCTGGGTTCGCGTTCATTGTCTTGATCCCGAATTGCGCTGGCCACAATAAAACCAGCGTGCGGCGAGTGACGGCTGCGACACCAATCAGGACGAGGACAATAACGGCCGTCCACAGAAAACGCGGGGTGCGTTTGGGGAGTGACATCCAGTGAACCTCGGAAGGGATTTTGATTTAATTATACATATTGTATGATTAAATATGATAGAGTCGCAAAAAATTTGAGCCCCAGAACCTATCAAATGGGCAGGCGAAAGGCAGCTTCTGACGCCAATCGCGAACGGATTTTGGCCGCCGCGCGTAAATTGCTGCTGCAAGAGAACTTTTCCGCATTCACGATGGAGGCGATTGCGCGCGAAGCCGACGTGTCGCGGCTTACGATCTACTATCAGTTCGACTCAAAGGCGGGACTGCTTGAGGCTCTTTACGACTACTTGGCGAAACGCGGGCACATGCAGCGGCTAGCGGATGTATTTCGCCAAGGCGACGATCCGTTGCAGATCTTGCAGGATTTTATCGAGGTATTCACGTTTTTCTGGGCATCAGACCGCGACGCGATCCGCAGATTGCACGCGCTGGGAGAGATCGACGCTGAGATCGGAGCGGGGCTGCGCGCTCGCAACGAGAGGC
>Ga0335081_10010861_pt1 | contig 14723 bp, 10 predicted proteins | sample Lox_Sample_35_FD_206713 | JGI IMG/M metagenome (GOLD analysis project Ga0335081, IMG submission 206713) | Soil microbial communities from Loxahatchee National Wildlife Refuge, Florida, United States - Lox_Sample_3.5 | ecosystem: Environmental > Terrestrial > Soil > Wetlands | place: USA... | reverse complement strand
GCGAGTCGAGGGGCTCTCATCAATTTTCGGCTTTATGCTGGATCTTCGCCTGCGGTCGATGGTCAGTAAGCGGAGACTAGATCCAGTCGCACATAGCATTCACTGGTGCGCCTGCGAACCCGGTACCTGCGCCCCCGGAGCCGGTTCGGGCGCGCGGATTTGCTCGTGGTGCTGTTGCTCGATTGTCCGGGCCTGCGCGGCCTGCCGATGCTCGAGCGCCTTCGCGTGAGGAAGATGCTGCCCCTCGGCCTCCGCTGCCGGCGCGCTGGTGCTCTGGCGCTCGACCGCCTGGGTTTGCGCGGAACGGAGATGCTGAGGTTTCTCCACTCTCTGCGATCTCTGTCTGTCGACTTCCACCCAATCCGAACTGCCCGCTTGCTCTTTTCGCTGAACATGCTGATTTTCGGGCACGCTCGGTCGCTCAGCCTGTACACGTTCGAGAGCGCGCCGCCACTCAATGTGCTGGCGGGCAAGCGAGAGCTGCATCGCCTGCGTCCACTCCGGATGATGCTCGCGAGCCGATTGCGGGTTTTTTACGGCCCACCAGTTCAGGTCGCGCCAGATGTGGTGGTCGTCGTAATCTCCCAGCCACTCCGGATGATGGTGTGACGCCCAGGCAGGGTTGTGCGCATGCCACCAAGCAGCGTTGTGCCAGACGCGTTTGTCGTCGAAGTCACCCCACCATTCGGGATGATTCGCGCGCACCCAGCGTGGATGATAGCGCCACCACCATCCGGCGGGATACCAGACCTCGTTTGACCAGTCACCCCACCATTCAGGGTGATACTGCTGGACCAAAGCCGGTTGGAACTGCCACCACCAGGCTGCGGGGAACCAGACGGCGTTGTAGAAATCACCCCACCACTCCTGATGATTTTGCTGGCACCAGTTCGGCTGGTATTGCCACCACCAACCAGCGGGGTACCAGACCCCTTGATAGAAGTCGCCCCACCATTCGGGGTGATGCGCCCGGACCCAGTCCGGCCGGTTCTGCCACCACCACGCGGCCGGATACCAGACGGCGTGGTAGAAATCGCCCCACCATTCGGGGTGATTTGCGCGGACCCAGGCCGGATTGTTTTGCCACCACCATGCCGCTTGATGCCACGTCTGATCCTGGTCGTAATCGCCCCAGACCGGAGCGGGCGGGGACGGAGTCGGCCAGGGCTCGAACTGCGCGAGGGCAGGGACGGCCAGCGATAGCAGCAGGAACGCGCCGGCCATGAGGAAATTGCGGATTTTGCGCATTCGACCGAATTGCTCCAATACATCTTCATTGTAGAGCAAATCCGCCGTGTGAGAATCCGGAAAAAGGGCCACTCGAAATTGGGAAGCCGGCAAGTCCGCCTAATACAGCACAACGCTGCGGATTGACTTCCCCTGATGCATAAGATCGAAGGCGTGATTGATCTTCTCGAGCGGCATCGTGTGCGTGATTAGATCGTCTATGTTGATCTTGCGATCCATGTACCAGTCGACGATCCTAGGAACGTCGCGACGGCTTTTGGCGCCGCCGAAGGCGGTCCCCTTCCAGGTGCGTCCGGTGACAAGCTGGAACGGGCGGGTCGCAATTTCCTCGCCCGCGCCCGCCACGCCGATAATGACGCAGGTGCCCCATCCGCGCTGGCAGCACTCGAGCGCCTGGCGCATTAGCTTGACGTTGCCGACGCACTCGAACGCGAAGTCGGCTCCGCCATTGGTCAAATCGACCAGGTACGGCACGAGATCGCCGCGAACTTCGGCGGGATTGACGAAATGAGTCAATCCGAATTTTTGCGCCATCTCCCGCCGCGCCGGATTCAAATCGATGCCGACGATCATCGAAGCCCCGGCCAGCCGCGCACCCTGAACGACATTGAGCCCGATCCCACCGAGCCCAAAGACCACCACGCGATCGCCGACCTGCACTTTCGCGGTGTTGATCACCGCTCCGATTCCGGTAGTGACACCGCATCCGATGTAGCAAACCTTGTCGAACGGAGCGTCCTCGCGGATTTTTGCGACGGCGATTTCCGGCAGCACGGTGAAATTCGCGAAGGTCGACGTGCCCATGTAATGGTGCAGCATCTTGCCGCCAATCGAGAAGCGGCTGGTCCCGTCGGGCATCACGCCGCGACCCTGGGTCTCGCGAATAGCAGTGCAGAGATTGGTCCGGCCTGAGACGCACGCCGGACATTGGCGGCATTCCGGTACATAGAGCGGGATCACATGGTCGCCGGGGCGGACCGAGGTCACCCCCACGCCAGTCTCGGCCACGACGCCGGCTCCTTCGTGGCCCATAATCGACGGGAAGAGGCCCTCAGGATCCTTGCCCGAAAGCGTGTAGGCGTCGGTATGGCAAATGCCGGTCGCCCTGATCTCGACCATCACCTCGCCCGGCTTCGGGCCTTCAAGGTCGACTTCTGTGACTTCCAGCGGCGCATCGGCCCGATACGCGACGGCGGCCCTGACTTTCACGTGAGATTTCCCTCCGCTGGATTCGTCGAGAATGGCCCGGTCATCCGCGCAGCATAACGACGCCATCGCGGACCGCGCGGCCGCCTTCGGCGCTGATCGCATCGAAGAAGATCGCTTCGCCGCCGGCGGTTTTTTCGCGCGCCTGGATTCGCACGACTATCTCCGACGGCATCAGCACCATCGCACCGAACCGCCCGTAGATTTCCGCGACGCGCTCGGGATCGTTACCGGCTTCGACCCCGACGATGCGCGAAACCGCCAGCGCGAGCGTAGCCGTGCCGTGCAGGATAATCGCCGGCAACCCGGCGGCGGCGGCCACCTTGGCGTCGGTATGGACGGGGTTCCAGATACGAGCGCATTCGGTATAGACGTGAGCTGCGCCGGCGGATATTGGAACGGCGATATCGGCCCGCGGTCTCGGCAAGAGTTTCGCCAGCGCGGGCGGCCCGGGCACCTCGGCGGGCCGGTCGCCTCCGGCCACCGCTACCTCGCGATAGAGACTTCCCGAGTAGGTGGTGCAAATGGGCGTGCCCTGGTCGTCGACGGTCTCGAACCGGACGACTTCGTACGCGCCCGGTTTGCGCTGTTGGATACTGATCAGTTCGGCGACGGTGGAAACCCGCATCGTTGGACGCATCAGGCGATGAAGGATCATGTGCTGCGTCGCATGCACGCCGCGCGCCGCCTCGGCCCTGGTGAGCCCGACGCGCGACTTCGCGCGAATCGCACCCGCCGCCTCCCATTCGACGCATACCGGGAATACCGGATGCGCGACGATGCCGGCGTCGCGGCGCGTGTCCATGTAACAGGGTAGGTTGTCGCCGATTCCGGCTGCGTAGGCCATCGCCCAGCGCGCGTCGACTTCGGCCACCACCGGCCCGACCTTGGTTCCTACCAACGATGAATCGAGTGGCATGGCCTATCTTTTAGCGCCATAGGCCCGGCGCGGTCCAACCCCAAAGTACGCGTTCCGAACTTACTATCGGGAACGGCAGTTGTTACTTGCCGGACCCATCGCCGTTTGATCCGTTGCCGTTCGAATCGTCGTCTTCTTCGCGCTCCGCGAGCGGGGCGACGGCGCGGACCTTTTCGTTCGCCTCGAGCCTGACCAGATGCACGCCCTGCGCGTTGCGCCCGGTGATTCGGACCTGCTTGACGCCGAGCCGGATTACCTTGCCGTGGTCGGTGATCAACACCACCTGGTCGTCGGTGCCGACCTGCCGCACGCTGATCACCTTGCCGGTGCGATCGGTCACGTCCATTGTGATCACGCCCTTGCCGCCCCGATGCGTCAGGCGGTACTCGCTGGCCGGCGTGCGTTTGCCGAAGCCCTTTTCCGAGACCGTGAGCAGGGTCTCGTCATCGCGCGCGACCGCGATCGAAACCACTTCGTCCATCACCAGCGTGACCGTCTTGCCTTCCTTGACGGAGGAGGACTCGAGCTCCATCCCGGCCACTCCGGTCGCGTTGCGGCCCATCGAGCGGACTTCCTCTTCCTTGAAGCGGATCGCCTGGCCCTCGCGCGTCGAGAGCACGATCTGCTGATTGCCGTCGGTAATACGGACGCCGATCAGTTCATCGCCGTCCTCGAGGTTGATCGCGATGATTCCGGTCGAGCGGATATTGCTGAACTCGTCGATCTCGCTCTTCTTCACCTTGCCGCGGCGGGTCGCGAAGAAGACGTATTTGCCCTTGGTATCCTTGGGTACGGGCAGGAAGGCGGAGAGCTTCTCGTCGTTGGCGAGGCTCAGCAGGTTTGCGATCGAGCGTCCGCGCGCGGCGCGTCCGCCCTCGGGCAGCTCGTACGCCTTTTTCTCGTAGACCTTGCCGGCGCTGGTGAAGAACAGCAGCCGGTCGTGCGTGCCGACCGGCACCAGATGCTCGACGAAGTCCTCCTCGCTGGTGGTCGCGCCGATCTTGCCGCGGCCGCCGCGCCGCTGCGTGCGATAGAGCGAGAGCGGCGTGCGCTTGATATAGCCGCCGTGCGTGACCGTAACCAGGACGTCTTCCTCGACGATCAGATCTTCGATCGAGAAGTCGCCTTCGGCTTCGATAATCTGGGTGCGCCGCTCGTCGGCAAATTCCTTCCTGATCTCGGTCAGCTCCTCGGCGATCAGCTTCATCAGCTCCTTTTCGTCGGCGAGGATCTGGTTAAGCCGTTCGATGGTCTCTCGGGTCTCCTTGTGCTCGGCCTCGATCTTGTCGCGTTCGAGCGAGGTCAGCCGCCGCAGCGTGAGGTCGAGGATCGCCTGGGCCTGGATTTGGGTCAGTCCGAAGCGCTGCATCAGGCCGCTGCGCGCGCTCTCGGCGTCCTTCGACGCGCGGATCAGCTTGATCACTTCGTCAAGGTTGCGCAGCGCGATCAGCAGGCCTTCGAGCACATGGAGCCGCGCCTGGGCCTGGTTCAGCTCGAACCGCGTGCGCCGCGTGATCACGAGCTTGCGATGCTCGAGGAACTGCACCAGCATCTCGCGCAAATCGAGCTCGCGCGGCCGCCCCTCGTGAATCGCCAGCATGATCAGCCCGTAGCTCTCCTGCATCTGCGTCAACTTGTAGAGCTGGTTGAGCACGATCTTGGGCTCGGCGTCGCGCTTGAGCTCGATCACGACGCGCATGCCGTCGCGGTCCGACTCGTCGCGCAGATCGCTGATCCCTTCGATCCGCTTGTCGTTGACCAGCTCGGCGATCCGCTCGATCAGCTTGGTCTTGTTGACCTGATAGGGAATCTCGCGAACGATAATCGAGGCCCTGCCGCTGCGCTTGTCGGTCTCTATCCCCGCGGTCGCCCGAATCGTCAAGATTCCGCGCTTGTTTAGGTAGGTTTGGCGAATCGCCGCGCGGCCGAGCAGTTGCCCGCCGGTCGGGAAGTCCGGCCCCGGGATGATGTCGAGTATCTGCTCGATCGTCAGCTCGGGATTGTCGATCAGTTTGAGCAGCGCGTCGCAGACCTCGCCCAGGTTGTGCGGCGGGATATTCGTCGCCATCCCGACCGCGATCCCGTCCGAGCCGTTGATCAGCAGGTTCGGTATCTGCGCTGGCAGCAGCTCGGGTTCCTGATCCGAACCGTCGAAGTTGTCGACGAAATCGACCGTATCCTTGTCGATATCGGCGAGCATCCGCTCGGCCAGCCGGGTCAGGCGGCATTCGGTGTAGCGGTAGGCGGCAGGCGGGTCGCCGTCGATCGAGCCGAAGTTGCCCTGGCCGTCGATCAGCGGGTAGCGCATGCTGAACGGCTGCGCCATCCGCACCAGCGAGTCGTAAACGGCGGTGTCGCCGTGCGGATGATATTTCTTGAGCACTTCGCCGACGACACCGGCGCATTTCGAGTAGCGGCGGGTCGAGAGCAGTCCCTCACGGAACATCGCGTACAGGATCCGCCGATGGACCGGCTTAAGGCCGTCGCGCAGGTCGGGCAGGGCGCGCCCGATATTCACCGACATTGCGTAGTCCAGGTAGGACTGCCGCATGTCGGCTTCGATCGTCAACCGCGCCGGTTCGTTGCGTGAAGGTTCGGTTCCGTTGGTATCAGCCATAATTATTTAGTTCTCAACCTCCTCTCGCTGCTGATGGAGAGGGTGCCGACCGCAACCGCGGAAGGCGGGTGAGGGTTCGTTCAATAGTCCGAAGATCGTTTCCAATATTACGTCGAAATTTTCAGAAATCTCATTGTCCCAAAAGGAGAAATGTCAGAAGGCCCTTTCATATCGCTGGCTCACGCGAGCCAGGATTGCTCCGTAGTTCATCACGATAGTATCGCCGCCGAACCATTTGAAGTCGTACGGCGGTTCGTTGGTGGCCTGGAATTGAAGCACCAGGAACTCATCGAATGCCGGCGCGGCCAGAGCAAGCAGCCGCGATTCAGCATCCTTGGCTTCCTGCAGCGGATGCTTGTATTTTTTGCCATCCGTCCGAAACTTCCTCGTCCCCTCATATGTTGTACAGCGCTCGGCAAAATTGATGCCCGCGATTCCGACTGTGATCGGCTTTCCGCCCTTCGACTTGAAATGGTCAACCTGCTTGCGGAGGTCGTTGATCACCCGGTCGATTTGTTTGATCATCGCCTTGAACAACACCTTGACTTCGATACCGATCTCGATCGTTGCTATCGGCCCGCGACAGACCGCATAACCTTCGTCCCGGATAGGTGTCGTGTTGGGCACGATTTCTCCAAAGCTGCCGTCACCGCGTCTGGCCTTAACGCCAATGCGCATATTCTGTGTGCTTAGAACCGCCATTCCGCTTTCGATTCGCTCGATGAGTCTCTTCGAACGTCCCAAGGTGAAGAGATCTTCGTAAAACTCCATGGCCACCAAATCCCCGAGATTCGAGCGGCGATGGAGATAGCGGTGCCCTTTGAACAGCCCTTCGAAAGCCTCCAGAAGGCGATAATTGGCCGCCATTCCGACCTAGGCTCGACGAGTCGTCGAAGTCTGCGGTTCGATGATTAATTCTGCCTGTATGGCACCGAACATGCGGCGCTGACCGATGGCGATCGAAATGTTTCGAGTCGCTATCTCGATGAATTTTGGTTCCACATCGACGAGAACCGAGTTTCTCCCAGCAGCGGCTGCCGCGATGCCGGTACTGCCGGTTCCTCCGAACGGATCCAGGACTGTGTCGCCGGCAAACGAAAACATCCTGACTAAGCGCTCGGCCAGAACCGGCGGGAAGGGCGCAGGGTGTCCTGCCCGGGTCGAAGCGCCGCGTATGTCCGTCCAAACCGAGCGCCACCATTTCTGCATCTCATCCTTGGTCAGGATCGAAAGAACCTTTTGCAGCGGCTTGACGGACCTGTATTCGCCGCCCTTGCGAAGGAACAGGATGTATTCGATATCGTTTTTTACGATTGCGCCAGGCTGATACGGCTTGCCGTAAAAGCCGGCGCCGTTGCCCTGGGTTTCTGTCACACCATTAGCGATCTTGTGCCAGATAATCGGGGTCAATACGTCGAGCTGGAGCCGCCGCGCCCGCACCTGGATATCCGCGTGAAGCGGCATCACGTAGTGGCGTCCTGCCTCCCTGCGCCGGAGGCAAACGTCGCCCACGACACAGCAGATGCGGCCGCCGGGAACCAGCACACGTTCGCATTCCTTCCAGACCTTATCGAGGTTTTCCAGAAACTCCTCGTAATCCTCGATCGCCCCCAGTTGCCCTCGAGAGGTCGGATATTCCTTTAGTGTCCAGTAAGGCGGAGAAGTCACGACCAGATCGACGGATTCGCTCGGGAGAAACGAAAGGTCGCGCGCGTCGCCAAGCCGGACTTCATGCCGCGTGCGATCAAAAGGCGCGGGCCACGGGACCTCGCGAAAGCGCTCGTTGGCGGCGCGATATATGTGCAACGCCTCAGGCGTGTTGTCCGCGGACGGCAATTCGATCTCCTGTCCATGCAGGCGGACTACATTTCCTTTGCCGTCCTTCATTTCTTCTCGCCCGTTCGCGACGCGGCCTTATATATCTAGATTCTTCACATTCAGCGCGTTCTCTTCGATAAACTGGCGACGCGGCTCGACCACATCACCCATCAACCGGCCGAAAATCTCTTCGGCCTCTTCCTGCGAGCCGATTTCCATCCGCAGCATCGAGCGCTTCTCCGGGTCCATCGTGGTCGCCCACAACTGGTCCGGATTCATTTCGCCCAGCCCCTTGTAGCGCTGAATCTCGACACCCTTCTGGCCCGCCGCGACGACGGCGACGGCGACGGCCTCAAGCGATTCGAGCGTGCGTTCCTCGTCGCCGGTCTTGATCTTGTAGGGCGCTTTCAGCGCTTCGAGATCAGCGCCGAGCCGGCGAATTTCGCGCAACTCGCCACTGTGGAACAGCGCGAGATCAATCACCGTCGGCGGCGTCGCGCCGTTGCGCTTGTGCGTGAACGTCGCGCGCCAGGCGGAGTCCTCGGCAGGCAAAACCCGCGGCTCGTCAAGATTAAGCTCCGGCAGCGCCTCTTTGACTGCCTTCGCGGCCTTCCGGAGCTCCTGCTCGTCGCGGAAGGTATCAGCTCCGATCTCCTTGTCGGAGACCATCCTTGCCAGAACCTTAACGATCGCGCGCTCCTTGGAGCGGCGTTCGAGCGCCTCGTACATCCGCTCGAAATGGAGCGCCTTGCGCACCAGCGTCTTGAGCACCGCGCCCTTGAGCTCGCGCGCATCCTTGCCCTTGCCGGACTGCAGCGTTACTGCTTCGGCACCGAGGTCGGTGAGATAGTCCTCAAGCGCGGCTTCGTCCTTGACGTAGCGTTCGCTCTTGCCCTTCTTCGCGCGGAACAGTGGCGGCTGCGCGACATACAAATGGCCGTTCTCGATAATTTCAGGAAACTGGCGGAAGAAGAGCGTCAATAGCAGCGTGCGGATATGCGAGCCGTCGACATCCGCGTCAGTCATGATCACGATTGTATGGTAGCGCAGGCGCGTCAGGTCCTTCTCGTCGCCGACACCCATCCCGAGCGCCGTGATCAGAGTGCGCAGTTCCGTCGACGAAAGTATCTTGTCAATCCGCGCTCGCTCGACGTTAAGGATCTTGCCGCGCAACGGCAGAATTGCCTGAACCCTGCGGTCGCGCCCCTGCTTGGCCGACCCACCGGCCGAATCACCCTCGACGATGAACAATTCACTGCGCGCCGGGTCGCGTTCCTGGCAATCGGCGAGCTTGCCCGGCAGCGACCCCGAATCGAGCGCACCCTTGCGCCGGACCAGCTCCTTGGCCTTGCGCGCCGCTTCGCGGGCGGTTGCGGCCTCGACCGCACGGGCGATGATCCGCTTTGCGACCGGCGGATTTTTCTCGAGGTATTCGCCCAGCTTTTCGTTGACCAGCGCGGCGACCAGCCCCTCGACCTCGGAATTGCCCAGCTTGGTCTTGGTCTGGCCCTCGAACTGCGGTTCGGGCAGCTTGACGCTCACGATCGCGACCAGGCCTTCGCGCGTGTCGTCGCCCTCGAGCCGCAGGTCCTTGTCCTTGCTCTTGAACAGATTGTTCCTCTGCCCGTACGTGTTGAGCGTACGGGTAAGCGCGGACTTGAGCCCCGACAGATGCGTGCCGCCCTCGATCGTATGAATATTGTTCGCGTAGGCGAAAATTATCTCGTGAATCGCGTCGGTCCATTGCAACGCGACCTCGATGTCGATCCCGTCGCGCACGCCTTTGAAAAAGATTACATCGTGTAGCGTCGCGCTGCTCTCCGTCAGCGACTCGACGAACTCCGCGATGCCCCCTTCGTAGTGGAATTCCTCCTGCTTACCCGTGCGCTCGTCCTTCAGCCGGACCTTGAGCCCGGCGTTGAGATAAGCCATCTCGCGCAGGTAGCGCGCTACCGTTTCGTACTTGAACTTGACCTCGTGGAAAATGCTCGCGTCGGGCGAAAAGGTGGTCTTGGTCCCGGTGAGCTTGGTCGCGCCCCGCTCCTCGACCTTGGTCTTCGGGGTCCCGCGCTGATAGCACTGATAATAGACCTTGCCGTTCTTGCGGACTTCGACCTCGAACTCTTCGGAGAGCGCGTTGACGACGGATGCGCCGACTCCGTGCAACCCGCCCGAGACCTTGTACACGCCGCGATCGAACTTACCGCCGGCATGCAGCACCGTATGCACGACTTCGAGCGCCGAGCGCTTTTCCGTCGGATGCATGTCGACCGGAATACCGCGGCCGTTATCCTCGACCGAGATCCGATCGTCACCCAGAATCGCGACGTTGATCTCAGTGCAGAAACCGGCCAGCGCCTCGTCAACCGAGTTGTCTACGATCTCGGTAACCAGGTGATGCAGCCCGCGTTCGGCGGTGTCGCCGATATACATGCCGGGGCGCTTACGAACCGCCTCAAGCCCTTCGAGAACTCGAATCGATTCAGCGCCGTAGGCGTCTGAACTTTGTTTGTTTGCCATAGAGAAAAATCGAACCGATGAGACAGCTACAACCGCTCCACAACCACTAATTATTATACGGTCGAAGGGTCTCCTAGTAAAGGAAACTGCCCCGAGTCACAAGGATGGTCAAAACGCTATTTCGCGAGGATTGGAATAGCCTGAAAAGCCTCGCTTTTATTGCCTGAATCGAGGCCTGCCGGTGGCCTTATCGAGGCGTGGACCGGTGGGGGCGACTACAGTTCAAATAAAACCACGTTTGATGCCCGTCAGATCAATGCGGTGGGACCATTGAGCGCGTCCAACGGTCTTTTGGCTACTCCTTCACGCCACTCGCTACTGACCGGCCGGCCAGTCTATACCGGCCTGCAAATCCGACCGCCCGAGGAGGCCGCGCTTTACGCCCGGGCGATGCGCTCCATCCCATCGAAGAACTGCCACCACAAGTCGACCGAGCGCTCCGCCGCGGCGCGTACTTTGTCCGCTTCGTGCCCCGTGAGTTCCGCATGGCTGAGGACATGGTCGCCAACGTCGCTATGGTCGCGGTCGGCTATCTCATGGATGTCGAAGAACGCGACCTGGTCGCGGGTGACCCCGTAATGCTTCTCGAGGGCACGGGCGAAGGGCTCGAAATTGCCTGGCACCTGGCCTTCCGCTGCAACGTTGATCGCGGCGATCCCTTCTTCGAAGGAGCGGTCCTTGGTCGAAAGCTCGAACCAGTCAATCAGCGCCGCGGTGGAGGGCAGCGGTTTGGCCTCCGTCAATTCCTCGCGCTTCATCCCAAGGCCAAGGCCAAAGCGAATGAACAGCTCCGGATGGGGTGCGCTGCCCGAGATGCGGCCGCTCTCCTCCTCGTAGAGACTCTCGGCGAGCTTTTGCCGTTCGATCGCGTCATAGCAGCGCGAATGCAGAGCGCTGATAGCGCGGGGAAATTCCCGCACCTGGAGAAAGAACTGCGCTGCAAAAACCTTCATTCCCTCTCGTGAAACCTTTCCCTCGGCTATCTTGTGCCACAGCGGATGGCGGCCGAAGGAACGGCGCTCTCCAACCATTTTGAACAGATCGCGGACGAAGCTCTCACCCGAATGTGCCATCGCGGAACTCGCTCCCTCGTCGATATGGAAAGTTCTCGAGCTTACCAGAGCCCGTGCGTCCAAGTGAAGCAGACCGCGCGCCGTATTCGCGCAGGTAGCGGAGGAACTCCGCCGGACCGACATAGCCGACCCGCCGCTTGCGGATTTTGCCGGTCGCGTCAATAAACACGGTGGTTGGAACGCCCTCGACATTGAACTGCCGAATAATCGCCTGATTTTGCTGGTTTTCGGCGGTCAGATTCGCACGCATCCGCACGAATCCATGCGCCTCCCGCACCACCGCCGGATCGACGAAGGTGGTGTGTTCCATCTCGCGGCAGGGCACGCACCAGTCCGCGCTGAAATCGAGCACGACCGGCTCGCCTCGGGACTTGGCGGCTTCCAGCATCGCGGGACTGAAAGGCTGGAAAGTCAGTTCGGGCCGTGCCGTGCGCCCCTGAATCAGCAAATAGATCAATGCACCGCCGGAGATTACTCCGATCGCCGATTTGATCACGAAAAAGGGCTGCCAGTTGCGCCCTTCCCGTGAAATGAGCCCGAGGAAAATTCCAGCCGCGACGGCGTAGTAGGGCAGAATCCTTGTCATGAGGCGACCAGGCACCACGGGATCCAAAAAATAGAGGGCAAGCCCGATCAGGACGAAGCCGAAGAGCTGCTCGATCCACCGCAGCCATTCGCCCGACCGCGGCAGCCTGCGGATACTGCCTGCCGCCAGCGCCAAACCCACATACGGAAGCCCCAGGCCCAAGGCCAGCGTAAAGAAGAGCGCGAAGCCGATAAGTGCGCTGCCGCTTCGCTGCACCATCAGCAGCAAGCCCAGGACTATTGGGCCGATACAGGGCGCTGCGACCACGCCCATCCCCAGCCCCATCAGCGTTGCGCCAGCATAGCCGGGCCGGGCGATACCGGCCCACTGCATGAGCCATAGAGGCGGTTGTAGGACGAAGAGCCCGAAGCTTGAAGCCGCGAGCGCGAGGAGTATCGCAGCAATCGCAACCAGAACCCACGGATTCTCCAGGGCCGCGCCGAATAATCCACCCGAAAGCGCCGCCGCCACGCCCATTGCCGAAAACGTCAGCGCGATTCCCACAACGTAGAGAACTGCGAGCACGACCACGCGGCGTGGTCCTCCGCCTTCGTTGCCAAAGTAGGCGACCGTCACGCCGATTAGCGGGTAGACACAAGGTGTCAGATTGAGCGCGAGCCCCCCGAGCAGAACAACGAGAAAGCCAAAGACGTTCCCGTGATGGGCAAAAACCTCCGCTACCGACCATTTCTCCGTGATCCGGTCATCATCGGAGCCCGGACCGGCGCTTGACGCCGGGCCTTCAACGTCCGCTGCTTCTCCTGAAGCGAGATCGGCCTTGTATTCAACTGACGCGGGGCGCAGGCATTGCTCGTCGTTGCAGGCCTGGTAGTCGATTCGCACGGTCGCCGGCGCGCCAACACCGGATTGAAAGGCCTCGGCGGCCTTCAGTGGCACCTCGAATCTCACCGTGCCGCTGAAAACGGAAAGTTTCTCCCCACCGGCGAACTTGAGCGAAACCAGGCGCGGCGGCGGATAGGTTACCGCTCCGGCGGAGACTTCCCGCGGCGTCGTGACCGTCAGTCGCGTCGGGATGTAGTAATCGCCGAGTGGATGGTCGGAATTGATATGCCATCCGGAGCGGACGCGCAGGGTCACCATGAGCCGGCTCGCGCCTCCGGCTCGAAGCGGCTGCGCGAGCGCCGCCGACCGAATCGAGACGATGCTGGCCGGGTCAGTCGCGCCCACACCCGCAGCGGGAAGCGCAAACGCTACCGCTAGAAGGGCGCCGATAAGGACGAATACGCGCAGCGGTACCTCGTCAGCCGCGCCGGATCGTACCAACGAGCGATGACCGGCGGGATTCATGTGATTTGCGGGGCGATGCGTGACGTTCAGTCCGTCAGGGGCCGGACGCCGGCACCGGAACCTGGTTCCACGATGAAGCCTCGGCCTAGTCGATCGGAACCCCACCATTCACGGACAGCGGAGCGTGGTCGACGATTTCGAGTCCGTAGCCGGGCAAATTCGCCAGCCGGGGCGGCCGGTCAGTCAGCAGGATCATCTTGCGTACCCCGACATCACGCAAAATCTGCGCGCCGATACCGTAGTCGCGGAAGTCGGCCTCTGGAACGTTGAGCCGCGTGCTGGCGCGCGGAACGTGGTGGTGGCGCGCGTTGCCATTGATATCGTTCGCGATGGCCTCGGAGTCGCGCTTGAGGTAGAGAATCACGCCTTTTCCGGCCGTAGCGATTTGCTCCATCGCGTTCTGTACTTGAGCCCGCGTATTACGCTTGACGTAGCCGAAGACGTCGCCCGGCAGGTATTCGCGATGCGCGCGCACGAGCACCGGCTGTTCGGGATCGATCTTGCCCATCACCAGCACCAGATGTTCGCTTTGGTCAATTCGATTGCGATAGACGCAAGCGGTGAATTCACCGAACGCCGTCGGTAGCCGGGCTTCGGCGATGCGCTCGACCATCGTCTCGTTGCGCAAACGATACTCGATGATGTCGGCGACGGTCACGAGCTTGAGCCCGTGCTCGCGCGAAAACTCGATCAAATCGTCGCGCCGCGCCATCGTGCCGTCTTCCTTCAGAATCTCGCAGATCACCCCGGCAGGCTTGAGACCCGCTAACCGCGCGAGGTCGACCGCCCCCTCGGTCTGACCCGTGCGGACGAGCACACCGCCTTCGCGCGCGCGCAGCGGATAGACGTAACCGGGCGTAATGAACTCGGCTCCGTTGGCATCTTCCCGTACGGCTTGAAGGATTGTGGTTGCCCGGTCCTGAGCGGACACTCCCGAACCTGCCGCCCGCCGCGCGGTGATCGGAACCGTAAAGGCGGTGCCAAGCGGTGCCTGGTTGTCACCCACCATCATGCTGAGCCCGAGCTGGTCGATCCGCTCGGCCGACATCGGCAGGCAAATCAGCCCGCGCCCGTACCTGGCCATGAAGTTAATCGCTTCGGGGGTGGCCTTCTCGGCGGCCATGCAGAGATCGCCCTCGTTCTCTCGATTTTCGTCATCCATCAGGATGATCATGCGGCCGCGGCGCGTTTCCTCGAGGGCCTCTTCGATCGATATGAACGGGGCTTTTGGCGCATGGGTTCGTGGTGTGATTTCACCAAACATGACTTGCCTCGGCCCTGGGCTCTCCTCTGTTCCCGCCCCAACCCACACCCGTCGGGCTGGCATGATTGTAACCTACACCCGCCCTGAGCGTGAACCCCCATGAGAGTCCGGGCTCGCGCACGGCGCGAGTCTGCTGTAATGAGTAAACGGTTCGCGATGTCTGA
>Ga0335081_10010860_pt1 | contig 14723 bp, 15 predicted proteins | sample Lox_Sample_35_FD_206713 | JGI IMG/M metagenome (GOLD analysis project Ga0335081, IMG submission 206713) | Soil microbial communities from Loxahatchee National Wildlife Refuge, Florida, United States - Lox_Sample_3.5 | ecosystem: Environmental > Terrestrial > Soil > Wetlands | place: USA... | reverse complement strand
CCTCGGTTTCGAAGCTGCCCTCCGCCGGCTCGGTGCTTTCACCCATAAGATGTGAGCCTGCTTCGGGAACCGCCTCGGTCACCGGTTCGTCTTCCACAGGTGTCTCGGAGGACGCAGCGCTGAACAGGTCGGCCTGTGGCTCGCCCAGTTTTTCGAACTCTTCCATGCTCGGCAGCTCGGAAATGTCGTTTAGCCCGAAGCGCATCAGGAATTCTTTCGTGGTCTTGTACAGAATCGGCCGTCCGATGACCTGCTTACGTCCCGCCGTCGTAATCAGCTTGCGATCAAGCAGCGTCGCAATCACCCCCGACGTATCGACGCCGCGGATTTCGCTGATCTCGGGTACTGTCACCGGCTGTTTATAGGCGATGACAGAAAGCGTCTCCAAGGCCTGCAGTGACAGCCGCACCGGCGGCTTCAAGCTCTTCGCAAAGCTGACCACCACATCGTGATGCTCAGGCTTGGTCGCCATGCGATAGCCGCCGGCAACCTGGCGAATTTCGATGCCACGCTCGGGCGAGGCATAGTCGGCGATCAGTTCGTCGATCACAGCGTTGATTCGTGCCTTCACCGCCTTGGGTTGTTCTTTGTCTTCGGACTGCTTGTCCGGTTTTCGGGCAGGAGTCTGGGCTGGCTCGGTTGGCAGCTGCCCGGAAGCCTCCTCAGGAGCGGCTTCGGCCGTCACCGGCGTTTCCGGCTGCTCGGCTGCGCGCTCCGCTTCGGCGCGCAGATCCGCCAGCACCGCATCTCTCAGCAATGTCGCGAGTTCGTTCAGCGTGACCGGCTCTTCGGTCGCGTAGATGATGGCTTCGAGTTTGGCTTTCAGGCTCATCGTATCGGGATACTTCCTCAACACTGCAGCTGGGCTCTTAGCCTATAGCGCTTAGCTGTCAGCAAGCAGGCCATCTCAACCGCAAGTAGATAACGATGCATGCCGCGATGGCTAAGAACTAACAGCTAAAAGCTAATAGCCACGAGCGAAAAGCGAACCGCGAAGAGCGAACCGCGAAGAGCGAACTGCGGCCTTTCACCGCCAATCGTCCTTCACCGCCGGGCCTTCCGCCAGCAGCGCGTCGAAGCCCGTGTGCTTCTTCAGCACGATCTCGCCGAAGACGTTGTCCTGCCGCGCCAGCACCGCCTGCAATCGTATCAGCTCCAGGATCGCCAGAAACGCGCACACCAGTGCCGAGTGCGAGCGCAGGCTGCGCAGCAACTGCTTCAGCCGGATGGGCCGCTCCTCCAGCGCCAGCCGCCGCCGGATGAACTCGATCATCTGCGACACGGTGACGCTCTCCTCATCGACATCGAAGGACGGCCGTTTGCGCGCCCGGTCCAGAATCTGCTGGAAGGTCTTGACCAGGTCGACCACGTCGGCTGCCATCTCCGGCTCGGCGCCCTCGGCATTCTGAAACTCTTTCAGCGCCGGATTCGACCACACCGCTTCTTCAATCTGTTGCTTCTGCAAGAGCATTTGCGCTGCCGTCTTGAAGCGCTCATGTTCCAGCAGCCGATTGACCAGCTCCAGCCGGGGATCGTCTTCCGCCGCAGGTCCGGCAGGATCGCGCGGCAGCAGCATCTTTGACTTGATGTGGATCAGCAGGGATGCGGTGTAGATGAACTCCGCCGCCACGTCCACATCGAATCCCTTCATCGTTTCTACATATTTCAGGTACTGCTCGGTGATCTTCGCGATCGGGATGTCGTAGATGTCGATGTCCTGCTTGCGAATCAGGTCCAGCAGCAGGTCGAGCGGGCCCTCATAGACATGTCCCACAATGACGGAGAAGGGGGAATCGGCATCCTTGCGCGGCGATTGCTGCGGTTGATCACTTGCCGTCGCGGGTTGGGGGTTTTCAGTCATTCAACAATGACAGTGAGTCTCAATTTGCTGGCACGGATCAGCCCTTGTCTGCGCTCTGCGCCGGCGGCTCGTAAGCATGAGACAGCTTCGCCGCCTCGCGCGCCTCGACCATCGTCGCTTCTGCGGCGACGCGCGCCTTGGCCGATCCCGCTTCCAGCACATCCCACGCCAGCTTGGGATTGGCTTCGTACTTCTGCCGCCGCTCCTGCATTGGTCCCAGCACTTGCCACAGGCTGTCCGCTGCCCAGCCCTTGCACTCGATGCACCCGATCCCCGCTGACCGGCAGCCTTCGTACACCTTCCCCATCGTCTCCTGCGAGCTGAAGATCTTGTGCAGGTCCCCGACCGGACACTTGTCGGGATCGCCGGGATCGCTGCGTCGGATGCGCGCCGGATCGGTGACCATGGTCTTCAGCTTTTGCCGCAGCGAGGGCTCCGGCTCGCTCATCAGTAGCGTGTTGCCGTAGGACTTCGACATCTTGCGGCCATCCGTTCCCGGCAGCTTGGGGGTCGGCGTCAGCAAAGGCTGCGGCTCCGGGAAGACCAGCTCGCGCTGCGGATCACGGCATCCCGGCTTCAACTTCCGCGGATAGAACTGGTGAAATCTGCGTGCCACCTCGCGCGTCAGCTCCACGTGCGGCACCTGGTCTTCGCCGACCGGTACGAAGTTCGCCTGATAGATCAGAATGTCCGCCGCCTGCAACAGCGGATATCCCAAAAATCCGTATGTCCCCAGGTCCCTGTCCTTCAGATTCTCGCGCTGCTCCTTGTAGCTAGGCACGCGCTCCAGCCAGCCCAGCGGCGTGATCATGCTGAACAGCAGATGCAGCTCCGCATGCTGCGGCACGTGCGACTGAATGAACAGCGTGCTGCGCTCCGGATCGAGGCCTGCAGCGAGATAGTCGAGGATGACCTCCAGCGAATTTTGCTTCACGGCGCTGGTGTCGGCGTAATCGGTGGTCAGCGCGTGCCAGTCGGCGATGAAGAAGAAGCACTCATAGTCGTCCTGCAGGCCGACCCAGTTGCGCAGCGCGCCTACATAGTTGCCGAGGTGCAGCTTTCCCGTGGGTCGCATGCCGCTCAGGATGCGGCCCTTCTTGGATGAGAGCGTGTCGGGCATCAGAATCTCAGGAACAGATTGAGCAGTCCTTCAAAGAATGCCATGAAGGGTGCGATAAAGATACCCACCAGAGGAATGCCGATCAGCGGCAGGATGAACATCACCACGATCAGCCCGGCGTAGCCGATGCGGTCGTAAACGCGCAGCGCATTGTAGGAAAGAAAGTGGCGGATGACGTGGCTGCCATCCAGCGGCGGCAGCGGGATCAGGTTGAACACCGCCAGGACCACGTTGATCGACATCGCAAAATAGAACAGCGTCGCCAGCGGGCTGACCACGTCGGCATGGCGGAAGTTGGGGCCGATCCCCGCCGCCGTACCATGCAGAATGATCGACAACGCGATGATGGAAAGAAATGCGGTCAGGAAATTGCTCACCGGACCGGCCACGGCGGTGAGGATGTCGTCGCGCACATGGTTCTTGAAGTTGCGCGGATCCACCGGCGTCGGCTTCGCCCATCCGAATGGCGGATAGCCCAGCACGATAAGGATCAGCGGAAACAGGATGGTGCCAAAGGGGTCGATGTGGACGATGGGATTTAGCGAAATCCGGCCCATCATCTTCGCCGTCGGGTCGCCCAGCCGATTGGCCATCCAGGCATGCGCCGACTCATGTACGCAGATGGCAAACAGGAGCACGATGATCTGAAAAAAGACATCGACTGGGTTGAAGTGCGAGAACATTGTATTTTGCCTTCGATACTACCATGAGAAAAACGGCGGATAGGAAGGCAGGCGCCGGGCAGGACGCGACCCACAGTCGCGAGAATCGAAACCTGAAATGAAGTGAGCTCCGCGGCCGGGCGCCGCGGCGTTAGTCTCTGTCGGCGACCAGGGTGGTCGCCGGCGGCTCGTCCTCACTGATCACTCGCGTGAACTCGTTACTGAGCGCCCGCTCCACCACGTCGGAGCGCCGTTCACCCCGCGCCACGCGGCTCACGTACGAGCGGTCCACCTGCAGTTGGCGGGCGACGCGGCTATACAGACCGCATAAGGACTGCACATAACGATTCAATAACGAAATCCTGTTCTTCAGATTTTCCTCGTTCGTCATTGGTACCGGCTTTCCCCATTTTCATTGTTTGTATTGTCAGATGCGACGCTGCCGGATGGTGTTGCGCTGGTGAAGCCGCACCACCGGCGACTCTCCCACAGCTCACAAAACAGGACGTTTTCAGGGTTGCTGACCGCGACAAATGGTCCATCGAGTCAGCTGATTTATCGAGTCAGCGTCGTTGACAACTTCAGGGACCCGATCGCGCATCTCAGTGGCACAAGGGGCGACTCGCCGAGTTAGCGCGACCAAGAAACCACGCAACCCAGCTAGCGGGGGAACTCGGGTAAACAAGCCATCCTGATGAAGAATTACGCATCGTAGCCTGAACGGAAGCGTGCGCGAGCCCGCACGTTGAATTCGAACAGCCTGTGCAATCTGTTCCCAACAGGGTGCTCCCAGAGTTTTGAGGGCGGCGCCCGCCCACAGGACAAAGGATGGCACCACGGGTCGACCGCACGGAGTTTCGCGCCATACTGAGGGAAGTCGTCAAATGCATTCGCCAGCAGCTTGACGCACCAGGACTCACGCCGCTAACCCCGGGGCAGCTCTTGTCCTGGTTCCAAAATGTCACCCTGGAGGACCTTCAGATCGTCATACCCGAGCTCGACGCCGGCGATTCGCCACTGAGCCGCTGAGGATTCACCAACTGGCCAAACGGATACATGGACCTGCGCGCGTATGCCGGCCACCGGCGGCGCCAGAACCAGGTTCGCTTTGGAAGAGAGATGATGCCGCCGCTTATGGATCCCGACCGTCGCGTATATTTACCCGGACAGATGGTGCCAATCTCCGGCATCTATACCGCAGTTCATCAGGCGCACCGCGCAGATCACCAGGTCCTGGCGATTCGTGGCGAGGAGTTCCCGCTTTGCCGTTTTTGCGGCGAGGAGGTCCGATTCCATGTGGCGCGCGTGGTCCCTCATATGACTCACGACTTCGACATGGCGGGGCCGCGCTGGCATGTGCGCCGCGGCCGCGCAAAAGCCGCCAACGGCAGCGACTAACTATCCGCCTACCCTCCGCCTTCCAACTGCACCAACTCGGTCGTGTGCTTGAGCTGGCCACAGGCTGCATAAATATCGCGTCCCCGCGGCCGCCGCACGAAGGCCGGAATCCCCGCCCGCGTGAGCACGTTCTGGAACGCCTGCACCCGCTCCTCGGACGGAGTGGAGAAGGGAATCTCCGGCCCGGGATTCAGCGCAATCAGGTTCACCTTGGCGCGCAGCCCGCGAACCAAATCCACCACCGCGCGCGCGTGCCGGACATCATCATTCAGGCCACCCAGCAGAACGTACTCGAAGGTAATCCGCTCGCGATTGCGCAGGGGAAACTCGCGCAGCGCTGCCATCAGCTTTTCGATCGTCCACTTCCGGGTAATCGGCATGATCTGGGTGCGCAACGCTTCGTCAGGCGCGTTCAGCGAGACCGCCAGCTTGGGGCGCACCGGCTCGGCGCCGAAATCGGCGATGCGCGGCACAATTCCGGAGGTCGAGACCGTCATGCGCGATTCCGCAATCCCCATGCCTTCCACCAGCAGCCGCACCGCCTTCATGAAGTTGTCGTAATTGAGGAACGGCTCGCCCTGCCCCATGAAAACCAGGTTCACGCGATCGCGCTCCCCATCCGCCGCTCGATCGCCGAGCACGGCCACCACCTGGCCCACGATCTCGCCAGCGGTCAGGTTGCGGCGCAGGCCCAGCAATGCCGTCATGCAAAACGCGCAGTCAACCGCGCAGCCTGCTTGGCTGGAGATGCAGATTGTGGCGCGCCGCCATCCTTTCTTGTCGGCGAGTTCTTCGTCACCGCTTTGTGAGCCGTCGCCCGCCTCGCCGCCGTCACCCTCGGGCATCCATACCGTCTCCACACTCTGACCATCCGCGAAGCTCAGCAGATAGCGCACGGTTCCGTCCGCGGAAACAAATCTCTTCTCGATCTGGGGTAGTCCGACGACAAAACCGGAGCGGCTCAGCTTCTTCCGCCAGCTCAGCGGCAGGGTTGTAAAGCGATCCAGGCTCTCCCACCTTTGCCGGTAGAGCCCGTCAAATAGCTGGCGAGCGCGATACGGGGGCCCGCCCAGATCCTCGGAGATGTTCGTAAGCTCCTCAAGACAAAGGCCTAAAAGTTCGGATTGTTGCGGCTCGCTCATGCATCCAATATGCTATCTGGTAGATTCCGTTTCCCCCGACGTCGCTGCGGGGTTATTCGTCATTAAGGATTACGCTAGCGTATCTTTCCGCGGGTCGCCAAGACCGCCAATACGCCAGCCGGATCAGGCCGAACGGTTAAGGGGCTGAGCGACCACCGTCGTGTCGCTCGAAGTCATCATGGTTGAAGAACTGCGCAATATTCAACGCGAGGTGTTTCCCAACGGACTCACCGTCCTCACCGAGCAGATGGATCATATCCGCTCGGTGTCGATGGGCATATGGGTAAAGTCGGGCTCGCGTCACGAAGAACCCGAAGTCAATGGCATTTCGCATTTCGTCGAGCACATGGTGTTCAAAGGAACCAGCAATCGCTCGGCCGAGGACATCGCGCGCCAGGTAGATTCCATCGGCGGTAACATGGACGCCTTCACTGGCAAGGAGACCATCTGCTTCAACATTAAGGTTCTGGACGAGCATTTGCCCATCGCCGTCGATGTGCTCAGCGATATGGTGCTGCATCCCATCTTCGATGACAAGGAGATTGTGCGCGAACGCGGCGTGATCCTGGAAGAGATCAAGATGGACGAGGACAATCCCGACTACCTTGTGCATGAGATCTTCACGCAGAACTTTTTCAAGGGACATCCCCTGGGCAAGCCGATCCTGGGAACCAAGGAGACGGTGCGGCGCTTCGATCAGGACGCCATCCATCGCTACTACGGCGGGAAATTTTCTCCGCAGAACCTGATTATCTCTGCTGCCGGTAATTTGAATCACCAGGAGCTGGTGGAGTTGCTGCGGCAGCGCTTCGCGCAGCTCCCCAAAGGCTCCAACGGCTGGCACGACACTCCGCCGAAAATCAACTCGCGCATCATTCTGCGCAACAAGAAGGCGCTGGAGCAGGTGCAGATTTGCGTGGGCGTTCCGTCCTATCCCATCAGCCACGACCGCCGCTATGTGACCTACATCCTGAATACTCTGCTGGGGGGTGGCATGAGCTCGCGCCTCTTCCAGAACGTGCGCGAAAAGCAGGGATTGGTCTATTCGATCTTCTCCGAGCTGAATCCGTTTCGCGATACCGGCATGTTGTCGGTCTACGCCGGAACCTCGCGTGAGTCGGCGCCGAAGGTGGTGCAATCGATTGTCAACGAGTTCCGGCAGCTGAAGAGCACGCCGATCTCCGAGGAAGAGCTGAAACGCGCCAAGGACCAGCTGAAGGGCAGCCTGATGCTGAGCCTGGAGTCGAGCACGGCGCGCATGTCCAATCTGGCGCGGCAGGAGATGTATTACGACCACTTCATCAGCATGGATGAAATCATCGATCGCATCCAGGCGGTGACGGTGGAAGACCTGCTCCAGTCGGCCAACGAATTGTTCCGGCCGGAGCTGATCGCGGTGACCGTGTTGGGCAATCTGAACGGGCTGAAAGTCACGCGCGACTCGCTGGTGTGTTGAGGAGCTGTCAGCCGTCAGCTATCAGCCGTCACGGCTAAAGGCGACGAGCCCAAGGCGAACAGCGAATCGCAAAAACCACACATTTTCCCGCCACAACCGTCCAATCTCCATCAGGCGCTTTGACATCGCCTCGCGACTGACGAATAATCTGCTTGTCAGCTCCAGCGCCGCTGCTGTTCCTGTGTTCATGCCATCCCACACAATTTCCCGGCGGCCTGCCATGGCAGCATCCCGAGCTGACGAAGAAGAGGTCCATATGCGCAACCGTAACCGGCAACGGGGATTTACCCTCATCGAGCTTCTGATCGTTGTCACCATCATTCTGATCATTGCCGCGTTCACCATTCCCCGGCTTACCAAGTCGACCATCCCGGCCCACGAGGCCTCGGCCATAGCCAGCCTGAAGGCCATCAACGAAGCTGAGATGATCTATGCCAGCAGTCATCCCGATGTCGGCTTCACGCCGGATTTGCAGATGCTGGGCGGCACCGCCCAGAGCGGCGGCGAGCAGACCATCGACAATCCGCTGGCCAGCGGCCGCAAGAGCGGCTATAGCTTCACCTACACTCCCGGCGAGAAGGTCAATGGCGCCATCCGCTCCTATACGATTACGGCCGTGCCGGACCAGGTCGGCACCACCGGACAGCGGCGATTTTTCTCCGATGAGGCGGGCGAGATTCACTACAACGCCGACGGCACTGCCGATGCCAGCAGCCCGGTGATCAGCAACTGATTTTGAGAAACACGAGTCGCTCCTGTCATGCGGGCCTCGAGGCCCGCACGCGGCTGTTGCCAATCCGAGCCGCAGGCCGCGTAATCCTCTTCGTCACCTCGATTCTTATTTGCGTCCCACCGCTTTGCGCTCAAGTGGACGTCCACTCGCTCGCCGCCAAGGTCGATGCGCGCTACGACAAGCTGCGCACTCTCGAGGCGAACTTTACCCAGACGTACACGGGCGCCGGCGTTACCCGCGCCGAGAGCGGCACGCTGCTGCTGAAGAAGCCCGGCCGCATGCGCTGGGACTACGAGCAGCCGCGGCCCAAGCTTTTCCTCGCCGACGGACAGATGGCCTGGTTCTACGTTCCGGGCGAGCGCCAGGCGCGCCGCACGCCCGTCAAGCAGCTGGACGATCTGCGCTCGCCCCTGCGCTACCTGCTTGGCAAAACGAAGCTGGAGAAAGAGCTGGAAGGACTGTCGCTGGCTCCCGATCAAAAGCCGGTGAATCCCGGGGATGTGGTGCTGCGCGGCATTCCCCGAGGGATGCACGACCGGGTTGCGCAAACCCTGCTGGAAGTTTCGCCCGACGGGCTCATTACCCGCATTGTGGTGGAAGAACTCGATGGTTCCACCACCGAATTCCGCTTTCTTCAGCAGCGCGAGAACGTCGAAATACCAGATCAGCAGTTTCGCTTCGTGCCGCCACCCGGCGTCGAAATTGTCGCCGGAACGGAGTTGCTGGAATAGCTGGCAGGGAAAGGACGCTATTCGCTTCTCGCTCTTCGCCTTTCGCCAGAGGGATGTGAAGGCTAGGCGAGTCGTGGCTTCCGTACCTGGGATTCCTGGTCTCCCGGCGCTTGAGATGCTGCAAATCAGCCTTGGTGCGCTGCCGCACACAGTTGGTTGCGAAGAGCTAACAGCGAGAGGCGAAGAGCGTCCTGGCCGATAGCCGCCGGCTTCCAGTGTTAAACTACTAGTCAACACCTCCCCAAGGGACTTTCTCTACATGGCCGAATACACAATCAAAATGGCCGACGAGCGGGGGCGCGTTCTGGAACAGGTCGAGACCGGCGCCTCCGAGGCGGAAGTCCGCGACCGCTTCGCCCAGCAGGGCTACTTTGTCTATTCCATCAAGTCCAAGGGGCTGTTATCGTCCGAGATCAACCTGCCGCAGCGCCGCAAGGTCAAGCAGGACCAGTTTGTCATCTTCAACCAGCAGTTCGTGACCCTGATTCACGCCGGCCTGCCGATCATTCAGTCGCTGGAATTGCTGATCAAGCGCCAGCGCAATCCCTTCTTCCGCTCGGTGTTGCAGAACGTGCGCGACCGGGTGCGCGGCGGCGAGCTATTGTCCGACGCCTTCGAGGCGCAGGGCGTCTTTGCCAAGGTCTATACCACCACGCTGCTGGCCGGCGAGAAGAGCGGCAACCTGGAAGAGGTGCTTGGGCGCTTCATCGCCTTCCAGCGCCTGGCGGTGAGCTTCCGCAAGAAGCTCATCTCGTCGCTCGTTTATCCCACGCTGCTGGTGGGCGTGTTGATCGTGATGATGACCTTCCTCATCACCTTCGTCGTGCCGCAGTTTGCCAACCTGTATCACACGCTGGGCGCGGACCTGCCGCCTATGACCTCGTTCATGCTGAGCGTCGGCGTCAACGCCAAGCATTATTCGCTGTACTCGCTGGCGGTGCTGGCGATCATCGCTTTCTTTACCTGGCGCTGGATGAGGAGCGACACCGGCTCGACCCAGATGGACCGCATCAAGCTGCGAACGCCGCTGCTGGGCGACATCTGGCTGAAGTACCAGGTGGCGGTGTTTTCCCGCATGTTGTCCACGCTGCTTTCCGGCGGCTTGTCGCTGGTGCCTTCGCTGGAGACCGCGGGCGAGTCGATGCAGAGCCGGCTGATGGCGCACGGCATCGAGACCGCGACGCGCGGTGTGCGCGAAGGTCAGGGGCTGGCGCGCAGCCTGGAAGAGACCAAAGTATTTCCTGATATGTCGGTGGAGATGATTGAAGTGGGCGAGTCGACGGGGGCGTTGCCGGCGATGCTGAACTCGATTGCCGAGTTCTATGAAGAAGATGTACAGAACGCGCTGGCTACGGCCATGTCGCTGATCGAGCCCGTCATCCTGATCGTAATGGGCGTAGTGGTGGCGTTTGTGCTGATCTCGCTGTATCTGCCCATCTTTAGTTTGGGCGCGGGAACGCTGCATTAAGGCAGTGGATAGTGGATCGTTGTTAGTGGATAGAGTCGCGGAGTTCTTGCTAGGAGTTAACAGCTAAGAGCCAATAGCGACCAATTGGCAGAGAGGCATCGGAGGAAAGGGCGGCATCATCATGGCAGAAGCACCCAAAGCAATCTTCGTCGGCGGCAACGGCGGCATCGCCATCGGCGACGAAATTGAACGCGGCAAAGATCTGGCGCGGCGCTATCGCTGCGAGTTCGTGGACCTGAAGAACTTTCACATCCAGCACGAACTCTTCCGCAAGATCCCCGTCGACCTGATGTTCCGCTACAACTTTGTTCCGCTCGAGGACAAGCCCGACGGCCGCCTGGTGATCGCCATCGCCGATCCCAGCCAGTTGATGATGATCGACGAGATTGGTCTGCTGCTGGCGCGCCGCATCTCCACCAAAGTCGCTTCGCTGACCCAGATCAATGACATCCTGAAGAAAACCGAGCAATCGCAGCGCGTGCTGGAAGAAGCCAGCGAGGGTTTCGCGCTCGACGTCATCGTGGAGGACGAGAATTCCGACGAGACCATCTCGATCGAGAAGCTGACCGCGGAAACCGACATCAGTCCCATCATCCGCCTGGTCGATACCACCATCTTTACCGCGTTACAGCGGCGCGCCAGCGACATTCACATTGAGACACGCGACGACTCGGTGGTCATCAAGTACCGCATCGACGGCGTGTTGCAGCAGGCGATGCAGCCCATCGCCAAGGAGCATCACTCCACTATCATCTCGCGCATCAAGGTCATGAGCGAGCTTGACATCTCGGAACGCCGCGTGCCGCAGGACGGCCGCTTCCGCGTGCGCTATACCGGCCGCTCCATCGACTTTCGCGTGTCCATTATGCCGTCGATTCACGGCGAAGACGCCGTGCTCCGCGTGCTCGACAAAGAGTCGATGAGCGAGAAGTTCCATAAGCTCACCCTCGACGTCGTCGGCTTCAGCGACGAAGACCTGCGCAAGTTCCGCCGCTACATTAAAGAGCCCTACGGCATGGTGCTGGTTACCGGGCCGACCGGTTCCGGCAAGACGACGACGCTCTACGCCGCGCTCAACGAGATCAAGACCGACGAAGACAAGCTGATCACGATCGAAGACCCGGTGGAGTACCAGATCCGCGGCATCACGCAGATTCCGGTCAACGAGAAGAAAGGCCTGACCTTCGCTCGCGGCTTGCGCTCCATTCTGCGTCACGATCCCGACAAGATCATGGTGGGCGAAATCCGCGACACGGAGACGGCGCAGATCGCCATCAACTCGGCCTTGACCGGTCACCTGGTGTTCACCACCGTGCACGCGAACAACGTCGTCGACGTGCTGGGCCGCTTCCTCAACATGGGCGTCGAGGCTTACAACTTTGTGTCGGCGTTGAACTGCATTCTGGCACAGCGCCTGGTGCGCCTCATCTGCGAGTTCTGCAAGAAGCAGGTGTATTACTCGGACGAAGAGCTGGAGGCTAGCGGACTTGATCCGCAAGAATGGGCGAAGATTCCGTTCTATGAAGGTGAGGGCTGCATTGAGTGCGCGGGCACCGGCTTCCGCGGGCGAACCGCGATTCACGAACTGCTGGAGCTGACCGACAATGTGCGCGAGATGATTCTGGCCAAGAAGCCGAGCAGTGAAATCCGCCGCACCGCCAAGGACGAAGGCATGCATTTCCTTCGCGAGTCGGCAATTGATAGAGTGAAACGTGGCCTGACGACGTTGAAAGAAATCAATAAGGTCACGTTTATTGAGACCACGAGATAAAGGCAGCACTTCGCAATCAGCACTTGGCACTTAGCATTTAGTGCTTCGCCAAGACGAATTGCCGAGAGTGCGGCAGCCGCAATTAAACCGAATGCCACAAACACCCATCTCCCGCCCCCGCGTTGCCTGCGAGATCAGTGTAGATCGCATTGTGAGCGCGCGCGCCAACGAAGCGGGCAAGAATCTGGAAGCGGCCACCGCGGCAACGCTGCCCGCCGGCCTGCTGACGCCCGGACTGCAAACGGCAAACATTCCGGAACGCGCCACCCTGGTTCCGGCCCTGCGCGAATCGCTTGCGGCGGTCGCGGGCCGCACCCGAGACATCTGCCTGATCATCCCGGACGCGACCACGCGCGTGATGCTGCTGGACTTCGAGACGCTGCCGGAGAAGCCGCAAGAGGCCGACTCCGTCGTGCGCTTTCGGCTGAAGAAGTCGCTGCCGTTCGAGGTCGAGCAGTCGGCGGTTTCATTCGACCGGCAGGGAACGGCGAATCCGATACGGGTCGTGGCGGCGGTGACGCCACGCAACGTCCTGGAAGAGTACGAAGCGGTGGTCTCGGATGCCGGATTCAATCCTGGCTCGGTTCTGCCGTCGACGCTGGCGGCGCTGGGGCTGGCGGATGCTTCGCATCCCACGATGATTATCAAGGTGGAGCACGGGACCACGACCTTCGCCATCGTCGATCAGGACCAGCTGCTGCTCTATCGCGCGCTGGAGAATGGTGGCGCTGCGGTGACCGGCGAGGCGCTGGTCGATGACGTCAACACTTCGCTGGTGTACTTCGAAGATCGGTATGGCGTCGGCGTGGATCGCCTGCTGGTGACCGGAGTGCAAGCTGCGCAGGAGTTGCAGGAGGCGCTGAGCGCCAACTCCAGCATCCGCGTAGAAGAGTTGGTGTCGAGTGCGGCGGCAGGCGCGGCCGCCGGCAACCTTCCCCGGTCAGCGCTGGCCGGAGTTGTGGGGGCGCTGATTTCCTGATGCGTCTGAACATCAATCTCGCCAGCCAGCCGTACGAAGTCGCGCGCGAGTACAAGCGCCGCATGGCGCTGGTGATTGCCGGGCTGGCCGTGCTCGCCTGCGTGCTGGTCGCCTACATTGTTTATCAGCGCGTCCACTCGCGCACCGTAAACCAGCGGCTGGCGGACATCCAGCAGCAGATCAATGGACTGGACCGGGAAGAGGCCCAGGCGCGCGCCATGCTGAACAAGCCCGCGAACCGTGTGATTGCCGATCAGTCCGACTTCCTCAACGATCTGTTTGCCCGCAAGGCCCTCTCCTGGACGCACATCTTCACCGAGATGGAGAAGATCATGCCGGCGGAAATCCATGTCATGTCGATGAAGCCGGAATACACCAAGACCAACGATCTGGTGCTGCACGTTGTGGTGGCGACGAACTCGCGCGATCGTGCGGTCGAGCTGGTGCGGCACATGGAGAAGTCGAACCACTTCCGCCAGGCGCAAGTGGTGGCGGAAAGCGTTGTGGCCAACACCAGCGAGCAGAGCGCCGCTAACGGCAGTATCCAGTTCGATGTGGCCGCTATCTACGTTCCCGGCGCGCCGGACACGGACGAAACTCCCGACGCCACCGGCGACAAAGCCGGCGACAAGGCTGTTGACAAAGCGAAGGAAGAGCAGCCGAAAGCGCCAGCTCCGGCCAAGAGCGCGGCTACTACTCCGCCCGCGCAACCCGCTCCCAAGACGAATCCGTCGCCGAACGCTGCTGCGGCGGGTAACAAGCCGCTGGCGACAGGTCCCGGCGTTCCCAAGCTGCCGCCCGGCGTGGCGCAAAACCGCATGCGGCCCGGCGGCACACTCAAGGATCACTGATGGCCAGTATTCGCGAAACTCGTACCAAGCTGATGCCGGTGGTGATTACGCTGGCGGTGCTCGACCTGGTCTGCCTGGGTTATCTGCTCTCGCCCGCCGGACGATCGCAGCAGGCGCGCCAGCGGGAGTATTACACGCTGCACGATCATCTGGTCGCCAAGCAGCAGGAGGTTCTGCCCACCCGCGGCATGGATCAGAAGCTGAAGCAAGCCTCGCAGGACATCACTACGTTTTACAAAGATCGATTTCCGGCGGAATATTCGGATGTGTCGGAGGAGCTGGGCAAGGTGGCGGGGGATACGGGCGTACATCTGGCCGGGGTGAAGTATGAGGAGAAAGACGCTGCCCTGCAGGGCTTGCGCAAGCTGAACATCGAAATTGCGCTCTCCGGCGACTACCTCCAGGAGGTCAAGTTCATCAACTCGCTGGAGCGCGACAAGATGTTCTTTATCATTAATGGTGTCGCGCTGGGCGAGCAGCAGGGCAATGTGCGTCTGCAGCTGAAGCTGGAAACCTATCTGCGGCCGGGGGCGGCCAAGTCGTGAAGCTGG
>Ga0335081_10010857_pt1 | contig 14726 bp, 10 predicted proteins | sample Lox_Sample_35_FD_206713 | JGI IMG/M metagenome (GOLD analysis project Ga0335081, IMG submission 206713) | Soil microbial communities from Loxahatchee National Wildlife Refuge, Florida, United States - Lox_Sample_3.5 | ecosystem: Environmental > Terrestrial > Soil > Wetlands | place: USA... | reverse complement strand
TGTGGACATTGGATTCCTTCCCAGCGTGCGCCTCCACGCGCCGCACAGCGTACGATGAACGTACCGCGGTCCCCCGTCCGCGCCCTCCGATCCCACTCGTTCGGGTAGGAGTCACACTTTCGATGGGACGATTCTCAATCTCAAGACGGCACGCCCTCTTCGGGCGACTGCCGAGCGGCGGGACCTCGGGCATGTGAAACCTATCCTTTCGGGGTTTCATCCGCCGGAGCTGCGGATCTACCATGAAGCGCAGCCATGCTGAGCACACTGGAACGCCTGATGCGGATCGCGGACGCTCCCCCCCTGATCGAGCGCTTCCCGGATGCACCGCCCGCCGCGGACGCCGGGCCTGCGATCATCGCGTCGCCCGGGGACGGAGCGCCGATATGGCTGGATGGTCCTGGCTTTCGGGTGCTCGCTCGGCCACGCCACAACCTCATCTCCGGACAGGAATTCGCGAGGTTCCTCGCCGCCGATGGGCAAGCGTTCGCATGCGTCGAACGCGATGACGGACGGATCGATGTTCCCTTCTCGTTGACCGAGGCCTACGAGAGCTACGTCAGTGAACGCTGGTCTTCCGAGCACCGGCCGCGGAGCCTGAACGCGCGGCAACTCGACACGTACTACCGGGTCAAGCGTCTAATACCGCGTCGCGTGCAGCTCCGCCTGCGCCGACAGCTGATCAAGTGGCAGGGGGCTCCGAGCTTTCCGCGCTGGCCCTACGACAACAGCGTCGACCGGCTCGTTCGGTTCTACGCCGGCTGCGTGCTCAGGGCGCTCGGCGTAGAGGAGGCGGCCTTTCCGTGGTTCTGGCCCGGGGGCGCGCATGCCGCCGTCATCCTGACCCACGACGTCGAAGGGGCGGCCGGTCTCGACAACGCACTGCGAATCGCGGCCTTAGAGGAGGAGCGCGGTTTTCGCTCGAGCTTCAACATCGTAGGAAGCTGGTACCCGATCGACTGGGGGATCGTGGGCGAGCTGCGGGACCGTGGCCATGAGATCGGAAGCCATGCCGTCTATCACGATCGCTCACTCTTCTCGAGCCGCATCGAGTTTCAACGTCAGCTGCCACTTCTGCGGGACGCCGTGACACAGTTGGACGCCGTGGGCTTCAGATCGCCGGCGACCCACCGCGTCAACGAGTGGCTAGGCGAGCTTCCTATCGAGTACGACACAACGATCCCGATGTCTGATCCCTACGAGCCGCAGCCGGGCGGGGCATGCACCGCCTGGCCGTTCTTCCTGGGTGACGTGGTCGAGCTTCCCTACACTCTGCCGCAGGACCACACGATTTTCACCCTGCTTGGCCACCGAACCCCCGCACTGTGGGTCGATCAAGTCAATCGGATCAAGCAATCGTTCGGTCTCATTCAGTGCGTCACCCACCCTGATCCGGGTTACCTCGGTGAGCGCAAGAATGAAGCGATCTATGCCGAGTTCTTGGATACTCTCGCCGCCGAGGAGGGCGTCTGGCATGCGCTGCCACGGGAGGTCGCCCGCTGGTGGCGGGCCCGGAGCGAAGGGCGGCACACGCCGTCATTCGATCTCGTGGAAGGGACGGTGGTTACCGGGTCCGGAAGAACCCTCGTGGAGTTCATCCCGCCGACACCTGCCGCGCCGCTGCCTACGCGCGCGTCGGCGTCGGGTCACCGCGACGCGGCGTAGCGGTATAGCGCTTCCCCGGTGCCTCGGCAGACCCAGCGGGGACCTTTCCGGATCGCGAGGCTCAGCACCCGTGAGGTGAGTCCCTCCGCTTCGGGTGCAGCGCCGGGAGCTAGCGCCGAGTAGCTCAACGGGCGTTCGTGGGCGCCCCAGCCGCTCTTAAACGCGCGCAACCCGTTGTTGCCGAGGTCAGTGCGGCCGAAGTCGAAGCATCGATCGCCGCGCTCGCATGCCTCCCGGATGGCAGTCCAGAAGATCAGGTGGTTGGGCCGAGCGCCCAATGCCTCGACATCTGAAGCGCCGAACTTGTAGATCGTCGTTCGGTGGTTGGTGAGGAAGAGCGCTCCCGCCACCGCCTCCCGGTCTCCCACATCGGCCAGCATGATGAAGGCCAAGCCGGGGTCGACCAGACGCGACCACAAGACGTCGAAGAACCGCCGAGGTTGCACCGGGACACCCTGCCGGCGCCTGGTCCGGGTGTGCAGGCGGTAGAAGGCGTCGAGGTCTCGTGGCTCAGCGGCACGCCGCACCACGACGCCCTCGCGTTCGGCGCGGCTGATGTTCCGGATCACCTGCGACCGGCTTAACCCCCGTCTGACCTGCTCGACGTCGGGATCGAGCGGCAACTCGTGGATGACCGCGTCGGCGCCGGTCCGCCAGCCAAAGCCATCCACCGATCCCCGCAGCTCCAGACCGGGCGCCTGCAAATGCTCCTGCGCAGTGCCAAGCGCATCGATCAGCGCGCGCCGGGAAGCCGCGTCCTCAGCCAACGGGGGACACTCGTCGGTGAAGGGCAGCGAGATCCAGCGTCGGCGCCGAGAAAGGCTGCGCACCTCGAGGAACGGAGCACCCGCGACCACCCTCCCGTCGGCGCCCGCCACCGCGACGGCGAACCCGGGATAGGCGTAGGTCTCCATCAGCGCCTTCGCCCACGCCGGATCGTGAAACGGCGTCGCCTCGGCACAGCTGGCGACGAACGAAGTCCAGCGCGTGTCGTCGAGGGCCAACCTGATCGGGACGGCGGGGTCACCGGGCACTAGACCGCCTCCCCGTGCAGCAGCCGCTGAGCCAGGACATAGGCAAGCACGGGCAGCTCGGCCAAGCCAGGCAGCGGGTCGTCCCAGGCAAAGATTGCCGACGCCCGCGGCCGGCGCAGCGAGCGCGCATACTCGCGCACCGGCAGGCGCCGATGCAGCAGTTCGTTTAGAGCGGTCGGCGTGTCGGTGGTGAAGCGCAGCCAGCGCACGCCGGCGCGGGCGCGGGCCGCTGGCACGTCGCGGCCGCACACCATCAGCCACAGCAGCCAAGGAAAGTCAATACCCGCCTTCGGACAGAGCGAGTGCCATCCCCACAAACGCGGGTTCATGTCGAGTAGCTTCAGCACCCCGTCGCGCGGGTCGCGCTTGTACTCGACTTCGATCAGGCCCGTATACCGCAGTTTGGCCAGAAGCCGACGCGAGGGCTCGACCACCTCCGGGCAGTCCACCGTCTCGACGAACGTGCTCGCCCGTCCGAACTCAGCCGGATATTGCCTACTCCGGCGCGCAGTCAGCGCTGCCAGCGGGATGCCGTCGTGGCAAAGGGCTGCGTAGGAGAATTGAGCCTCACCGCCCCCGAACACGAGCTCCTGGAGAATCAGGAGCTCAGGGTCGAGCAACGCGCACGCCTCCCGGTAGCGGCGTTCTAGCTCTCCCCGATCGTTCACCCGCCACGCCTTGGCGGTAACCAGGGCGTTGGATTCCTCCTTGACCGCAGGCTTCAGGACGGCGGGGAACGACATTTCCGCGGTGGCGGGATCGAAATCGGGCTCCGGGCACGCGGTGCGCGGATACGGCACGCCCAGTTCCTCGGCGAGCGCGTAAGTCAATCGCTTGTCGTAAGCCCAGCGGAGCACGTCCCACGGCGGGGTCGTGTGCCGGTAGTGGCCCCCCAACTCCGCGTGGTTGCGAGCGACGAGCGCCGCAGCACAGTCGGAGCTTGGCAGCAGCGCCCAGCCTTCCAGGCCGTGCGATGCCGCAAGATCGCACAGGTGCCGCACGCGAGCACGCTCGCCGCTCACCGGCCATCGCAGGCCGTGACGGGCAAAGCGGGAGATGGTGGCCAAGGGCTCTGCGTGCTCGGCGATCACGTATACCGGCACTCCCCGGCGCCCCAGGCTGCGGGCCGCCCCAAGCGCACGGTAATCCGCGCCCAGGATCAGAGCCCCGGATGGCTCGACGACCGTCGACATACGCGATCCCTATCTCCCGGGGGGTGTCAGCGCCGCAGCCCGGCGCCGGGTGCCGGCGGCGGCGCGGGCGACGGCACGGCCGGCATACCAACTGCCTGACACGAAGCGCAGGATCGGCCCGAAGCTCCAGGCTGCCGGCGCACCAACGAAGTGAAGCCCCGGCACCGAGCTCTCGAGCCCGCGCCGGAGGACCGGGTAACCCTCGGCGGAGCTGAGGCCGCGGAGGATGTCAGGGGACAGGAAGCCGTAGCCTGTGACGTCGACGCGGTAGCCGGTACCGAACATCAGGTGCTCGAATTCGTGCGAGCTCCCATCCGAGAGCCGGATCTCGAGGCCGCCGTCGGTCGCCTTGGCTGAGGTGATCTGGACGCCAAGCCTCACCTTGATCTCATCGAGGCGAACCTTCACGAAATACGAGCACGCCGGGCGGATCGACCGACGGGCGACCTTGCGCTGTGTCTCCGACGGGAGCCGTCGGAACAGGGCGGGCGTCGCCACCAGACGGCTATACCAGAGCGGTCCGACGTCGGTCGGCGCATAGGCGATCGGACCCAGCCGCCCCATCAGTGTCTTCGGCGAGTAGCTCCGAAGCCACACGACGTCGTCACCTCGGACGAGCACATCGACCCCTGCGGCTCCACGCTCGTACATGAGGGTCGCGCACTCGAATGCGCTCTGACCTCCGCCCACCACGGCGACGCGCTGACCGGCAAATGCGTCCAGGTCACTGTGATCGCCAGTATGGGAGACGCAGTCGCTCGGAAGGTGGTCGAAACTGTGCGGGATGTGCTTGAAGCCCTCGATCCCGGCCGCGACCACGACTCGGCGTGCCGTCGTTGACTGACCATCGTCGAACTCGAGCCGGAAGTCTCGGCCGGCGCGCTCGAGGCGCGTCACTCGGCGTTTGTCGACGTCGGGTACGGCGGTACGCTGCACCCACTTTCCGTACTCGATGAACCTACGCAGCGGTACCGGCCACTCTTGATGGTCCCCGATCTCCGCAAGGTACGACCTCATTGAGAGCGGCCCGGTGGGCTCGACCAAGTTCGTCGCCGACATATTGGAGCGCAGCTTCATACCTTTCGGCATGCCCTGCCAGAATGTCATTGGGTCGCCGAACAGCTGGGCCGAGACCCCCGCGCGCCGCAGGTGGACCGCCGTCGACAGCCCGTACGGTCCCGCTCCGATCACAGCAACTTCATGATCCGTAGCCAACACCTTCACCTCCCGTCCCGATTGCTGGGCCTTTGTGGGTTACTTTGCTTGAACAACGTTTGTCTCGCCGTGGTTTCCCGTTTGGGTACTGACCGTTTGGAGGGGTTTGCGCGGGCGCGTGCGATAATCGCCCGCGTCGCGGGACGCGCCCCGCAGTACGCGCGCCGTCAGGCCGGCCGCGTGAAGATAAGGCCGGCCGCCCCGAGCACGACCAGCAGCCAGCCAGCCAGTTCGGTTGCCTGCTTCAGTCCTACCTTGATCTGGTAAGCCCAGCTGTCGTATCCGTAACCGAGCACGTGCACCACGTGCGGACCGAGCACGTGGATAGCAAACGAGAGAACGAGCGTACCCAGGCCGGCACGAACCAGAAGACGGAACCGAGTGCCGGCCGACAGACGCCACAGGCAGCTCACCAGCGCGAGGAGGATCGGCGCGTACACGAGCTTCCCCCAGCTCATTTGGTCGATCTTTGCATGCAACGAGGAGAGTTCGGAAATGGAGAGCAGGGCGAGGATCGCCGCCGAGATGCTCCACAACTTGCGCTGGCGCAGCTGTCGCCGTGCCCCGATCACCCCGAAGGCGGTGGCCACCACGAGGATGGCCGCGATCAACACGTGTGACCAGCTCGAGTCGGAATTCGCGTTCAGCACCCGCACGCGCAGATCGTCAGCGCCAAAGTCGGCCAGGTGACTGCCCATCACCGTGCCGAACGCTAACGCGGCAAGGAACCCCGGGGCGCCTCGGACCGCCAGATCGCGGGTCTTCGGTCGGCTTACAGGGCGCGCCACCGGTACGGCGGCAACGGAAAATGATGACTGTTGACTCGGCATGCGCAGAACTCTAGTCACACCTTGGTGATCCGCCGCTGACCGTAGGGGTAGGTTGCGCCCACACGCACGAGTGGACGTAGAGTGCCCGCTTCTATCTCAGGAACGGTTTCTTTGATTTGGCCTTCTCGAACGGGCTTCGCTTGTGCATGCTTGCCGATCGATGGCATCAGTCACTCCGATCAACCGCCGGCGTCCGAGTCACGACCCGGCACCCCGCACCTCCTTCACCTCCTCATTCGCGAGCGCCCGGGACCTTTTCGATGCGGTCGATGACCACACGCGCGCCCTACTGACGCGGCCGAGCGCTGCTCGGCGGAGCCGGCTCGTTCCGCGCGCCCTCGTCGCGGCCGATCTGATCGGTCTGAGCGTTGCCTACCTGGTCGCGACTCACCACTGGGGCGGTAACGGCACACTGGGATCGGCTCGGGATATGCTCCTGTTCGCCGCCTCGCTGCCGTGTTGGGTGCTAGTAGCCAAGCTGCACGGGCTCTACCACCGCGACGAGGAGCGCACCGACCACCGTACCACTGACGACATAGTCGGCGTGTTCCATCTGGTGACGATCGGTGCCTGGCTATTACTCGTGGTATCTCGGCTCGGAGGGTGGAACGGGCCCGGGATATGGAGTCTGACGGCGTTCTGGCTTCTTGCCGTGTGCATCCTCCCGGGGGCCAGAGCCGCCGCGCGCTTGATCTGCCGCCGCAGACCCGCCTACCAGCAGAACACGGTGATCGTGGGAGCGGGCGACATTGGGCAACTGATCTGCCGCAAGTTGGTTAAGCATCCCGAATACGGCGCCAACGTGGTTGGTTTCGTCGATCGCGCGCCAAAGGCCCGCCGCCCCGATCTCCCCGAGCACTTTTCGATTCTCGGCGACCCGGAGCGCTTGCCGGAGATCATCGAGCGACTCCATGTGGAGCGAGTCGTTATCGCGTTTTCGAGCGAGCCTGTGTCCGAACTGCTCGTCTTGCTCCGTAAACTGCACCCGCTCGGGGTCCAGATTGATCTCGTCCCATGGCTGTTCGAGCTCGTCGGGCCACGGAGCTCGGTGCACGCCGTAGAGGGCCTGCCGCTGATCGGGCTCCCACCAAAGCGTCACGCGATCGTCTCGAGAGGCATTAAGCGGGCGATTGACATCGTCGTGTCAGCGACCGCCCTGCTGCTGCTCGCACCGCTGATGATCTATGTCGCGGTGCGGATTCGGCTCGACTCGCCCGGGCCCGTGCTGTTCCGCCAGACGCGCCTGGGCGCCGGCATGAAGGAATTCACCCTGCTCAAATTCCGAACGATGAAGGTTGACACCGACGATTCCGCCCATCGCGATTACATCCGCCGCAGCATGTCTGTCCAGGCGGGTGCGGAAGGAAATGGTCTGTTCAAACTCGACCGCTCGGACGCAATCACCGGCGTCGGCAGCTGGCTACGCAAAACCAGCCTCGACGAGATTCCGCAACTGATCAACGTACTGAAGGGCGACATGTCGCTGGTGGGGCCGCGTCCCTGCATTGCGTATGAGACCGAGAACTTCGAGGCGCACCATCTCGAGCGCTTCGCGATGCCGCAGGGCATCACTGGACTCTGGCAGGTGACCGCACGGGCGAACTCGACCTACCTCGAGGCATTGGATCTCGACGTGGCGTACGTGCGGGACTGGTCACTCGGACTAGATCTGCGGCTCATGCTGCGGACACCGCTCCAGACGCTGCGCCAGCGAACCTCTACCGCCTGAGCCGTTCGCCGATCAGCTGGCGTTCAGGGAAATTGAACGAATCGCGACCGGCCGGCCTATTGGCTCGCCTCTCGTCGGAATGCATTGTTTGCTAGCCGCTGCGGAGTGACCGGCGGCACCGGACAACCTGGATCAGGGGGACTGAACATATGTCGGGGGCAACAATCGATTCGCCGGCCGCGTTGCGGCCAGCCAGCGCAACAAGGCGCCTGGTCATCGTCGCAGACAACTCGCTTGTGGTAGAGGCGATCCGAATCGGCTTTCGCAAGAGCGGGGAGTTCAATCTGGTCGGCCACGCCGACCCTCGCCGGACGTCAGCCCGCACTGTGCTGGACGCCAACCCGCAGGTGATCCTCGTCGACGACATGGATCGCTCCGAGACCGCGCTCGCGCTGCTGCGGGCGATCCGCAGCGAGAATGACCTCGTTGCCGTGATCATGCTGAGCACTCAGATCGACACCAACTGGCTCGAGCGCGTGTTCGACGCCGGAGGGACCGGGGTGATCTCCAAGGGGACGCACCCGGTCGCGCTGGCCACCCTCGTGCGAGAAACCCTCAACGGCCACATCTTCCATCCCCAGCCCGCGCGCGCTCGCTCAGCGTCAGCGCTCACCGCCGAAGGTGAGGACAAGCTTCCGCTCACCGAGCGCGAGCTCGAGATCCTCAAGCTCATCGCCTCTGGGGCCACCAACGTCGATGTCGCGGGGCGGCTGTGGGTCACCGAGCAGACGGTCAAATTCCACCTGCGCAACGTCTATCGCAAGCTGGGCGTGGCCAACCGCACTCAGGCGAGCCACTTCGCCCACGTGCGGGGCCTGGTGAAGTCCGACATCCCGCCGCTGGCAGGACCGGACCGCGCGGTAAGCGTCGGCGCCGGGTGACGTCCGGCTCAGGACAGCGCGATTTCGGTTCTGTCGCCAACCCGCAGCCGCAGAGCCCGCGGCAGCGAGAAGTCGCGGAACACACGAGCATCGCGGCCGATCACGCTGCCGGAGAGCCGACAGCCGATGTCGCTGATCGCGGCGCCGGCGCAGACGATTGAGCGCTCGACCTCGGCGTTCTCTATCCGCGCTCCGGCGCCGACCGCGGTATATGGCCCGATGTACGCGGCCTCGATGCGGGCACCAGCTCCGATCACGGCCGGTCCGACGATCACGCTCTCGTTGACGGAGGCCGTGTCGTGGATATCGACCCTACCTTCGATCCGGTTGCCGCTGCGGTCGTTCGGACGGAGATCGCTTTCGAGACGGTCAAGCACGACGCGGTTGAGTTCCAACAAGTCGGTCGCGTCGCCCGCGTAGCCGTGCCACGAGCGCGCGCGCTGAATCCGGAGGCTGCCGCCGGCGCCGCCTACTCGGGCAGCCACGTCCGTCAGGTCAACGTCTCGGTCCCTCGACCATTCGGCCCGGGCAGCTTGCTCGAGCGCACCCGGGCCGAACGAACACACACCCGCGACCCCGAGCGCTGCGCGCTCGGAATCGAACTCGGGGAGGTCGAGCATCCGCCGGGTTTCGCGGCTCAAGCGCCTGCACGGACGCTGCTCTTCGTGGACGACTACCACCACATCGGCGGCGTCGCCCCGCAGCCGGGGGAGAAATGGATCGACCCGTTCCCCGAGCAAACCGTTAGCGAGGTGAACGACGCACGGTGCCCGTCCGATCAACGGAGCAGCCATCCGAATGCCGTCTGCGAGATCCACTGGGGCGTCTTGCTCGACGTAGCGCAGGCAAAGTCGATCGGCGGCCTCGCAGCTCGCGACGCAGGCGCGGATATCGCGGGCGAGATTTGCCGTGCATGCCGCGACTACTTCCCCCACCCCCGCGGACGCGAGCACGTCGAGCACGTGATGGATGATCGGCCGGTTGGCGACGTGCTCGAGGACGGCGGTCCCGGAAGACCGGAACTCGCCGATCTGGCGCCCGACATCCTCCACCACGACCACTCCGGTGAGCTTCATGGCAAAAGAACGAAAATGAGGGGTTGCTATTCGCGTCCAACGGACGAACGTACGGTCACCTGACCGTACGGCTAGACCGATCGCGGCGGCTTCGCTGCCGCTCCGATGAGCGACTACGATCGCGTCCCATGGATCCAGACTTCACCCTGTCGACGCGCGCTCGAAGGGCACGTCGGCTTGTCCTGTTCGCATGTGTCCTCACAGTCATCGGCGGCTATCTGGTGTGGGAGAGCCTGTCATCGTCCGCCGCACGTACACCGACGGCCCGCGAACGCGCCCCCGCTACCAGCTGGGCGGCCTGCAACCGCAACGCCCGGAACCCAAAGCCGTCCACCTTCCGTCCTCTGTCTGACGCGCGCGCGGCCAGCCTCGTGACACATCAGACCGAGGACCGCCGCTATAACGCGCGCCCGTTCAAACTCGAGGGCAGGTCCTACGCGGCGGCTAACTATTACGTTCCGACGCCGACCGAGCTTCGGCGGTTCCACAACGCACGCACCTCCCTGGGCGAGCCGATCGTTCAATTCAATCCCTACTTCCGCTACGTCGACGGTCTCGATGGCCTCCGCAAGCCTTCAACCGACGACTTGATCCAGTGGGCTGCGCACAAGTGGGGCATCCCGGAGAACTGGCTTAGGGCCGAGTTCGTGCAGGAGTCGTACTGGAACCAGTTTCAGCTCGGAGACCGAGCCTTGGTCAGCCCGCGCTGGTACCACTCGTATCCGCCACAGTCGCGCGTGCCGGGGTCTGACGAGGTATATCAGTCCCTCGGGATCACGCAGGTCAAATGGACTCCCGACGGCTCGATCGGACCGGGCTCAGAGCCATTGCGCTGGAAGTCGACCGCGTTCAACCTCGATGACCAGGCCGCGATGGTGCGGTTCTACTTCGACAACCCGCAGGGTGCCCGATCCTCGTGGGGCGATCGGACGTACGCTCCATGCCAAGCGTGGAACAGCATCGGCGGCTGGTTCGAACCGTATCCGTGGCGCAACCCCGGCCAGGAGAACTACGTCAGGCAGGTTCGGCGGCATCTCGCGGATCGGGACTGGACGGCGGCGAGCTTCGTCCACTGGACACCGGACTCCTTCCCGCCGGGGATCAGGTTCAAATAGCCTTTGCGGTATCCGCTACGTCCGCGCTCGGATACGTCATTGCGAGACAGCACAGGCACGTGATCCGTGGCGCAATTTCCACCGCGGCTCACTCGTTACTTATGTGCATGAGCTGGAAGTGATTTATTCACGAGCCGTAAGAAGGAAACCTGGCCGAGGACATTGAAGCCTCGGCCAGGCACCCTTTGGGTGACAAGCGCACACCTCGCACGGTTACGTCCCTATTGAACCAGACCGGGGTTCCGCCGCAGCCGGCAGGCCAGATGGGGTAGTTCGTCACACCCCAGGCGAAGCGCCGGGGGGACCATCCAGAAAGCTCCACAGCGCGAGGGTTCGCTGCGGGCAGGTGGCTGGCTAAGGAGCTACGTACGGAGCGATGCTGCCGAAACACGGAGTTTGACCTGCGTTGTTCGCCGCATCATCTTCGGTGGTCCACTCCATGATCCCGCCGATGCCGTGCGCGATTGCGTACTGCGCTGTCGACGAGCACACCGCCGTACTGTGGGGAGCCGTAGCAGCGGGCATGCCTGGGTCCACGCCGATCCCGATGCCGATCAGATCCTCGGGGATTCCGCGGCTCGTCATATTCGAGATGTCCTTTGCAACCTGCGAGCAGTTGTCGACCGTGCAATCGGATCCGTAACCCATCATGTTGATCTGGTCGAGGTACTGCTTTACCTCCGTGCACATGTACGCCTGCCAACTGGGGTCGCACGGCTCGGTAAGCAGTGGTCGCTTGCCCAGGGCGGTGCTGACCTGGTCGAGCCCATTTCGCATCGCCTGGATACAGGCGACGTAATCGGGGTGTGAGGGGCCGCCCCAGTCGTGCTCGATATCTAAATCCACCCCGTCGTAGCCGTAGGTCCGCATCTGGGTGATTGTGTTGTTCACGAAGGCGGCCCGGTTGGCGCTGCTGCAGGCGCCCTCCCACACGGTCTGGAACTCCGCGCCGCCGATCGAAATGAGCGCGAGCCTACCGTGCTGATGAGCCGCTGCCACAGCGGCGGATTGAAGCGCTGGTGTCAGTCCGTGATCCGTCGTATTCAGCGTTCCGTCGCTATTCGGTCCATAGGAGAACACGATCAGTTCAGAGATCGCACTCCACGGAACCGACGCCAGCGCCAGGTTTCCGGCCTGCCAACCGGTGTAGTACGCGGCGGACCAGCCCACCTTCCCGCCGCCGGACACGGGCGGAGGCGACGTCACAGGTGCTGTCGGGCTGCCTGGCGCGGAAACCGGTGCCGAGCCCGGCGCAGGAGCAAGCGGGCCCGCGCTGATCGGCACGCCGGCAGTACGTCGGCCGCTCACAAAGGCTGACAGCGGACAGCCATTCCGGTCCCGGCGACGCCATATCGACGGCAGCGCCCGCGACATGACGCGACTCGGCGCTCTACCACCGCAAGCACCATCCTTGACCTCCCGGAAGTAAAGGGCACCGCGCGCTCCCCGCACCGCAATCCAATACAGCTTGCCTTGCGAGATTCGAACCGGGTGGATCCGGACAACGTTCCACGAGCCACCTCTCGGCGCGAGCACTGATCCCGTAGCAAGCAACGAGCCCGGACCTGCGCGCTCGTCGGAGTAGATGGCAGCCACCAACCGACGCGCCTGATTGCGCGAATCGACGTAAACGCTGATCGCCGACGCCGTCGCCGACCATCGAGTCCGGAACCTAAACGCTTCGGCCGAGCCGCTCCGACTCACCTCCACCACCCGGCCGACGGTCCGCTCCCCAAACAAAAACGACCGGGGCGCGCGCCTCTTGGGCACGGCCGTCCGCTGCCCGGCGGCGCCACCCCGGTTACCGCCCGCCCGCCCAGCCGAACTCAAGCCGATCGGAACCGTCGTCACGCCCCACGCGACGGCAGAGCTCAATGGCACAATCAATGCGCAAAGGATCCCAATACGCCGCATCCCGGTCCCTTCTTCCTTTCGAATCCCACGGCCATAATCGGCGCTTCAAAGAGCTGGCGCTTGCCGCGCGCCGGGTTTCTGCTCCGAACGTCCAGCGGCCTCGAACGTTCGTCCAAAAAAGAGCGCGTCGAGAAGAGATCCCCACGACCGGACGGGCCGCTCTGAATTGCAGCTCTGGCGGGCGATCCGTCCGATCCGGTTCGCTCCACTGAGCGCAACTTGTCGATCCGACCGTAGGAGCCAAGATCCTGATGCGGCGGGGCCGGCCACAGGCAGATGGGCGGCAGTCCGCCGGACTCCGTGGTGATCATGGTCCACAGGAGGTCACGGCCGTCCTACCGCGGCCGGAGTTTGCCGCCCGCGTTGCCGCGCCTCCTGGGAGTCGCAACCGGAAGAGTTAGTCGTTAGCATGCGGACACCCTGGAACCGGGCACGCCGCGTCCGGGGGGCCCCCCAAATAGAATCGGTGCTTGTGCCATCCCATGACGTGCTGATCATCGGGGCGGGCCTGGCGGGCCAGCGCGCCGCTCTGTCCGCCGCCGAGGCGGGTGCCTCGGTGGCAATCATCTCCAAGGTCCATCCCGTGCGCTCGCACTCGGTGGCCGCCGCCGGCGGCATCAACGCCGCGCTGAACCCCGAGGACACGTGGGAGTCGCACGCGTTCGACACCGTCAAGGGCTCGGACTATCTCGGCGACCAGGACGCGATCGAGATCATGACCCGCGAGGCGCCCAACGAGATCCTGTATCTCGAGCACCTCGGCGTCACCTTCCACCGCAACGAGACCGGCCATCTCGGCACCCGCGCCTTCGGCGGCGCCTCCGCCGCACGCACGTATTACGTGGCGGACATCACCGGCCACGCGATCCTGCACGTGCTCTACGAGCAGCTGATGAAGCGCTCGGAGCAGATCGACCGCTACGAGGAGTGGTTCACGACCGACCTGCTCCAGGACGAAGACGGCCGCTGCGTAGGCGCGATCTGCCGCGACTTGCGTAACGGCGCCCTCGAGGTCTTCAACGCCAAGGCCGTGATCCTGGCCTCGGGCGGCTGTGGCCAGGTGTACAAGCCGACCACGAACGGGCTGATCGTCACCGGGGACGGGATCGCGCAGGCCTATCGGATCGGCGCCAAGCTGATGGACATGGAGATGGTCCAGTATCACCCGACGACGCTCGCGGGGAACGGCCTCCTGATCACCGAGGGCGCTCGCGGCGAGGGCGCTTGGCTGCTCAACGCCGAGGGCGATCGGTTCATGGAGAAGTACGCCCCCAACAAGTTCGAGCTCGCCTCGCGCGACGTGGTCTCGCGCGCCGAGCAGACCGAAATCAACGAGGGCCGTGGGTTCGACGACGGCACGGTGGCGCTCGACATCACCAAGGTGCCGCGGCGGCGCACGCTCGAGGCGCTCCGGGAGATCGTCAACATCGGCCGCGACTTCGCCGGCGTCGACATTACGCGCGAGCCGATCCACATCCGGCCGGGGATGCACTACATCATGGGCGGCGTCAAGACCGACTCGGACGGCCAGACCACCATCCCAGGCCTGTACGCGGCCGGTGAGGTCGCTTGCGTGTCGGTGCACGGCGGCAACCGCCTGGGCGCGAACTCGCTGCTCGACACGCTGGTGTTCGGCCGGCGCTCAGGGTTGCACGGCGCTACTGCGGCGCTGGAGATGCCGATGCCTTCGACCCCCAGCACGCGTATCGCCGAGACCGAGAAGAACATCGAGGCGATCATGAACCGCGAGCAGGGCGGCCGGCGGATCGGGGCGATCAAGAGTGATCTTGGGGAAACGATGAACGAGTACGTCGCAGTGTTCCGCGACGAGGAGGGGTTGCAGAAGGCGCACGAAATCGTCCGCCAGCTGAAGGAGGAGGCCGCCGTCGCCGCCATCGACGACCGCGGCTCGGTGTTCAACCAGGACGTGATCGCGGCGATTGAGCTCGGGTACATGCTGGACGTGGCCGAGACGATCGTGGTGGGCGCCCTGGAGCGTAAGGAAAGCCGGGGCGCCCAATGGCGTCTCGACTATCCGGGACGCAACGACGAGGAATGGCTCAAGCACATCGAC
>Ga0335081_10010856_pt1 | contig 14726 bp, 9 predicted proteins | sample Lox_Sample_35_FD_206713 | JGI IMG/M metagenome (GOLD analysis project Ga0335081, IMG submission 206713) | Soil microbial communities from Loxahatchee National Wildlife Refuge, Florida, United States - Lox_Sample_3.5 | ecosystem: Environmental > Terrestrial > Soil > Wetlands | place: USA: Florida... | reverse complement strand
GGTGATGTTCATCCTGGGAACCAGCAGTGTGCTGGCGTTCATCGGAGACAGCCCCATCAACGTGATCGGGCCGATTCCGCAAACCTTCCGGCTGGCTCTCGGCACCACGGGCCGCGCCGGGGCAGCGGCGCCATTCGCGATTTTTCTCTTAATGGCACGCAATATTGCCGCCGCCAGCCTGATTTTTACCGGGCTCACGCGCCTGCCCATGACGGCCGGATGGGACCGCCTGGTACCCTCCTGGTTCGCCGAACTCCATCCGCGCCGCCGCACCCCGGTGAACTCGATTGTGTTCGTGGCGTTGCTGGTGACGGCGCTGATCCTGCTCAGCATGCTGGGAGTGCGCGAGCAGGAAGCGAACCAGACGCTGGCCGAGGCGTCGGTGGCGCACTACGCCATAGCCTACGTCGGCCTTTTCGCGCTGCCGCTGGTGGGGCGCGGAACGCTGCGCATGCGCTTGCCGGGTTGGGTGAAGATGGTTGCCGGCGCGGGGCTGCTCTCCAGCCTGGTTTCGCTTGTCATCGCGGTTTATCCGATTGTGGACGTGGTGAGCCGCGGCGCGTTCGCGGCCAAGATCTGCGCCGTGGTGGCGGTCAGCAACGGCGTGGGCGTGCTGATTTACCGTGCTGGCCGGTCGTCTACTTCAGCCAGTTGAGATACTGCGGCAGGCTGTGAAATTCGTCCACGTGATCGGGCGCGGAATTGCCGGCGTAGCCGATCAGCCGGAACCGTCCGGCGCGAACTTCGCTCAATTGCTGCGTGCCCATCGGTCCCCAGCGCACCAGCGGACGGCGGCGCAAGCCGAGCTGCGCCAGCAGCCAGTCGGCCGTTTCAGTGGTGCTGGCGAAGGTGCCGGGGAAGATCTCCGAATGCGTGATCAGCATGGTTTTGCGGCCGGCCACCGCGTCGCGCGCGAATTTGAGGAAGATCTGGAGGTGACCGGCATCGAGCGTGGATTCCTGTGGCCCGGGTTTGCCGCCCGTGTAGCCGGTGTGGAGACCGTCAATCAGCAGGACGCGATCCACTTGGGCGTAGTACTCAGGGGTTTCGAGAATGGAGCGGATGGCTCCGTGGCCGGCGCTCCACGCACTGAGGTAGATGGGCTCGAAAGTAACGCCGGTCTTCTGTGCCGCTTCGCCGAGCAGTTTGCCGAACAGCGCTCGATCGGAAAACTGTTGTGCATAGACGCCCGATCCGGACCCGCTTTGCACGCTGATGACGGCGCAGCAGCGGTCGCGCGCCGCGGCCACTTCGGCTACCCAGCCGGCGCCATGAAAGTGAACGACCAGCGGCAGGCGCTTGCGGCCCGCGAGCTTTGCCGGAATGAACAGTTTTCCAATGCTAAGGGTTTCGCGACGGCCGGGCGGCGTCTCCCGGGCGAGGCGCGGATGCGCGCGCGTGTGCTCCACCATGGGGGACGGGTTTTGCGATTGCTGCGCGAGCAGAACCGAGAAGACGAGGGCAAAGGGGAGCACAAGAATATGGTAGTGCCGCACAGTGTGGGGCAGGATGTTATCCTGCGCGGCGGTTGGCAATCGCCGCGTTTGGCCGATTGCCAATCGGCCGCAGCTTACCAAGCTGCCCCACTTCACATCGAATTGCGATACTCTCTTCTGCGAGGTGACTTGAATGCGTCGAAGAGATTTTCTGCCCGCGGTGGCCTTATCCGCGGCGGCCGCCCAGACTTCCACTCCGGGGGAGCGTAAGGGCCGCTTGAAACAATGCGTCACTCGCGGCGTGTTCGCCCGCGGCATGAGCTTCGAAGACACCTGCCGGGAAGCGGCCAGCGCGGGCTGCTATGGCTACGATCTGATCGGGCCCGAGCAATGGCCCGTTCTGAAAAAGTACGGTCTCATTCCCACCATGTATCCCGGGCCCGGCGGCACCATTCCGGACGCTCTCAACACCGTAGCCAACCACCAGGTTCTGGAACCGAAGATGCACGCCGCCATCGACGAAGCAGCGGCCAATGGGGTGCCGAATATCATCACTTTCTCCGGCAATCGCCGCGGCATGCCCGACGCCGAGGGAGCCGACCGTTGCGTGGCTTTCCTGAACCGCGTGAAGGCCCACGCCGAAGACAAGGGTGTGAATATCTGCATGGAGTACCTGAACAGCAAGGTGAACCACAAGGACTACATGTTCGACCACATCGCCTGGGGCGTGGACGTCATGAAGCGCGTAAATTCGCCGCGCGTGAAGATTTTGTACGATATCTACCACGCGCAAATAATGGATGGCGACATCGTGCGGAATATCCGCGACCACTTCCAGTGGATCGGCCATTTTCACACCGGCGGCAATCCCGGCCGGCACGAAATCGATGAGACGCAGGAGCTGAATTACCGCTTCATCGCCCAAGCCATCGCGGAGCTGGGGTTCAGCGGATACGTGGCGCACGAGTATTCGCCGGCGCAGGGCCGCGAGCCCATTGCCAGCCTGCGGCAGGCGATGGGCATTTTCACGGTTTGAGGCTCGGCCGCTTGCGTTGCGCGGTGAGCCGCAGTATCTTCGTTTCGTGACTCTTTCTCGACGCAGTGTTCTAAGTTGTATTTCTGCGGCGGTCTCCGCCGGCGCGGCCCGCTCACAGCGCAATCGTCCGCCCAACTGGAAGCCCAGGCTTGGCGTCCTCTGCCAGTATTCGGACGCCAACCTGGAGTTCGTGAAGGCCGAGGGCTTCACCAGCATGCAGTTGCGGCTCAATCCCGACCGCCTGGACGATGCCGCGATCTCCGATATCAAAAGCAAGATCCAGCGGGCCGGAATTTACGTTTCATCGCTGGCGGTGGATGGCAACCACATCGATCCCGACGCGGCGTTGCGCGACCGCCAGAATACATACACCGTCAAATGCATCGAGCTGTGCGGCAAGCTGGGCATCCCCAATATCGGCGGGCAGTCCGGCACCATCAAGGGCATGCCGCTCGATCAGCAGGTGGCGGAGATCGTCAAGGTTTACACGGAAAAATATTTTCCGTTGTGCGAAAAGAATAAAGTGCGCATCCTGTGGGAGCCCTATGCCGGAGGTCCGAATATCGCCACCGGCCCGGTGGGCTGGGAGGCGTTGTTCAAGGCGTTCAACAACAGCCCGCATGTGGGGTTGCAGTTCGATCCCTCGCACCTGGTGTGGCAGTTCATGGACCCGGTGGCCGCGGCGCGCGAATTCGCCGATAAGATTTACGACGTGCACCTGAAAGATACCGAGATTCTGTGGCACGTGGTGCGGCGCGCGGGCATCCAGCCGGTGAACGGCGCCCGCTGGTGGCGCTTCCGCGTTCCGGGCTATGGCTCAGTGGACTGGAAGGGGTTCTTCTCGGTGCTGTCGGAAATGGGCTATACGGGCGCCATGAACATCGAGAACGAAGACCAGTTCTACTACCCGGCGTACGACGGCGTGAATTTCACCGAGCAATACAAGCGCGGTTTCCACGTGGCACACGAATTCCTGAAGACGCTGGTGCCGCCGGTAACGGCCTGACGTACAGGAACCTGCCGCTGTAGCTTGCCCCACCGAGATCCGGCCCGCAGTATAATGCTCTAGCGTCGGATCTTGGGGGAAGGGATGCCTATGGCGCCGCAGGAAAGCTCGGTTGCCGCGATGCGCCTGGAATTGGAACAGGCGCTGCGAAACGGCGACTTGCGGCCGGAGAACCCCGAGGGGCTGGTGCGGATTCTGTCTCCCCTGGAGCGCGCCGTGGCCGGGTGGCCCGAGGCGCCGGCGGAAGATCACACCGGATCGGGCGAGTTGGTGGCTCTGCTGTGGTCGAAGACCCACCCCAGCTCCACCGATGGCGCCACCGTCCTGCGCAATATCCAATGCGAAACCCACGTAGTCCGCATGCTCGCGGCCATGGTGCTGGGCCAACTGCTGGATTCCCGGGCGCAGGACGCCAGGTTCCTGAACAGCGCGCGCGCCAAATTGCAAAACCAGCGGGCCCGGGAAACTTCGCCGGTGGTCAGCCTGCTTTTATCGGAATTGCTGACGCGCATTGCACGGATGACCGCAACTACGCGCCTGGCGCCGCGCTTGCCAAATACGGCGCCGGCCGGGATAGTGAATCCGTACAATGCCGGGCTGCCGATTCGCGACAAAGATCGGTTTTTCGGCCGTAAGAAAATTCTGCAGCAGATCGGCGCCACGCTCGGTTCCGATGAAGGCGTCAAGAGCGTGGTGCTGGTGGGCGCGCGCCGCTCGGGGAAAAGTTCCCTGCTGTATCAAATCGCGGCCGGCGCGCTCGGAGACCGCTTCGTTGCCGGACACGTAGACATGCAGGCCCTGTCCACCCCTGATTGGGAGGGCTTGCTGAAGCTGATCCGCAAATCCTGCGTGGATATGTGCGCGCGCAACGGTGTGTCTCCCGGTCCCGCCATCGACCCCAACCCCTATGAAGCGGCTCGAGCGGCGATCTCCTTTACCTGCTCCTCGTTTCCAGACCGCCGCGTGCTGATTCTGCTCGACGAATACGAAGCGCTGGGCCCGATCTTTCAGGAGCCGGAACAGGCGGCGCGGCTGCAAGGCATCCTAGAAAACGAGCCTTCCGTTTTTTTCGTGTTCGCGGGGTCGCAAAAACCCGATGCGCTGTCCCAACGAGGCCTGCTGACGCTGCTCGATAACTCGCGCACCATCACCATCAGTTTTCTGGAACCCGACGAAGCACGGCGGCTCATCACCGAGCAGGTCGAGGGCTATCTTAAGTACCCGCCGGAGGTGCTGGAGTCGATCCAAAGGCTGTGTCACGGCCATCCTTTTTATACGCAACTGCTGTGCCAGATGATTTTCGATGCCAAGCCCGGCGGAGGCGAAGTTTCCGAGGCGGACATCCTGAAAGTAGTCCAGGCGTTCCTGCAGAATCCTTCGGCGCACACTATTTTGACCTGGAAGAGCCTCACGCCGAGGCAGAAACTGGCGGCCGCGTGCGTTGCCGCATCCAGCCGCGGCGGTGCCTACATCAGTGCACACCAGATTCGCTCCAGCCTGGAACAGCAGCGCTACCCCTCGCCGCCGAGCATCCACGACATCCAGCGCGGCCTGCGGGATCTGCAGGAACTGGATTTGGTCGAAAAACTTCCGGGTGAAGCTTCGTTCCGCTTTACCATGGACCTGCTGCGGCAGTGGATTGCGGAGTACCGCACCATCTGGGACCTGCGGCAGGAATTGGCGGCGGATTATCAGCCGGCTTCGCTGAAGCGCCGCCTGGCGGCGGGAGCGGTAGATTGGCTGATCGCCAATGGCATATGCCTCGCGCTTTACCAGGCGTCGCCCACGGTCTGGGCCCCGATGATCGTGCTGCTGCTTTACTTTCCGGCGGTTACCGCATCCGCCGGACGCACCATCGGCATGCGCTGCTGGAAGCTGCGCGTTTTACGGACCGACGGGCGCACGGTGCACCCCTTGCGGCTGGCCGCTCTTGGGCTTATCGGCGCCATGGAATGCGCTTTTGCGAGCTTTCTTCTACTGATGATCTACTTCGCCATTCTCGGCAGCGGTCCACGCTGGTGGTGGAAGGCTTGTTTGGCGGTGCTGCTGCTTGAGATGCCGCACCTGGCCCGCATTTCCGTGAACAAGCGGCACCAGGGTTTGTGGGAGGCCCTTGTCGACACAATGGTAGTCAAGGCACAGGAGGGGGACGATGGGTGATTTCCCGGCCGAGCCGCACGTCTCGAGCCCGTATACCGGCAGCCCTTATTCGCGCCGCACCGCCATCCTGGATCCGGCCGAGTTCTTCGGCAGGCGCAAGGAGCTGGAAACCATCTATGGCCTGATCTGCCGCAAAACCTCGCTCTATCTGCTGGGCGAGAGGCGCACCGGTAAATCTTCGCTGCTGAACGCGCTGCGCTTTCCGCGCGACCCGGGCGAGTTCCCCATGCCGGTAAACCCCTGCTATATCTTCTGGAACTCGCTTTACTTCAGCAGCTCCGACGAAAGCCGTCTGCTGCGCCAGTTGTTCTCCCAGATTTCCCGCGAGTTGACCGCGCCGATCTTGGATCCCGTGCGCGAATCGCTGCCCGAAGCCGGCGAGTTCGCGCGCCGCGCGAGGCGGCAGCTCATCGTTCTTATCGACGAGTTCGATGTGCTGGTACACAATCCCGCCATCCCGCGGGATTTCTTCGGCGTCCTCCGCGCCTGGGCCGAGGAGTTTGAGATTCCCTTTGTCATCGCTTGCCGCGAGGGCTCCATCGAGGGGCTGCTGGATACCAACCAGGTAGGTTCCCCATTCTGGAATATTCTGCAAAACGTGTACGTGGGCCCGATGTCTGAGGAAGAGTCGATGGAGCTGATTTCCACTCCCGCCGCCAGCCTGGACCGGCCCTTTTCCGATGAAGACCTGGACCAGATCCAAAGCTGGGGAGGGCACCATCCCTTCTTTTTGCAAATGGCGGCGGACCACACCTTCCGCACCAGCGGCCGCGAGGAACAGAAACGAAATTTCCTGCAGGAAGCGGACGTTCATTACGCTTACATTTTCAGCGTTCTGCCGGAGCGTGAACTGGCCTATCTGCGGGGCAATCGCAACGATTCGCGCGCCGAATCCGAGCTGCTGCGCAAAGGCATCCTGATCCGCGACGAGAAGGGGGAGCGTCTTTTCTCCAGTCTTTTCCGCGACAAGATTATTGTTCAACCCACCTCGTTCCTGGAACAGGTGAAAGCGTTTTATATCAAGTGAGTCATGCCTATGGCCGCCACCGTACAGATCTTCGACCGCATACCGATCGTTGCCGCGATCAACAGCGACTGTCTTTCCGCCACCGGCCGCGGGACCCTGATCCTCAGCCCGCAGAAGAGCGGTAAATCGCACCTGATGCGTTACATCTACTCGCTGCGCACGGCCAACGATGCGATCTTCTGCTGGATCAATATGGACCTGATGCGGGCGCAGGCGGCCAACCCGGAAAGGCTGACGGACCGCGACTTCCTGCGTTATATGCTGATGCGGCTGGCGGAAGAGCTGGAAAACAAGATTACGGAACTGAACCCCAAGGAGGCTCGATGGAAGGCCGATTTAATGGCGGCGCGGGCGCAACTGAATGTACCGCCGCCCTCCGGCACCCCCCCGGACCGGTACCAGCAGATCGTCTCCCAGACCGTTGACGCGCTGGAGGCGCCGCTCAACATGCTGAATACCCTCCGCCTGATTGCGGATGAGGTAAAGCTGTCGCACGAGGCGTCCGACGCCGACCTGCTGGACCTGTTCCACGAATCTCTCGAGCAGCTTCAGGCGGTGCGCAAACGCGTAATTCTGTTCATCGACGATTTCCACTACGTGCTCAAGCAGGCCGACTTCAGCCAGAACCTGAAGTACACCCTGCGCGGCGCCAACAGCGAAGGGCGCCTGGTTCTGCTGCTCTCGTCGGCGATTCGACTCATGGATCCGTCGATTGGCCGCGGGGGCAAGCAGGACATCGGCACGGTATTCAACGATCTAAAACTGCAGGTGCTCGAGCCATTCGATCGCGAACTGGCGGAGAAGTTCCTCGACTGGCTAGGAGGCCAGGACGGCCAGACGCTCGCCGCCGATGAGCGGGCATACCTTTGCGAATTGGGCGGGGGCTCACCCCCGTTTCTCGAGACCGCCAGGTCACTCTATGTCGGCCGGGTACCGCGGCCGCAAAACCAGGAACAACGGTCGGCTTTTGAGGCCAACGTTCTGTATCCTGCCCTCGAATCCGGATTTGCGCAGATCTGGAGCCGCTGCACTATGGAACAGCGGCGCGCCTGCCGGGATTTGATAAAATCCGGCAGCCCGCCGCCTCTCAATATCGACCTGGGCGCGGCGAATTGCTTTGTGGCCTGCGCGGCCATGAACGAGCGCGTCTCGCGCCTCGCCAGCCGCTTTATCAAAGAGCAGAAGGACGAAGGGTTGACTGGTTTCGCCATCACCCCGATTCTGAACTACGAAAGCTTCCCCAGCGCTCTCTGCCTGTCCATGCCGGGGGAAGTGGAGGCGCTGGTTACATTCGAGATGGCCAACCAAACCTCCGATCCGATCGGCGTGCAGCTCACCTGCCAGTTGCAGCAGTTTTCCCTAAGAGCAGCCGAACCCGTCACCGTGGCGCCGTACGAATCGCTGACGAAAGAAATGCAAGTGACCCTCATGTCCCGGGAGGCTGCATCGCTGATCAAACCGGACAACACGCAGGTGGAAGTGACATATATTGTCAGCGCCCCGGCAACGCCGGGGACACTCATTACCAAAACGTTCCGCGCCCGAATTCTGGCGAAAGACTACTTTGTGTTTGCGCGCCGTCACAAGGCAAAGCAGACCATCGTGAGCACGGCGTGGTTAATCGCGGCCTGGGTAGACCGGGAAGACAAGAGCGTGGTTGAGCTGCGGGCGGAAGCAGCCGGGCTTAATAACGGGAGCATGCCAGGATACCAGACGCCCGACAGCCCGGCCGCACGCGAGGTGCTGCGATCGCAGGTGAAAGCGCTTTATGATGCTTTGTACGCCCGCAAGCTCACCTACGGGAACCGCGTATTGCCGCAATATCAGGACACGAACAACTTCGGGCAGACGGTGCGTCTTCCCGGCAAAACCATCGGCGACCGCCAAATGAACTGCCTCGACGGCGCGGTACTGTTCGCCAGCCTGTTAGCCTCATGCGACCTGGATCCGGGAATTCTCTTCATTCCGGGGCACGCGATGGTCGGCTGGAAGCAGTCTCACAGCCCCGCCGCGGACTGGGAGTTTCTCGAAATTACCGATGTCACGGCATCCGATTTTGACGCTGCCCTGAAGAACGGCCGCGACCTTTTTGCCAAATACGAGACTTCGGTGGTTGAGGTAGGGAGCCTGGAGCCGCTGGAGATGAAGGATGTGGAGAAAGCGGCCGTCCTGGTGGATATCCGGCGCGTCTGGGAGGCAGGCGTGACGCCGATTCCGGCCTGAGGCCGTCCGCGCGGTCAGACCACGGCGAACGCATCGGTAACCGGCATGACGCGGTTCCCGCTGTATACGGTCACCCGGTAGGCGCCCTTCGGAAGACGGCCGGCTTCAGCCGACATCCACCCATCTCCGTCTTCCCGCAAGGCCGGCGTGCGCGACTCCTTGGTAGCGGCATCCACAATCTGGACCTCCAGTGGGCACGGCTCCTGAGGACGTGCACGCAGGATCACCGGCTCCTCCGCATCATACGCATCCTCGACATCCAGCGACACCGCGATCTGGCCCGGTGGCACGCCTTGCGCCCGATAGGCGGTCAGATCGATGGACTGCCCGGTGAGAATGCCTTCGATATTGGTCCAAACCGCATCGTGATTCTGCAACGAAGCGTGCGCGCATGCGGCAAAAATCTCGCGCCTCTCGGTGCTCAATTCGAGCGGCGTGGCGGAAACGCGCGGCACCGTGCCGTCGCCCGAGTCGTCCCGGTTCTTATAGGACCTGAGCATATCCAACGAGTTGCCGTTGAGGCGCGCCGATTGCAATGTGGGCTGGTTGGTGCCGACGATCGGATGGATCAAATAGCCGGGTTCGCCCTTGTGCTGGTTCACACCCTTCTCAATATCTTCATGGAAATTCCGGGCCGCCGCGACCCGCGTCATATCCAGATTCGGGATACTGTTCGCGATCGACACCTTGACCAGGTCGCCAGATCCGTTGTCGTAGCACGGATAGATCGGCAGCAATTGGTAAACGGAAGTTAGGCTGCGTAGTAGGCTGGTCAGATCGAGCAAGGTGGCCGGCCCTTTTTTCACGCGGTAGCCGTTGGCAATGAAGTCGAGCGCTTTGAGCGACCCGCGATACGGAGTGCCAAAGGTGAGCAGCGCGCGGCAGTCGGGCCAACCGCCGAGGCATTCCAGAAAGTAGCGCGAAACCAGCCCTCCCATGGAGTGCGCCAGCAGCACCAGCTTGGCCTGCGGGAAATCCTTGCGATAACTTTCCAGCCAGCCTTTGCTCAAACGTTTCAGGCGCCGCGCGGCCGCGCGGTTATCGCGCCGCCAGTCATAGGGGAATTCGAAATAATTCTTGCCAGGCGTCAGCGTGAACGAATTCTTCAGGGATTTCACGAGCCGGGTATAGCCGTCGATCTTCCACAGCCTTGGGATCAGGTGCAGATCCGGCATCAGACGCGGCGCTGTGACGCCATCCGTCAGGTCTTCTTGGTCTTCCGCGTCGCGGTCGAGTTCCAGATCCTTGATGCTGGAGCCGAGCGTCCAGACACCGGTGGCGACGGCGGAAGCCGAGAGCGCCCAAATGTCTTTTCCGTTTTTCTGCAGCACGCTGCCCAGAATCCCCGGCAGTACCACTACGACGTCGGTCATGGGCGCCATGGTCGGAATCCCTCCGCGATGGGCCGATTATATCGTAGACGTGTTACCGCTCTGAAATTCGTCGCCGGAGGCACCTGTTATAATCACGATTCTCTCGTGAGCGATGCGAAAAAACAGGAGAGGCGACGGCGGATACTCAAGCAACGGCGCGCCGCGCAAAACCGGGAGTTCGACCGCGAGGAAGCTCGTTTCCTGTACCGGTTGGCCCTTGAGATGGACGAGGCCGGTGACGTGCCGGGAGCAGCCGGCGCCGCAAAAAAAGCGCTCCACCTCGATCCGGACTTCTACCCCGCGCTCGATCTACTGGCGCGCCTTCACTTTGCCGCCGAACAATTCGAGCAGGCAATTTCCTGTCTGCAACTGCTGCGGAAGCACCCGGAAGCCGTTTCCGTGGGTTACAACCTGGGGCAGTCAAACCTGGCGCTGGGGCGCACCGAAGAGGCGCTGAAGAATTTCCGGGAGTTTCTCGATGCGACGGGCGCCCTGCCGGGTCGCCAGTGGAAACAACTGCGGGAGCAAGCCAGGAAGTTATGCGCCGATCTGGAGAAGTCAGCCGCGCCGGCCGTTGTCAAGGCGCCGCCTCCGCAGGCGCCAGCCCAGGCAAAGGACACCCAGGCAATTCAGACCCCCGCGCCCGCTGCGCCGGAGGCACCGGCCACGCCTCCGCGGGTCTCCGTCGATTTCCTGCCTGCTCCGCCGCCGGTGTTCAACCCGGCGGACGGCTCCCTGGCCGACTACCTCCTCCGGCGGCGGCTGCTGGAACTCCGGATCGCGCAAAGCTTCGAAGACCTCGTTTGCCTGTCCTCCTTGCGGGGCGTGGATACGTACGTGTATCAGCAGGAGACGGTAAGGCGTGTGCTCCGGCATTTCAAGGGGCGCGCTCTGTTGGCCGACGAAGTCGGGCTCGGCAAAACCATCGAGGCTTGCCTCGTCCTGAAGGAGTATTGGGCGCGCGGCATGGCCCGCAAGGTTCTGGTGCTGACGCCCCCTTCGCTGGTATCGCAATGGAAAGGGGAGCTGGCCGAAAAATTCGGGCTGGCTCCGGCCTCTCCGGATGATTCCAGTTTCCGCTCCGAACCAGCGCGGTTTTGGCGCGAGCAGCCTCTGGTGGTCGCCTCCATCGCCATGGCGCGGTTGGAGCCGCACGCCTCTGCGTTGGCCGGTATTGCATGGGATATGGTGATCGTCGATGAGGCGCATTGCCTGAAAAATCGCGCCAGCGCTAACTGGAACCTGGTGAACTCTCTTAATAAAAAGTTCATCCTTATGCTGACGGCGACGCCCGTGGAAAACAACCTCCTCGAACTGTACAATCTGATCACGGTGCTGAAGCCGGGACTTCTGGCCACCGAGGCTGAGTTCCGCAAGCAGTTCCTGCTGCCCAGGAAACCGAGATCTTCCCGCAATCCCGAGCGGCTGCGTGAGCTGCTGGGCGAGGTGATGGTCCGGAATACCCGCTCGGCGGTGGACGTGCGGCTGCCCCACCGCATCGCCGCCAGCGTCGTGGTGCCGCCCTCTCCCGCCGAGGCGCGGCTGTACGGCATGGTCTCCGACTATGTCGCCGAGCGGTACAGGGCGGCCAAGGGAGGAAAGATGCCCGGCTACACGCTCGCGCTGCATCTATTGCAGCGACAGGCCGGCAGCAGCGCGCCGGCGCTGACTCGCGCGGTCGGCCGTATGCTGGCGGAGGGCAACGGCCTCAGGGCCGACGACCGCCGCGCACTGGAGGCGATGCAGGAGATTGCATGCCAGGTCTCATGGACCGGGAAAGGCCTGCAATTGGGCCGTATGCTGGCGGAGCGGGACACGAAAACTGTCGTGTTCACCGAGTTTACCGCCACGCTTACGCATTTGTCGGAGATTTGCGAGGCACATTCTCTCTCCCACGTTCTGTTCAGCGGCGATATGTCGAAACCGGAAAAAGATGCTGCCATCGCCAGCTTCCGGGATGAGGCTCGCATTTTGCTCTCCACCGGCTCCGGCGGCGAAGGGCGTAATCTTCAGTTTGCCAACACGGTGATCAATTTCGACCTGCCGTGGAATCCGATGCGCCTGGAGCAGCGCGTCGGCCGGGTCCACCGCATCGGCCAAACGCAGGAGGTTTTCGTCTTCAACTTCTGCCAGGCCGATAGCGTGGAGGAACAGTTACTCCGCGTGCTGCACGACAAAATCAACATGTTTGAGCTGGTGGTGGGCGAAGTGGATGCCATTCTAGGAACTCTCGACGAGGGCGATTTCGCCGCGCTCGTGTTGGAGCTATGGCTCTCCGGGCGCGATTCCGGCCGCGTCGGGCAGACCTTCGACGAATGGGCGGAGCGTCTGATCGCCGCCAAGCAACAGTACTCCGAGGCCAAGCGCCTGGATGAAGCGCTGTTCCAGCGGGATTTCGAGGTGTAGTCCGTGATCGGAATCGAAGAGTGGATCTGCGACCTGCTGATGAGCCGCGGCGCGTTGGTGGAATCCGAAGAGAACGGCCGCATTCGGGCCATGCTGCCCGCCGAAGTGGCCGCTTCTCTCGGCACGGGAGAGTGGCTCTCGCTCGACCTTCGCCACCCCACGGAGCAGGATACCCGCGACGACGACGCCGAATGGATGAACCGGATGGAGCGCCTCCTTCCCGCCCAGCCGCTCCTGGTGGGCGCCCAATTCCGCGCTTTGCAAGCGCCTGCGCCAATCGATGCCGCCTCGGTCCTCGCTTCCGGGTTGGCCATCCAGAACGGCATCTATCGCCTAGTTGAAGACGGCACCGCTACCGCTACTTACCTGTTCTTCACGTTTCAATACTCGATCGAATCGGACGACCGCAGCGCCGGGATCGCGAGTGTCTGCATCAATGCAGATGCCAGCTCCCTCGTTCCCATGCCCGAGAACTTTTTGTTGGGTATTCGCGATGGGTTGAGCGAAGACCCGGGGACTGCCGATCCCCGTGTGGTGGAACGCTGGTTTCCGGCCGCCGTTCGGGTGGCTCGCTCGGCTGCCCGCAAGCATGTGGCGCAAGTCGAGGAAAATGCCAACCGCCGTCTAGCCCGCGATACGGCGCGTGTGGAGTCGTATTATGCGGGGCTGCTGGCGCAGTTGGAGAAACGGGTGGCGAAGCGGGCGAACGATGCCGCGGCGGCCGAAAAGGAGCGCAGCCGCCTTAGTGCCACCCAGGCCGATCGAGCCGCCAAATTGCAAGATCTTCGCCGCAAATACGGCCTCCGCGTCCGGATCGAACCGGCAACGCTGCTGGCCGCGCGGGCGCCGGTGCGCCAGATCTCGATCCGTTTGATCCGCAAGAAGGAAGAACGCGCTTATTTCGTGCATTGGAATTCCGTCCTGCACATGTTGGAACCGCCGCTGTGCGAGCACTGCTCTACGGGGGCGCATCCGCTATACCTGTGCGAGCGCGTCCATGTTCTCTGCAAGAACTGCTGGGCACAATGTCCGGTTTGCTCGCGGTTCTTTTGCCTTGTGTGCCAGCCTCGATGCAAATGCGAGGCGGCGAAGGTGGGAGCGGTTTAGGTCCTCGGGCAAAGCAGTGAACATTTCCCGCCGGCCGCGCGTACGGAAATTCAGGAACGTTATGAGCATTTGGAACGACCTGCGCTATGCGGCACGCGCGCTGCGGCGCGAGCCTTCGTTCGCCGTGGTCGCCATCCTGACCGTCGCCCTCGGGATCGGAGCCAACACAGCCATCTTCTCGATCGTCAACGGGGTGCTGCTGCGGCCGCTGCCCTACTTGCAACCGGACCGCCTGGTGGCGTTGCGCGAGGTGCTGCCGCAAATCGCCCAGACCTATCCCACCTTGCCGGTGAGCGCACGCCACTTCGTGGAATGGCGCCAGCGCTCGAATTCGTTCGAGCGGATGTCGGTGATCGATCCCGGCAGTGCGACCCTCACCAGCGAGCGCGAGCCCGAGCAGCTCGATATCATGCGGGTGTCGGCCGACGTGTTTAAAACCATCGGGGTTCGTGCGGCTCTCGGGCGAACGTTCCTCGAGGGCGAAGACCAGCAGAGCACGGGAGGAGTCGCCATCCTCAGCTATGCGCTTTGGCAACGGCGGTTTAACGCCGATCCGGCCGCCATCGGCCGCGCCATTCATCTGGACGGCCGCCAGTATACTGTTGTGGGCGTTCTGCCGGCATGGTTTCAATGTCCCAGCCTGCGGGTCCTGGAGGTCGGAAAATCCAATACTGCCCGGCCTGACGTGTTTTTGCCGCTGGTGTTCTCACAGGAAGAGTTGGGCGTGCTGATGGGCAGGTTCAACTACAACGTCATCGCCCGGTTGAAATCTGGCGTAACGCCCACCGCGGCCGTCGCGGAGTTGAACCTCGTTGCCGCCCAGTTGGTGAAGCTGTCGGGCGAGAAAGTGGAACTGCGGGCGTGGGCAGCGCCGCTGCTGGACTCCATGGTAGGCCAGGCGCGCCGCGGCCTGGTCGTTCTTCTGGCTGCGGTGGCTTCGTTGTTGCTCATT
>Ga0335081_10010855_pt1 | contig 14726 bp, 18 predicted proteins | sample Lox_Sample_35_FD_206713 | JGI IMG/M metagenome (GOLD analysis project Ga0335081, IMG submission 206713) | Soil microbial communities from Loxahatchee National Wildlife Refuge, Florida, United States - Lox_Sample_3.5 | ecosystem: Environmental > Terrestrial > Soil > Wetlands | place: USA... | reverse complement strand
GCTTTACGGCTCTGCCAACCCACATCTCCCGGGGGCGCGCGCCCCCCCCCCCGTGCGGGGGGGGGGGCCGGCCCCCCGGGGGGGGGGGGGGGGGGGAGGCCGCCACCCCCACCCGCCCGGCCTTCGCTGCGCTCAGGCCGGTCGACCTCCCCCCTGCAGGGGGAGGTGAAGCGCGCGCAACCGCCGGCGGATCGTCCGCATGGTGAGCGTCGCGACATCGAACCTGCGCGCCGAAGCGGCGCAGCCCGCCGACGCCATCCTGGTCGTCGACGACGTGTCAAAGCGCTTCGACACCGCGGAGGGGCCGATCGTTGCGGTCGAGCGCATGTCGTTCACGGTCGCGCCGGCTGAGTTCCTCGCCGTGATCGGCCCGTCCGGCTGCGGCAAGTCGACCCTGTTCAACATCATCGGCGGCCTCGTCGACGCCTACGACGGCCGCATCGCGGTCGCGGGCGAGACGGTCTCAGGCCCGCACGCCGCGATCGGCATGGTCTTCCAGGAGGAGTCGACCTTCCCGTGGCGCAGCGTGATCGAGAACGTCGCCTTCCCGCTCGAGATCGAAGGCGTCGGCAAGCGCGAGCGGCACGAGCGCGCGCGCCATTTCATCAAGCTCGTCGGCCTCGACGGCTTCGAGAACCGCTACCCGTCCGAGCTCTCCGGCGGCATGCGCCAGCGCGTCTCGATGGCGCGCACGCTCGCGTCGCAGCCGAAGATCATGCTGATGGACGAGCCGTTCGCGGCGCTGGACGAGCAGACCCGGCTCCTGCTCGGCGACAAGGTGCTGGCGATCCAGCAGCAGCTCAAGCAGACGACGCTGCTCATCACCCACAACATCACCGAGGCGGTGCAGCTCGCCGACCGCATCCTGGTGATGACGTATCGCCCGGGCAAATTGAAGCGCATGGTCGAGATCAAGCTGCCGCGCCCGCGCACCTCCGAGATCGTGTCGAGCGAAGCCTTCGGCCGCTACGTCGCGGAGATCTGGAACGACCTGCGCGAGGAGGCGAGCCGCGGCATGCTCGACGACGAGTCGCACCTGCGCGCCGGCGCGCACCACGGATAGACGATGGTTTCGCTCGATTGGACGCACCGCGCCCGCGCTCCCTCTCCCCGCTCTGGCGGGGAGAGGGTTGGGGTGAGGGGCGCTGAATCTCAGCGAAGCATCACCACGGTGACGACTCGTGGAGACGCCCCCTCACCCCGACCCTCTCCCCGCACGCGGGGAGAGGGAGCGCAAGCGCCGTGCTCGGTGCCATGACCCCCTTCCCGCTCCGCGACCGCGTCCTCCCGCTCGCGCTCGGGCTCGGCACGCTCGTCGCGGCGATCGCCGCGGTCGAGATCCTCATCCGCGCCGGCATCATCAACGGCTTCATCGTGCCGCTGCCGTCCGACGTCGCGATGAGCTTCGGCAAGCTGATCGGCGAGGAGAACATCGCCGAGCGTTTCCGCGCGACGTTCCTGGAGGCCTTCATCGCCGGCGCCATGATCACGGTCGCGGGCGTCCTCCTCGGCCTGCTGCTCTACCGCGTCGCGCTCTTGCGCGCCGCGACCGAGACCTGGATCGCGGCGCTCGCCTCGGCGCCGACCGTGCTGCTCTATCCGCTGTTTCTCGTCATCTTCGGCCGCAGCGCCTCGACCATCATCATGATGGGCTTCGTCGCCGGCCTGCCGCCCGTCATTCTCAAGACCATCGAGGGCCTCGCCGGCACCCGCGCCGTGCTGATCAATGTCGGGCGCAGCCTCAAGCTCACGCCGACGCAGCAGTTCACAAAGATCCTGCTGCCGGCCGCGCTGCCGACCATCTTCGTCGGCATCCGCCTCGGCCTGATCTTCACCCTGATCAACGTGGTCGGCGTCGAGTTCCTGATCAATTTCGGCGGGCTCGGCCAGCTGATCAACGATCTGTTCGAGCGCTACGAGCTCAGCGAGACCTACGCGGCGATCTGCTTCGTCATTCTCGTCAGCGTGCTCTTTTTCGTCATCACCGAACGGATCGAGCGATGGCTGCGACCGGCCGAATGATCCCGCGCGCGGTGCCGCGCCGCCTGGTGCGCCCGGTGACGCTGCTGCGCGTCGCCATCATCCTCGGCGTGCTGGCGATCTGGGAGGGCCTGGCGGTCTCCGGCCTGCTCTATCGCGACGTGGTGCCGCGCCTGCCCGTCATCGCGGCGGCGCTGTGGAAGCTCAGCGTCACGCCCGACACCTGGTGGCATTTCTGGGTCACCGGGCAGGAGATCGGCGCCGGCCTCATCATCGGCGGCCTCTCGGGCCTCGCCGCCGGCCTCGTGCTCGGCGCGAACCGCCTGCTCGGCCGCGCGTTCGAGGCCTATCTCTACTATCTCGGGCCGACGCCGAAGATCATCTTCCTGCCCGTGATGATCATGTGGTTCGGCGTCGGCTTCGGCTCGAAGATCGCCATGGCGGCGCTCTCCTGCTTCTTCCCGATCGCGCTCTCGACCGCGTCCGGCATGCGCCAGATCGACAAGGTGCTGATCCGCGTCGGCAAGAGCTTCCGCCTCAACGCCTGGCAGATGACGACCAAGATCTACCTGCCCGCCATGCGCGCGCCGGTCGTCAACGGCATCCGGCTCGGCCTCGGCGTCGCATTGATCGGCGCGCTCTTGGCCGAGACCCGCCTGTCGAGCCAGGGCGTCGGCTTCCTCATCATCAACGCCTACAGCGTGTTCGACATGCCGCGCATGTACGCCATGCTGATCGTGCTGTTCGTGCTGGCGATCGGCGCCAACGCGCTGATCGCGCGATTGGGCGGGCCGAATACGAATCCATGATCGCCACCCGTCATGGCCGGGCTCGTCCCGGCCATCCACGTCTTTGCCGCCGGCAAGAAAGACGTGGATGCCCGCATTCGCGGGCATGACGGTGGTTCAATGAAAACAGCTCACAGCTTGTACGTCTCATACACCGAGGGGTGAAACAGCTCCTCGACCTTCACGACCCGCGGCGACAGCCCCTGCGCGTGATGGTGCTGCAGAAACACCTCGAGCGTCTTGCGGTTCGGCTCGACGCCGTAGGCCCAGAAATCATCGCCCATCAGGTCGCGCGCCTCCTTGAGCCGCTCCTCGACGAACGGCAGCGTCACCTTGGTCGCCGAGGTGTCGGCGAGCGCCGCCATCGCGGCCGCTTTCGACTGCGAAAACGCCTTGAACACGGCGACCGGCAGAAAGGGATGCTTCTCCACCAGCGTGCGGCGGATGCCGATCAAGTGCATGATCGGGAAGATGCCGGTGCGCTTGTAGTAATCCTGCGCGGCCGCGACCGGATCGCGAAACAGCCAGCCGACGTTCCTGGTCGCCGCGGTCATGAACGAGGGCGGGCGCGGCGCCATGAAGCCGTCGATCTCGCCGTCGATCAGCATCTGCGAGATCGTCTTGCCCGCCGGCGCGTCGTCCATGCGCACGCCCGCCGGCAGCTTGACGGTGATCTTCTCGGGCCGCCCCGCATGCTCGATGCCGCCGCGGATCCAGTGGATGTCGGCGCACGCGACGCCGCTGTCCTCGAGGATCGCGCGCGCCCACACGTTGGCGGTGAGCTGCCATTCGGGCAGGCCGACCTTCTTGCCCTTGAGATCCGCCGGCGTCTTGATGCGGTCGGTGCGCACCCAGATCGAGGTGTGGCGGAACATGCGCGACACGAAGGCCGGCACGCCCACATAGGGACAGTCGCCCATGGCGGTGCGCAGCGTGAAACTCGACAGCGACAGCTCGCAGATGTCGAAGTCGAGCGAGCGGAACGCGCGGAAGAAGATCTCCTCCGGCGACAGCGTCATGAACACCGGCTCGACGCCGTCGATGCGCACCGCCCCGTTGATCAGCGGCCGGTTGCGATCATAGTCGCCAACCGCGACGGAAAGACTTAAAGCTGCCATGAGAGCCCCGGGTGAGAAGGAAGGCGGGCGCACACTCTACCCCGTCATGGCCGGGCTTGTCCCGGCCATCCACGTCTTGCCGCAGGAAAGAAAGCCGTGGATGCCCGCCTTCGCGGGCATGACGCGTTTCCTCCCCGTCATGGCCGGGCTTGTCCCGGCCATCCACGTCTTGCCGCAGGAAAGAAAGACGTGGATGCCCGCCTTCGCGGGCATGACGACGTTAAGGCGTCAACGCCGCGTATAGATCGCTCCATTCCGGATTCATCTGGTGAATGAGCCGGACCTTCCACGCGCGCGGCCAATGCTTGATTGCCTTCTCGCGCGCAATGGCATCGCGGATATCGTCGAACCGCTCGTAGTAGACGAGAGTTTTCAGCCCATATCGCTTCGTGAATCCGTCGACCAACCCCTCGCGATGCTGGTAGACGCGTCCGAGCAAATTGCTCGTCACACCGACGTAAATGATTCCATTGCGTCGGTTGGTCATGAAGTAAACGAAGCCGCCCCTCTCCATGACAAGCAGCATAAAGACGTGGATGGCCGGGACATAGGCGAGCGAAGCGACGCCGTTCTTCGAACGGCTACGCCCGGCCATGACGCACCACTTCTCAACGCCTTCCTCGTCATGCCCGCGAATGCGGGCATCCACGTCTTGCTTCGCGCCTCGTAAAGACGTGGATGCCCGGCATTCGCCGGGCATGACGGAGAACCATTCACGCCACCTCGATCTTGCGATCCTCCGTCGTCACCGTGCCGTCGTCGTCGAACCAGGCGAAGCGGAACGTGCCGCTCTGCGTGACCCGCGCCGTGAACTTGATGTAGGGGTTGGGCGCGATCGCCGGCTCGAGGTCGACGCTGAACACCGGCTGGCCGTTGAACGTGGCGGTGAACTTGTTGATGATCTCGCGCGGGATGACCTTGCCGCTCGCATCCTTGCGGAAGCCGGTCTCCATGATGTGGGCGACCAGCGTCCTGATCTCGATCACCTCGCCCTTCTTGGCGCTCTCGGGCAGCTTGATGCGAACGTTCTCGGCCATCGCGCGCACTCCTGTATTTGGCGCTAACCGCCGCAGCCGCCGACCGTCACCTTGACGGCCTTCTTCGCGCTGATGAACCCGCCCTTGCTGGTCTTCGCCACCACGGTCACGTCCTGCGTCGCGGCCAGGCGGATGCGGGTCGCGACGTCGGCGCGCCCGCACATCGGGGTCAGGTGAAACGTGACGATGCGCGGGCGCGGATTGGCCTGCGCCACCACGAGAATGTCGCTGATATGGTCCTCGTCGGTCATCGGGCTGTCGATCGTCACCGCGAACGGCACCGTGTTGCCGTTCTCGGCGATCTCCGGCAGGTCGATCGCGATCTTGCCCGGCACGACCGGCGCCCCGCCGGTGAATTTGGCGATCGCGTCGGCCGCCTCCTGCGGCGTCGCATGGGCGCCCGCGCCCGCGACCACGAGCGCCGCGCCGCCCGCCGCGAGCGCCAGAACATCGCGCCGAGATGCCTCGCTCATGACGCGTCACCTTCGTATCGCGGGACGCCGGAAACGGTATTCCGTTTCGGCGCCCGCAGTCGCTGTTTTTTCACCATGACGGCGCATCGCAGCAGCGAGAATGTTTCTCGCCGTCGCGTCGATTTCACGCCGCGATTATACTCAAGACGGAATGCCGGAGCGGGTCAAGATCGGGTGATGCGCACGCGGGTGCGGCGGCGCGGCGCGCTGACCGTCCTGCGGCGTGTCATCGCCGAGTCGCGTTCGTTCGATAACATGCCTGCTACCCGCTCCGGTTGATCCGATCGACCTCGCGGCCCGGATTTGCTACAATGCGGCCCGCAACAATGGGGGACACGTGATGCGCGCGAACCTGCAGCCGGCGACGCCCGCACGGCGCACCGAGCCCGAGCGCCTGGTCGACAAGGCGCGCCGCGCCGCCGACTTCCTCAAGGCGCTCGCGCACGAGAACCGGCTGATGATCCTGTGCATCCTGTCGCAGGGCGAGAAATCGGTGTCCGAGCTCGAGCAGATGCTGTCGCTGCGCCAGCCGACCGTGTCGCAGCAGCTCGCCCGCCTGCGCGCCGAAGGCCTCGTCACCACCCGGCGCGACGGCAAGGCCATCCACTACAGCCTCGCCAGCGAAGAGGCCCGCGTCGTCGTCGGCGCCGTCTACGACATGTTCTGCGGCGCGAAGTGACGCTTTAGCGTAAGCTAAAGCGTCATGGCCGGGCATAGCCGTTCGAAGAACGGCGTCGCTTCGCTCGCCTATGTCCCGGCCATCCACGTCTTGCTTGCTGACTCGCAGAAAGAAAGACGTGGATGCCCGCATTCGCGGGCATGACGAAAGAACACTCAAAACTCGATCTTGTCGCGCACCGCGTCGAGCCCGGCCTTGGCGCAGGCCTCGTCCTTGTCGCCGCCCGGCGCGCCGGCGACGCCGACGCCGCCGAGGAGCGCGCCGCCCGCATCGATCGCGACGCCGCCCGCCAGCATCACGACGTTGGGCAGGCTCGCGAGCCCAGCGCTCATCGCCCCGTCGTGGATCGCCTTGAGCATGTCGCTGGTGTTGCGGTTGAAGTTGACCGCCGTCCACGCCTTGCCCTGGGCGGTCGCCGGCGCCGCGAGGCCCGCATAGCGGTCGCGCAGCATCACGAGCGGCGCGCCAAACCGGTCGATCACCACCACCGCCACCTGGTAGCCGTCATGGCGGCAGCGCGCCAGCGCCGCCTGCGCCAGCTCGAGCGCAACGTCGGGCGCAATCGACTTGTAGGTGACGATCGCGTCCTCGGCACGCGCCGGCGATACGGCGGCGATCGCGGCGGCGGCAAAGAGCATCGTGCGCTTCATCTCGACCCTCAATTGAATGTTAGGTGAGCACGGCATCCGCGCTCCTTCTCCCCCTTCAGGGGGAGAAGGAGCGCGGCCGCCCTGCTCACATCACCTGCGATCGCCTCACTCGGCAACGCCCGGGTTGTTGGCGATGCCCTTGAGCGCGACCCGGTTGAGCTTCTTGACCTGCGCGGTCTTCTGCCCGCGCAGATAGCTCGCGACCACGTCCCACACCGGCTTGCCCTCCTGCGGATTGACCGAGGCCCAGCCGGCGACCTTGTAGCTCTTGGCGGGATCGAGCGCGCGGCCGTCGTCGAGGGTAAGCTCGGAGATGCGGCTGCCCACCGCGTTCGCAGGCGCGCAGGCGTAGTCGATGCCGCCGAGGCGCACCATGTCGCCGCCCTGCTGGTAGTAGGGATCGGGATTGAACAGGTTGTCGCAGATGTCCTCCATCACGGCCTTGATCTGCGCGCCGGTCATCGGCTGCACGTAGACCTCCGGATAGGTGATCGCGGTCTCCGACAGCAGATCCTCCATGGTGATCGGCGCGCCCGGCAACAGCGTGTTGCCCCAGCGGAAGCCCGGCGACAGCGCGATCTCGGCATCGAGCTCGTGGCGTAGCGCATCGCAGATGAGCTGGTCCATCGTGCCGTTGAAGTTGCCGCGGCGGTAGAGCAGGTCGCCCGCCGTCGCGAGCTTTTCGGAAAACGCCTGCGCGTGCGGCCTGGCGAGCCGGTCGATCAGCGCCGCCATCGCGGGATCGGGCTTGAGCAGGTTGGAAAAGATCGGCAGCAGGCGATAGCGCATGCCCTTCACCGCACCCTTGGCGAGCTCGAGATCGAGCACGCCAAGGAACTTGCCGGCCGACCCCGCGTTGGTGACGAGCGTCTTGCCGCCCGCATTCGCGACCGTCACGGGCTGCGGCACACCGTCATGCGTATGCCCGCCGAGGATCACGTCGATGCCCGTCACCCGGGTCGCGAGCTTGAGGTCGACGTCCATGCCGTTGTGCGAGAGCAGCAGCACCGCGTCGACCTTGTCGTTCCGGCGCAGCGCGTCGACGACCTTCTGCAGCTCGGCGTCATGGATGCCGAACGTCCAGTCCGGCGCGAAGCGCTTGGGATGCGCGACCGGCACATAGGGAAACGCCTGGCCGATCACGCCGATGCGGAAGCCACCCACCTCCTTGATCGTCGCGGGCTTGAACACGCGCCCGCTTGCGCTGTCGAACGCCGGCTTATTGTCGAACGCCGCCTCCTCGGTGAGAAAGACGTTCTGCGCCAGGAACTCGCCCTTGAAGGCTTTGAGGTTGGCGCGCAGCTGCGCCTCGCCATAGGTGAATTCCCAGTGCGCCGTCATCGCCTCGATGCCGAGCAGGTTCGCGGCCTCGACCATGTCCTGCCCGTGCATGAGGTTAGCGAGCCCGCTGCCCTGCCACAAGTCGCCGCCGTCGAGCAGCAGCGAATTGCCGGCACCCGCCTCGGCACGCAGCCGGTCGACCAGCGTCTTGAGATGCGCAAAGCCGCCGAGCCGGCCGTAGCGGTGCGCCGCTTCGGCGAAATCGAGATACGTGAAGGCATGCGCGAGCCGCCCGTTCGGCGCGATGCCGAAGTGCTTCAGGAAAGCGTCGCCGACCAGATGCGGCGGCTGCCCCGCCATCGAGCCGATGCCGATATTGACGCTCGGCTCGCGGAAGTGGACCGGGGCAAGCTGCGCATGCGTGTCGGTCATATGCAGAATGCGCGCGTTGCCGAAGCGGCCGATGTCGTAGAGCTCGTCGCCCTCGGCGGCGCGCGCCGGCACGCGCTGCACAACGCCCGCGAGCGCCGCGACGGTGAGAGCCTTCAGGACATCGCGGCGATGCATCGTCGAACGCTCCACCAGACGCGGATCAGCGGATCACCGCGTCCTGCCACGCCGTCGCTTGTTGCTTGGCCTGCGCGATCGACGCCTCGGCGAGTGCCTGCGCCTCCTTGGCGAGCGCCATCGCGTCGTCGTACTTGCCGGCGCTCGCGGCGGCCTGCGCGGATTTCAGCGTCGCAACCGTCGTGGTCCATTGCGTTTTCAGCGCGACCGCCTGCTTGCTGGCGGCTTCCGCCTTGGCATAGGCCGCCTTGAAATCGTCGGCCGGGGCGGCGAGCGCGGAAAACGTCAAGCCTGCGGCGAGCGCCGCGAGGCCGAGGGACAAAGCAAAGCGCATGCGGTGAGCTCCCGTGCGTTACGGCCGCGCGCCCGGCCCGGAGACCGGCAGCCCGTTGCCCATGTAGGTCAAGAAGTACTCGACGTCGCGATAGAGCTCGTCCTGCGGCTTGAGCGGCGCCGCGCGCACCTGGCTGTTGCAGGTGACGAGGCGGCGGCTGATCGTGCCCATCGAGCCCCATTCCGAGCGGTAGATCGGCATCGCCGCCATGATGCCGAGCGCCGGGGCCAGCACCTCGGTGCGGATGTGGTTGCCGGCCGACTGCACGTGGCAGCTCGCGCAGGAGAAGTTGAGCTGGCCGCGCCGGGTGTAGAAATATTCCTCGCCCTTGCGGTAGGCGGCGAGCGCGCGCGGATCGTCGGAGATCTTGATGTCGAAGCGCTTGCCGCGCGAGGTGAACGCCATGTAGGCGGTGAGCGCCGCCATGTCGTCCTTGACGTAGTCGAGCGGCTTTTCGCCGTTCGCCTCGCGGCACTGGTTGAGCGCGAGCTCGAGCGTGATCACCTGCCCCGACTTGGCGTCGAAGTAGGGATAGTTCTGCCGGATGCCGACGCCCTTGTCGGGAAAGCAGTCGCCATAGGTCTTGCCGTTGGCGAAGGGTTTCGCGAACATCTCCTTGCCCTTGTCGACCGCGAAGTCGTAGGGCGGAAACTCCTCGATCGCCTTCCACTGCTTGCGCAGGCCCGCATCCATCGAATAGGGGCCGTTGACGAAGTCGTCGAGCGGCACTTTGGGAAAGCGGCCGACGAAATAGTCGCGGAAGGCCTTGAACTCGGCCTTCGGATCGACCTTGTCGGCCGCAAGCGCGGAATGCGCGGCACCGAGCGCCAGCGCGCCAACGAGCAAGAGCTTGCGCAGCATCCGTGGTTTCCTCCCGTGTCGCCCGTCCGTTGCGGGCAACTTACTGAATTTTCGCGACCAGCGAGTCGGAGGCGCCCTTGTTGTCGACCCAGCTCACCTTGAGGTCGTCGCCTTTCTTGGCGCCCTTGAAGCTGAACTTGAGATAGGGGTCCTTCGACACCGCCGGACCCCACAGCGCCGTGAACACGGTCTTGCCGCCGTGCTCGAACTGCACCACCTCGATGTGGTGCGGCGGAATGAGCTGGCCAGCGGAATCCTTGACGAAGCCCGAATCCATCGGGTGCTGGATCAGCGACTGCACTTCAGTTGTGTCGGCGCCCGCGACGGCGCGCACGCGAATTGTCGATGCCATCGTGCTTGTCCTCTGCTTGCCGGTCTCAGCCGCCGCAGCCGCCGACCGTGACCTTCACTTCCTTGGTGGCGGTGTAGAGCTTGCCGTTCGACTCGACCACCGCCACCACCTTGGTGGTCTTCGCCATCTTGAGCCGGTTCGCCACCGCGGGCTGCGTGCCTTCGGGAATCTTGTAGGCGGCCGCGAGCGTGAACGGGTTTTCCAGCACCAGGAGCGCGATGCTGGTGACGTTCGGCAGCGTGCTCGCGACCGCGATCGGCACCACGGCGCCGTTCTCGGCGATCTCGGGCGCGTCGAGATTGACCTTGTCGGAGGCTTCCGCGCTCTTGCCGTAGAAAATCTTCAGCGCGTCCGCCTCGCTCTTCTGCTTGAAGGCCTCCGCCGGCCATTGCGCCGCATCGGCCGCATAGGCCGGCAGCAGCATCGAGGCCTCGAACAGGCTCAAGCCCGCGAGGCCGCCGGCAAAAGCCTTGAGCAGCGTGCGACGCTGCCAACCGGCCGCGTCGGGGGACAATGTCATCGCGTTTCTCCTTGTTGGCGGCAATGGTACCGCAGTCACTGGTTCAGGATCACTGGGTGTAGAGGAAATCGACGATCGCGTTGATTTCCTGGTCGGTGAGGATGAGATTTCGTTTGAACGGCGGCATCACGGTCTGCGGATTGCGCTTGGTCTCGTCGGAGATGATCGCGATCAGCTCGGCGCGATCCGGGAAGCGCTTCTTCATGTCGCTGAGCGCCGGCCCGACATTGCCGGGCGAGTCGCCGCCCTTGATGTCGTGGCAGGTGAGGCAGTTGCCCTTGCCGCGGTCGAAGGCGAGCTGCTCGCCCGGCAACGGCGCCGCCGCAGCCGCGCTCGCGGCGAAGATCGCAATCCCGAGAAGGAGCGTCGGGGCGCTCCGGATTCGTTGCATCGTTTCCTCCCTCGCGCCTATTTCGGCTTCATCTCATCGAGCGGACCGGTCGTGCGCGGCGTCAGGTCCTTGCCCTCGGCGGTCGACTCGATCTTGACCGTCTTCGGATCGACGCAGCTCGTCATGCATTCCTTCGCGCTCGTGTCGGGGCGCGGATCCTGCCAGATGAACGCGCCGCGGTTCGGCATCTTCACCTTCGGCAGGCTGTCGCGGTCGGCGACGAAGTTGTTGTCGACGATGTTGTTGACGTTGAGCACATAGGCCGTGATCGCATAGACGTCGTCGGCGCCGAGCTGATGCGGCGCCGGGAACGGCATCGCGCGGTTGATGTAGTCGAATAGGGTCGTCGCATAGGGCCAGTAGGTGCCGACCGTGGGCTCCGGCCGGTCGCCCTTGAGCGAGCCGCCGGTGAGCTTCGGGTAGCGCGCTTCGCCCTCGCCGAAGGTGCCGTGGCAGGCGGCGCACTGCGCCGCATAGACGTCGGCGCCGTGGTCCACATTGCCGCGGCCCGGCGGCAGCCCCTGCCCGTCCGGCCGCACCGCGATCGCCCAGCCGGCGATCTGCGCCGGGCTCGGCACCGCGCCGTAGCCGAAATAGCCCGCCGGGTGGCGCTCCTGCGCCATCGCGGACGCCGCGAGCGCGATCACGCAGGCCGTAGCCCGCATGAAGCGAAGCGGAATGCGGGGAAGGTGACCCCGGATTACGCCTTCGGCTCCATCCGGGCTACGCCCACGGCGTTTACGAAAGCTGGACATCAAGAACGCTCCCGTCCGCTTTCACCTGCCAGGTCTGAATCGAATTGTTGTTGTAGATCGCATTCACGCCGCGCACCTTGCGCAGCTCGCTGATGGTCGGCTGCACGAAGCCGGTCTCGTCGACGGCGCGCGACTGCACCAGGGCCGGCTTGCCGTCCCAGCGCCACTCGTGGGTGAAGCGGGTGAGCGCCTTCGGCAGCACCGGCTCCTGCAGCTGCGCCCGCGCCCAGTTGACGCCGCCGTCGTAGGACACGTCGACGCGGCTGATCTTGCCCTTGCCGGACCAGGCAAAGCCGCGCACCTCGTAGAGGCCGGGCCCCTTGAGCGGCTTCTCGGGGCACGGGAACGTGACCACCGACTTCGCGTAGATCAGCCAGGTGAAGCCGCGCGAGCGCAGGTCCGGCATCAGCTCGGTGTATTTCGCCGTCTCCTCGCGCGTGAACCAGGGCTGGTCGCCGATCTCGATGCGGCGCAGCCACTTGATGTTCACGTTGCCCTGCCAGCCCGGCACGATCAGGCGCAGCGGAAAGCCCTGCTCGGGCCGCAGCGCCTCGCCGTTCTGGCCGTAGACCACGAGGCAGTCGTCGAGGCATTTCTCGATCGGCAGGCTGCGGTCCATGTGCGCCGCGTCGGCGCCCTCGACCAGCGCCCATTTGGCCTCTTTCTTGAGCCCAACCTCGTCGAGCAGGGTCGAGAGCTTCACCCCGGTCCATTCGGCGCAGCTCACCATGCCGTGGGTGAACTGCAGCGAGTTGAGCTGCGCGGCGCGCCACTCCATGCCGCCATTGGCGGGGCACTCGATGAAGTGGATGCGCGACACCGACGGGAACCGCTTGATGTCGTCCATGGTGAGCAAGAGCGGCCGCTCGACCAGGCCGTGAATCATCAACTTGTGCTGCGCCGGATCGACGCTGGCGCGGCCGCCGTGGTAGCGCTCGAAAAACAGGCCGTTCGCCGTGATGATGCCCGGCTGGTCCTGCAGCGGCGAGAAGCTCACCGAGGATTCGGGCGAGGCGGTGAGCCACGGCACGTTGCGCCGAATGACATCCTTGACGTAACGCGAGGGCTGGCCGTAGGGCCGGTCGACCACGCCGGGGCCGAGCATCTGCGACCACGGCCCGTCACTCGGCGGCGCCGCATCGGCGGCGCGCGCCGGCAGCTGCGCGACCACCGCGGCGCCGGCCCATCCGGCACCGAGCTTCAGCAGCTTGCGGCGTTGGGTAAAATCCGCCGACCCCACCATCGCGGCGTCGCTCCCTGGACTTATTCGTATTCAATTTTCACTATATGATTTCGGCGGCCAAGGCAAGTTCTGACCGACTCGGGGCTGCGATGCTAAGGTGCATGTCGTCGCAGACTAAAATGCCAGCCAAGATCGGGGCACTTGGCGCGTTGCGGATGATGGGTAGATGCGAAATTCGACGCGCCGATGACGACGCAGGCCGGGAGCTTCCATGCGGTACCACCAAACGCGCGTCGCGCGGCTCTTTCTGTGGCTGATGGTCGCGGCCGCGGTTGCGCCGATGCCACACGTGGCGGCTCAGCCCTACGCGCCGCTCAACACGCCGCTCACGATCGAGCAGGTTCCCGGCCACCCGATCTACTACTCGCTTGGCAATCCGGGCGTGCCCGGCCGGTCGAATCAAGGCAACACGTCGAACGCCGGCTTCGTCGTCACGCCGGATGGCGTCGTCGTGTTCGACGCGCTCGGCACGCCGAGCCTCGGCTGGGCGCTGCTGCAGGCGATTCGCAACACCACCGACAAGCCGGTCCGCTACAACGTGGTCAGCCACTATCACGCCGATCACATCTACGGCCTGCAGGCGTTTCGCGACCACACCGCGACGGTCATCATCGCGCAGGATCGCGCGCGCGAGTACCGCGAGAACGAGGAGACCGCCGACGAGCGCGCGGACGAGCGGCTCGACCAGCGCCGTGCCGTGCTCGCGCCCTGGGTCAATGCGGACACGCGCGTGGTGCCGCCCGACATCACGTTCAACGATCGCCTCACCCTCACGCTCGGCGGCAAGCGGTTCGAGATGATCTATGCGGGCCCGGCCCATTCGGCGAGCGACATGATGATGCTGGTCGAGCCGGACGGCGTGCTGTTCGCCGGCGACATCGTGCAGAACAGCCGCATCCCGTTCATGAACAGCGACGACGTCGACACCAAGCAGTGGCTGACCGCGCTCGGCGTGGTCGAAAAGCTCAATCCGAAATTCATCATCCCGGGCCACGGCCATCCCTCGACCGCCGCAAGGCAAGCGATCGCGTTCACGCGCGACTACATCGAATACGTCCGCGCCGCCATGCAGAAGGCGGTGGAGAGCTGGATCGATTTCGACGTCGCCTACCGCGAGACCGACTGGTCGAAATACGCCAACATGCCGGCGTTCGAAGCGAACAACCGCGGCAATGCCTATCGGATATTCCTCGAGCTGGAGCAGAGCCAGTTCAAGCGGTGATTCTCGTCATTGCGAGGAGGCGGAGCGCGACGAAGCAATCTCGTCGCATGTGGCACGCGATTGCTTCGGGGTGCTGCGCACCCCTCGCAATGACGCCTACCCCATCCGGCTCACCGGATCGGCCGGCGCCACGTCGAGGATGCGCAGCTGCACGCGCGGCTCGCCCTGCCAGCGATCGACCGTGAGCGAGCCCGCCACATGCATCGACTGGCCGCGGTTCTTCAAGAGCGCGTCGCCGAGCTTCTGGCCCGCCGCGCGGAACGCGATCGCGTTGAGGCCGTCGCCGGCGCGCAGGCGCACCCGCACATGCGCCTGCCCGACCGGCTCCGCATAGGCGATGACATGACCCGGCAGGGCGATGATCGGCTCCGGGTTGCCGGCGCCGAACGGACCGGCGCGGTCGATCAGTGCATGCAGCTCGAGATTGGCTCCCGCGGCGCTGACCGCGCCGTCGATCAAGAGCGCGTCCTCGCGC
>Ga0335081_10010853_pt1 | contig 14729 bp, 7 predicted proteins | sample Lox_Sample_35_FD_206713 | JGI IMG/M metagenome (GOLD analysis project Ga0335081, IMG submission 206713) | Soil microbial communities from Loxahatchee National Wildlife Refuge, Florida, United States - Lox_Sample_3.5 | ecosystem: Environmental > Terrestrial > Soil > Wetlands | place: USA: Florida... | reverse complement strand
GAACATTCGTCCTCGCCGTAGGACTGCTGGCCGGCGCGGTCTTACTTTATACGCGCGGACGCGACCTGCTGCTGCCTCTGATGGTCATCACGCCGGTGCTCGTCGGCTTTGCCGGGGCGCGCGTGCTGCTCTGGCCCGATTCCCTGCCCGTCCGCATGGCTTTGGAACTGGCCTACCGGATTGTCCTGCTAGCGGCGGCTGTCGCTTTGGTTCGAGCTCGCCGCGGCCGTTGGGAGTTCCCGGCATGGATCGTTGGCATCTGCCTGCCAACTCTGCACCTTCCTTGGCCGTTATTTGATCTGATCCCGTCCGCGGCATACGTCGCTGCGGAGATCACCTTGGCTCTCGGCATGTTGCTGCTGGCATTCGATGAAGCTCGCGCACGAACGCGTCGACTCGAAGCCATGCAGGCGATTGCACAGAGCATCGCCGCCGCGCAGCAGTACGGCAATGTCGTGCAGTGCGCGGTAGAAAAACTGCGGCAAACAATGCGAGTCCGCGCGACGTGGTTCCGGCTGCTCGAAAGCGGAAACCTGGTTGCCACTCACGCCGTCGGATTGTCGGCCGATTTCCTGCGCGATTCCGGATTCATCCCCGTTGCCGACCCCACCTCGAAACTGCTCGAGCAGACCTCGCCGCAAATCGCGAAGCGCGAAAAATCCGAGCAGGAATCCAAAGAATCTCTGGCCACCGAGAAAATACGCCAGCTGATCACAATTCCCGTGATCGGCAACAAAGCGCCGGTTGGATTGCTGATGCTGGGCCTTTCCGGCAGCCGCCAGTGGACCGCCGAAGAACTGGAGTTCCTCCAGGCATGCGCCAAGCAGTTGGCCGTCGCGATCGAGAACTTCCGCCTGCTCGAGCAGGTATTGCGCTCGCAGCGCCAGTGGATCAACACCTTTGATTCCGTCCATGACGTGATCCTGGCTCACGACGCGGACTTCCGAATCATTAAGGCCAATCAGGTTTTGCTCGAGCAACTGGGCAAGGCCGCTGCCGACGTCATTGGCAGTTCCTGCGAGGCGGCGCTTCCCCACACCTTCGGCGACTGGAAGGGATGCCCCTACTGTGCCATGGGCGGAGATGAAGAATTCACCGAAGGCGCCGACCCTTGTTTCGGCGGCTTTTCGGTCGTCTCGACTTCGTCTTATACCGAGCAAGGAAGCCCGCAGAAAGGCACGATCCACGTTGTCCGCGATATTACCGAGCGCCGCTCGGCCGAAGAAAAATACCGGCTGCTGTTCGAACAGGTGCAGGAAGGCGTTTACGTCGCCGACCCCAAGGGCAAGCTGATCGACTGCAATGATGCTTTCGTCAACATGCTGGGCTACAGCAACCGCGATGAACTGCTGGTGTTGAACCTCGATACCGAGATTTGCATCGATCCCAAGCAGCGGGATGCGTTCCGCCAGGAAATCGAGACGCACAACTACGTCCGTAACTTCGAAGTCACGCTGCGCCGCAAGGACGGCACGCTGCTGCTCGCCGTCGAGAGCAGTTTCGCGACGCGCGATGCTACAGGGAACATCCAGCGCTACCAGGGATTCGTTCTTGACACGACCGAGAAGCGCCGCGCGGAAGACGAAATGCGCCGTCGCAACCGCGAACTGAACGCGCTCAACGCCATGGCGGTTGTAGCGGCCCAATCCTTCGACTTAGACGAAATCCTCAACCTGACCCTGCGCCAGGTCGTGACACTCTTCGGAGCCGAAAGCGGGACAGTCTATCTTTCTGATACCGACCAGCCAACGTATCGCCGCCGCGCCATTTGGGGGCCGCGCAACCGCGACAAGGCCCGCGCCGCCGAGATTTCCTTCGCCGACGGATTTGGCGATCTCGTCATGCGCTCGCGTGCCGAGGTCCTCACGGCCGAGTACATTCCGCACCTCCCGCCGCATGTGGCGGAATTCCTCCGCTCTGAAACCGATCACTCGTGGATCTGGGTCCTGTTCTGGGGGAAAGACAGCCCGGTCGGAATCATGGGCCTGTGCAATCAGGCCGGATACGAGTATTCGAGCAACGATGAGAATTTGCTGGTCGCCATCAGCCGTCAGCTGGCCACGACCATCGAAAAAGTCCGGCTCTACGAAGAAACCTGCCGCGCTTACGAAGATCTGCGCAAGACGCAGGAACAACTGCTGCAGAGCGAAAAGATGTCAGCCGTCGGGCAACTCATCGCCGGCGTGGCCCACGAACTGAACAATCCGTTGACCGCGATTCTCGGCTACGCGCAGCTTCTCGAGACCGAGGGCCTGAACGAGCGCGCCCAGGATTACGTCGGCAAGCTCTTCAAGCAGGCGCAGCGGACACATCGCGTCGTCCAGAACCTGCTCTCCTTCGCACGCCAGCGCAAGCCGCAGCGCGACGAAGTCGACATCCGCAAAGTTCTCGATGAAACCCTTGCCCTGCGCGACTACGATCTCAAGATCAACAACATTAAAGTCGACCTCGAAAGCCCGTCCGAGCCAGCCCTGGTCATCGCCGATGCGCACCAGATCGAGCAGGTGTTCCTCAACATCATCAATAACGCTGTCGATGCTGTGCTCGAAACAGGACGTAAAGGCAAGCTCAGCATCCGCATTTATAACCAGAGCGGAAACATCTGCACGCAGTTCGCCGACGATGGCGTCGGAATCAAAGATCCCAAACGCATATTCGATCCCTTCTACACCACCAAAAGCGTCGGCAAAGGGACAGGCCTCGGCCTAAGCATCTGTTACGGAATCATCAAGGAGCATGGCGGGGACATCACCGCCAACAACGGGCCTGACGGCGGAGCCGTTATCGAGGTCAAACTCCCGGCAGTCGAGTCCGCCAAGCCCGAACCTGAGGCGGCCAAGCCCGCCCCGCGCGTGCATGAAGGCGCCGTCCATGGCCGCGTGCTGCTCGTGGAGGAAGAGGAGGCGGTCCTCGAATTCGAACGCGATGTTCTTGCAGGCGCCGGGGCCACCGTCGTCACCGCAAAAACTGTTCAGGACGTGAAGACCCGTCTCCTTTCAGAGCCCTTCGATGCCGTCATCATGAACGGCAAGCTGCCCGGCCCGTGGAGCGCGAAAGAGTCCTACGCGTGGCTCAAGGAAAACTGCTCCACCATGGAAGGCCACATCCTCTACACGTTCTCCAACAGCGTCGAACCCGGCGACGGGCGCGCGTTCCTCCAGGAAAACAACGTCCCCTATCTAGTGAAACCTTTCGAAGTCGCCGAACTGATCAGCCAGGCCAGAAAACTGCTGCAAAAAGCATTGGCGGCTGGCGCTGGGACTGATTAAGCGCGCGAAAACCAAGCCTCTATTGCCTGCCCCAAACGCGGGAAATGGCCGAATTCCGCACAGCCCTCCACACCCTTCCTCCGCCCTCCCTGCGATAAACTGAAAGAGCGGGCGAACCAGGTCTTTGCAAGGCGAAGCGCCTTTCAATTACCAAATTACAGAATTACCCAATTACTCAATTCCCCATGTCCCAATTCGTCCACTTGCATCTGCACACTGACTACTCCCTGCTCGATGGCGCGTGTGACGTCGAAAAACTCTGCCAGCGGGTCCAGGAACTTGGCATGCCGGCGGTCGCTATGACCGACCACGGCAACATCTTCGGCGCGGTCCATTTCGTCAATGCCGCCCACAAGCATGGGGTCAAGCCGATCGTCGGATGCGAGCTCTACGTCTGCAAGAAGGACGACCACCGCGCGGCCCCCGAGGGCGACACCTACAATCACCTCTTGGTCCTCGCCGAAAACGAAGAGGGATATCGCAACCTCGTAAAAATCACCTCCGAAGCGTCACTTCATGGTTTCTACTACAAGCCGCGGGTCAGCAAGAACTTTCTGGCGCAGCATTGCAGTGGACTGATCGGCCTCTCCGGATGCCTCAAGGGTGAGGTGGCCGAGCGCCTGGTGGAGAACAATTACGAGGCCGCCCGAACCGCAGCTGCCACCTTCGCCGACATCTTCGGCAAAGAGAATTTCTTTCTCGAAATTCAGGACCAGGGCCTTGAACTCGAGCACCGCATCCATCCCGGACTGTTCAAGCTCGAAAAAGATCTCGGTCTCCCGCTCGTCGCCACCAACGACAGCCACTATCTCTGCGAAGACGACGCCCACGCGCAGGACGTGATGGTCTGCATACAGACGGGCAAGTCGATCCGCGACACGGCGCGCATGAAGTTCGACGGCACGCAGTTCTTCGTCAAGAACCACGACGAGATGTACCGCGTCTTTAAGGATTCCCCGGAGGTTCTCACCCGCACCCTCGACATCGCCGAGCGCTGCCACCTTGAAATAAAGAAGGTCCCGAGCCCGTTCCCCGAGTTCGAAGTTCCGCCCGGGTACACCATCGACAGCTACTTCGTCCACGTCACGCGCGAAGGCTTTGCCCGCCGCATGGACACGCTGCGCACGCAGCACGAGCAAGGCCGCCTCAAACACTCGCTCACCGACTACGAGCAGCGGTTAGAGCGCGAGCTGGGCATCATCCAACAGATGAAGTTTCCCGGATATTTTCTGATTGTCTGGGATTTTATCCGCTATGCAAAAGAGCGTGGCATTCCCGTTGGCCCGGGCCGCGGATCGGCCGCCGGATCGCTCGTATCCTACGCTCTGGGCATCACCGACATCGATCCCTTACAGAACGAATTACTCTTTGAGCGATTCCTGAACCCCGAGCGCGTGTCGATGCCCGATATCGATATCGACTTCTGCATGAACCGTCGTGGCGAAGTCATCGATTACGTCACGCAGAAATATGGCCGCGACAACGTCGCCCAGATCATCACCTTCGGCACGATGGCTGCGAAGGCCGCGATCAAAGACGTTGGGCGCGCCATGGACATTCCCTACGCTGACGTCGACCGCATCGCCAAGATGGTCCCGACGCAGCTCAATATCACTCTCGATCAGGCAATCGCAGACTCTCCGCAACTGCACGAAGCCTACGAGAAAGATCCGCAGATCAAGGAGTTGCTCAATACCGCGCTCAAGCTGGAAGGCTTGGTCCGCAACTCCGGAGTACACGCCGCCGGAGTCGTAATCTCCCCGCGCCCGCTCACTGACCTCGTCCCCCTGCACCGCACCAAGAACGACGAAATCGTCACCGCCTACGACATGGTCGCCATCGAAAAGATGGGCCTGTTGAAGATGGACTTCCTCGGGCTGACCACCCTCACGATTCTGACCGACGCCCTGAAACTGATCGCGCAAACACACGGTCAAGGCGCCGGCATGCCCGTTCTGAGTAGCGAGCAAAACTGGCCGAAGCCGGTTCCCCTCAACCTTGATGACATACCACTCCAAGATCCGGAGACCTACCAGAAGGTCTTCCACAAGGGACTTACCTCCGGCGTCTTCCAGTTTGAATCGCACGGCATGCGCGACGTCCTGCGCAAGTATCAGCCGAATTCGATCGAGGACCTCACCGCTCTCAACGCGCTCTATCGTCCCGGCCCGATTCAGGGAGGCATGATCGACGACTTCGTCGACCGCAAGCACGGCCGCAAGAAAGTCGAATATGAACTGCCTGAACTGAAAGAGATCCTCGAGGAAACACTCGGCGTAATCGTCTACCAGGAACAGGTCATGCAGATCGCGAACCGCCTCGCCGGATACTCCCTCGGTGAAGCCGACCTGCTCCGCCGCGCCATGGGCAAAAAGAAGGCTGAAGAAATGGCGCAGCAGCGCGAACGCTTTGTCAAAGGCGCGGCCGAGCGCAAGTTCCCGCCCAAGAAGATCGAAAAGATTTTCGATCTCATGGCGCAGTTCGCCGGGTACGGATTCAACAAGTCTCACTCCGCCGCCTATGCCCTGCTTGCCTATCACACGGCATATCTGAAAACGCATTATCCGGTCGAATTCATGGCCGCGCTGCTGACCTCCGTCACCGGGTCGACCGACGACGTCGTCAAGTACATCAACGAATGCCGCGAGATGGGAATTTCCGTCGAAGCTCCCGACATCAATGTCTCGGACGCGAACTTCACGCCGCATGGAGAGTCGATCCGCTTCGGCCTCGCCGCAGTCAAGAACGTTGGTGGCAATGCCATCGAATCGATCGTCGCCGCCCGTAAGAAACTCGGCCGCTTCAAATCGATCTTCGAGTTCTGCGAAAACGTCGATCTGCGCCTGCTGAATAAGCGCGTGATCGAATCGCTCATCAAGAGCGGCGCCATGGACTCCTTCGGCCGCCGCGCTCAGATCATGGCCGTCCTCGATAAAGCCATGGAGCAGGCGCAGAAAGCCCAGCGGGACGCAGAATCCGGCCAGCACGGGCTATTCGGCGTCTTCCAGCAGGAAGAGACCGCCGCCCAAAACGACAAACTCCCGAACGTTCCCGACTGGGACGAGCACATGCGCTTACAGGCCGAGAAAGAAATCCTCGGATTCTTTATCTCGGGCCATCCGCTGGAAAAATACAAAGACAAACTGCAGGATCTGCAGGCTCTCAGCATCGAAGAACTCGCCGCGATGACCAAGTCCACCGGAAAGGATGAAACCATCGTTACGGCTGGGATTATCAGCAACGTGCGCGTCCTCAAGTCGAAACGCGGCGACTTCTATGCTCAGTCGACCCTCGAAGATATGTCGGGATCGATCGACATGATCGTCTTCCCCGAGGCGTTTAAGCGAATCGGCGAGAAGGTCAAACTCGAAGTGCCGGTCCTTGTCAAAGCCGGCGTTCGCATTGAAGAAGGCGCGAATCCGAAGATCACCGCTGCTGAAATCATTCCGCTCGAAGACGCCAAGGTCCCCCTGCCCCGCGCCATCCGAATTCGCGTAATCAGCGACAATGGCTCAAGTGAATCCGTAGTCGACAGCCTTCACGCGCTCTTCCTCGAGCGCAAAGGCGAAGCCCGCGTGTTATTTGACGTGGAACGCCAGGGCGATTTCATGGTGGTTATGGAGGCAGAAGGCTATAATGTGCTTCCAGACCGCACTTTCATCGCCCGCGTCGAACAGCTTTGCGGGCGCGGCAGCGTGCGGATCATCAGTTAATCATGGCGGCTTCTGAAAAAGCGCAGCAGGAACTGGAGCAGATCGAGCGGCAGATCGCCGAAATGGAATCGGCAGAGGCTGACGAGTCCACTCACCGCCAGATTGCGACCTTAAAGGAACGCATCGAAACCCTCCGTCAGGACATCAACGCGCCTCCGACCGCCTGGCAGAAGACCGAACTTGCCCGCCATCCGCAGCGACCTCAATCGCTCGACTACATCGAGCGCGTCTTCACCGATTTCAGCGAGATTCACGGCGACCGCGCCTTTGGCGACGATGCTGCCATCGTCTGCGGCATGGCCCGCTACCATGGCGATGAGGTATTGATCGTGGCCACGCAAAAAGGCCGCGACATGAAGCAGCGAGTCTTCCGGAATTTCGGCACACCGCATCCCGAAGGCTATCGCAAGGCAATTCGCGCCATGCAGATCGCCGAAAAATTCCACCGCCCGATCTTCACCCTTGTCGATACGGACGGCGCCTATCCCGGCATCCACGCCGAAGAGCGCGGACAGGCGGAAGCTATCGCCTATAATCTCCGCGAGATGGCTCGTCTCGAAGTACCGATCATCGCGACCGTAATCGGTGTGGGCGGAAGCGGCGGAGCGTTGGCTATCGCCGTGGCCGACCGCGTCCTGATGATGGAAAACTCCATCTACTCGGTCATCTCTCCCGAGGGCTGCGCGGCCATCATGTGGCGCGACGCCACAAAGAAAGAACTAGCGGCCGAGGCCATGCGCATCACCGCCGCCGACCTCAACGAGCTCGGCTGTATCGACGACATTGTTCCCGAGCCCGAAGGCGGCGCCCATCGCGACCACGAAGCTGCCGCCAACCTGCTTGATGCTGCATTGCAACGGCATTACGCCGAGCTGAAGAAGGTCCCTCCTGCCGAATTGGTCGCATCACGATACAATAAATTCCGTACCATCGCGCAGTTCTTCAAGACCGAAGAGTAGGCCGCTGAACATTCTCTCCGTTTTGCAGGCAGGTTCCTCCGGCCACAGGCGGGCGATTTGCCGCCTCCTGCTCGGCCAAGTCGCCGTATAATGAATCTGTTTCCTCTTCCGCAATCCATATTCGGGCGAGTGGGATCGTCCGCAGACTAAAGGAAGGTGTAGGGATGGCCACAACGGATGTCGTGCCCCGGGAATCTTCCGGCGGCATGGGCAAGCAGCGCATCGTCAACGACATGAGCATTCAGGTCGCGACGGTCAACGGCTCGGGTTCTCAAAGTTCAAACACAGTCCTCCTTCGCAGCATTTTCCAGATGGGCGTTCCGGTCTCCGGCAAAAACATGTTCCCTTCGAACATCGCTGGACTTCCGACCTGGTACACCATCCGCGCCAACAAAAACGGCTATATCGGACGCAAGAAAGAGATCGATTTTCTTGTCGCCATGAATCCGGAAACCGCGACCGAAGACGTCATGTCGCTGGCTCCGGGCGCTTCGGTTCTATACGACGACCCGCTCGCACTGCACAAGCTGCGGAACGATCTCATCTTTTATTCCGTCCCTTACGACAAGATCGTGGCCCAGGTTTGCCCTGAAGCTAAGCTGCGCAAACTGGTCAAGAACATGGTTTACGTCGGCGTCGTTGCCTGCCTTTTGACCATCGACATGACGGAGGTCGAGAAGGCAATCCGCAAGCAGTTCGCGAAGAAAGTCAAAGCCGCGAATCTGAACCTTGCCGCGGCGCAGGCTGGCTTCGAATACGCCAAGGCCAATCTTGAAAAGCGCGGCGCTTTCTACATCGAGCGCATGAACAAGACTGCGGGCAAGATCATCATTGACGGCAACTCCGCGGCTGCGCTCGGATGCATGTTCGCCGGATGCACCGTCGTCACCTGGTATCCGATCACTCCTTCATCCTCGCTCGTCGAAACCATGATCGAGTACATGAAGGAATACCGCATCGGTCCCGACAGCAAGGCGACCTTCGCCATCGTCCAGGCTGAGGACGAACTCGCCGCGGTCGGCATGGTCATCGGCGCCGGATGGGCGGGTGCTCGCAGCATGACAGCCACCGCCGGACCCGGCATCTCATTGATGTCGGAATTCGCGGGGCTCGGCTATTACGTCGAAGTTCCCGGAGTTATCTGGGATATCCAGCGCGTCGGCCCGTCTACCGGCCTTCCCACTCGTACTTCGCAAGGGGACATTCTCTCGACAGCGTTCCTGTCGCACGGCGATACCAAGCACATCATGCTGATTCCCTGCTCCGTCGAGGAGTGTTTCAGCATGGCGACGGATGCCTTCAATCTCGCAGAGCAGTTCCAAACGCTCGTGTTCGTGATGTCTGATCTGGATCTCGGCATGAATAATTGGATGTCCGATCCATTTCCGTATCCGACGACACCGATCAAACGCGGCAAGGTCCTCGGCAAGGAAGACCTCGACCGCCTCGGCGGTTTCGCCCGCTACAAAGATATCGACGGCGATGGCATCGGATACCGCACCCTGCCGGGAACGCAGCATCCCGCAGCCGCTTATTTCGCGCGCGGCAGCGGACACAACGAAAAAGCACAATACAGCGAACGCGCCGATGATTTCGAAAACAATATGGAGCGCCTGAATCGCAAATTCGAAACCGCGCGCTCCTTCGTTCCTCGGCCCGAAATTACGAAGGGGAACAACGCGAAAATTGGGATCATCGGCTACGGCACCTCGCATTGGGGCATCACCGAAAGCCGCGACCAGCTCCGCGACGAATACAAAATCGAAACCGATTACCTTCGCCTGCGCGCTTATCCGTTCACGCGTGAAGTCCACGAATTCATCGAGCAGCATGATCGCATCTATGTCGTCGAGCAGAATCGCGACGCGCAGATGCTGAGCCTGCTGAAGCTCGATGTGAAGCCGGAACTGATCACTCGGTTGCGCAGCATCGCCCACATCAACGGACTGCCTCTCGATGCGCGGTCCATCACCGACGAACTGACCAGCATGGAGGGCAAATAGATGTCGTCCACGACCGTTGAACCCGGCACCGGTACGCCCGGGCCCAAGACTAATCGCATCGGCCTCACCGTCATCGAATACAAAGGCGGCAAGACGACTCTCTGCGCGGGATGCGGCCACAATGCCATCTCCGAACGCATTGTCGAGGCCATGTTCGAGATGGGTGTCGAGCCCGAGTTCGTCATTAAGCCCAGTGGCATCGGTTGCTCGTCGAAAACCCCAGCATATTTCCTGAGCCGCTCGCACAGCTTCAACGCGGTTCACGGACGCATGCCGTCCGTCGCTACGGGCGCCCTGCTAGCGAATCGAAAGCTCGTCTGCATCGGCGTTTCGGGCGACGGCGACACCGCCTCGATCGGCATCGGCCAGTTCGTCCACCTCATGCGCCGCAATCTCCCGATCATCTACATCATCGAGGACAACGGCGTGTATGGACTGACCAAGGGCCAGTTTTCCGCCACGGCCGATCTCGGATCGAAACTGAAAACCGGCGTCCTCAACGACCTACCACCGATCGACACCTGCGCGCTCGCCATTCAGTTGGGCGCAACGCTGGTCGGACGTTCCTTCTCCGGCGACAAGCGCCAGCTCAGCGCTATGCTGAAGGCCGCCATTGCGCATAAGGGCACCGTTATGCTCGATGTCGTTTCTCCCTGCGTGACCTTCAACGATCACGAAGGATCGACCAAGTCCTACAAATATGTGAAGGAGCACGAAGAGAGCCTGCAGGAAGTCAGCTTCGTTCCTCACTTCGAGGACATTAACGTCGAATACGATCCCGGATCCACGATCGCCGTCACCATGCACGACGGCTCGAAGCTTCATCTTCGGAAGCTGGAGGAGAACTACGATCCAACCGATAAGATCGCCGCCATCACGCGCCTGACCGAGGCGCACGACAAAGGCGAAGTTCTTACCGGAGTCTTCTACGTGAATCCGACGGCTCCAAGCTTCATCGACATGCTGAACGTCACGGATCAGCCGTTGGCGACTCTGCCCGACTCACTCACGCGCCCGGGAAAAGAAGTTCTCGACGCCTGCATGGAAGAACTGAGATAGCAGCAGGTTTCAAAGGTACAAGGTCGCAACGTCTTTAAGTTCTGAGTAATCGGATCTAGTTTCAAGGAATGGGTGCCCCACTTCTGGCTGAAGTTGCCAGAAGTGGGGATTTTGACTTTGGGTTTACGGGAAGTTTGATCTACGCGTTAAGCGCTTTTGCGCTGCGGTTCTCCCGTGTGCTCGGGATTTTGTCCGGGCTCAGGGAAATCGGAGTCCGCATCTTTCAAAATCGGATCCTGATCGCGGTGACCGAGCTGCTCCTGAAGTCCAATATTGCCCTCTCCTTCATGATCCTCGGTTTCCTTCGCGCCTTTCCTCGCATCCTGGTCAACTGTGGTGTGTAGCATAATCGCACCTCGCCATGAACCGGGGGCTGGTAATTCGAAGAGCACCCCCGCGAATCAGTCTACCCTTACAGAAGTCTGAATAGTATAGTTTTCGAAAACCTGATGTAGTTCGGGAAAAGGAGTATATGAAACGGTTTCTTGCAGTACTAATGCTGAGTTTATTCTGCAGTTCTCTTGCGCTCGCTGATGTCTCGCACGCTACGCTTGTGCCCGTTCGAGCTCATCATCACCACGTGAAGCATCACCACGCCCACAAGGCGACAAGACATCACACGCCGAAAAGAAATCGCCACATCTAGCGTAGTTTCGCGACATTAACGCATCCTCCCACTGTCATCCCGACTGAAGCAGCCGTTCCTAAATGGGGACGGCTTGCGGAGTGGAGGGACCTTCTGTTTTGAAGCCTGCAGCTTCGGAACTCTCCACCCTACTCTCCCCGCGAAGAAACTCCGAGCTTCCGCAGCCGTTCGCGCGCCTGTAGAGCCTCGGGTGACTTCGGATATCGCTGGATCAGATGCTTCAGTTCCGTGACGCCATCGTCCTGCTTGCCAAGTTCGACTAGCGCGAATCCCTTCTTGAGCTGTGCTGATGCAGCTTTATTCCCGCTCGGGAAATTCTGCAATACCTGATCGTAGCTCGTCACAGCCTGCGCATAGTTCCCTTGCTTGAACTGAATTTCGCCGAGATAGAAGTAGCAGTTCCCTGCCAAATCGGTATTCGGATAGAACTTGACGTAATCGGAAAACTCCTGCACGGCCAAGTCGTTGTTCCCGCCGTTGTAGTCGCGCAACGCGTTGTTATACAGCACATCCGGCGGCGGAGCATTCTGCTGTTGCTGCTGCAACGCCTGCTGCTTCGACTGATCCGCCTGTATGCTCTGCTGCGTCGACTGCATATCCTGGATCTGCTTCGTGACCTTCGCCAACTGCACTTTAACTTCATCCATCGTGTCATTCAGCGCCTGGATCTGGCCAGAAAGCTGGTCCGATTTCCCGCTGAAATCGCCCTGCTGCTTTTGCAGCGTCACTTGTAGCGCGCTGATCGCCGTCGCGACCTTATTGACCGCGTCGGTGTCTTTCTCCACCAGGCTGTTCATGACGCCCATGCGCTCGTCAAAGCTTCGCTGCATCGCCGTCATCTGCTCCTGCAGTTGCTGTACCTGCGTTTGCAGTTGAATAATTTCCTTGCTGACGCCAAAGGCCGGAGCCGCCGTCATCCAGAGCACCGCAACTAACGCAACGAGAACGGTCACACGATGTGGTTTCATAAGGGATTTCCTGTACATGTCAATTTAGATGCCACGATTTTCCCACAGGCTGGGAGGATTCCAAATAGAAAGGAACTCCAAGGAACCGCAAGCCTCAACTGAAGCGGCAACCATTTTCCGGTCGAATTCCGGGCGCAATACGACGGGCAACGATGAAACAACGGGGGACGCGGCCAGCGTCCCCCGCCAATCTTACTTCTGCAGAACAAGGTGATCGCGGCGGTTCTGCTGCCAGCAAGCTTCGTTGCTCTCGGTGCAGAACGGCTTTTCTTTTCCGTAGCTGATCGTCTTGATCTGGCTCGCATTCACGCCGGCTGCCGTCAGCGCGTTCTTCATCGAAGTCGCGCGCTGATCGCCCAATGCCAAGTTGTATTCCGTCGACCCGCGCTCGTCGCAGTGTCCTTCAATCGTGAAATTCATATTCGGATGCTGCGTGAAGAACTGCGCATCGGCCTGAACCGAAGCCTGCTGATCGCCGCGGATGTCGGACTTGTCGTAATCGAAATAAACATCCTTCACGTTCTGGTTGAACAAGTCTTCATCCGTGACGGTAGGCGTCGGCGGCGGAGGCGGTGGCGGCTGCGTCACGGTGAGGCGTGCCGTGGCTTCCTGCGAGCCACCCGCACCTTTGGCCACCAAGTGATAAGTCGTCGATGCCGACGGAGACACGCTCTGCGATCCGTTGGCCTGGACGGCGCCAATTCCGTCAATCGACACATCGGTAGCGTTGCTGGTCTGCCACGTCAGTGATGCCGACTGACCGGGCTGGATTGTATCCGGGCTCACCGAAATCGAAGCCGTTGGAGCCGGCGGCGGTGGCGGCGGTGGGGGTGGCGGCGGCGTTGCTTTCTTTCCGCACGCAGCCAGAGCTAGTAGTGCGCTTACCGCGAGTATCAAAAGGAACCACTTCATATTGAGTTGCTTCACTTTTATTCCTCCTGCGACCCAAAGCTTGGGCTTGGGTCAGACGAAGTGTTATTTACTTCCAGCTCCAATTCGGTTGTGAATTGTGGCCTGTAAATGTCAACTGCTGAACTTTTGTTCCATCCGCCAGCATCGACCAGATTTGCAGACTGCCGGTCCGGTTCGACTGAAACACGATGTGGCGGTTGTCCGGCGACCACGACGGAAAATCGTTTCTCCCGCCGTCGTGCGTCAACTGCACCCACTGCTTGCTGGCAATATCCATCAGATAAAGATCGGAAGCGCCCGGCTCCCCCGGCCCATACTTCCGCACCCACGCGAATGCCAGAAACTGCCCGTTTGGAGCCCAGTTTGGCGAGACCGCATATCCCTGATCCGTCATCCGCGTATCATTGGTGCCGTCGGCTCCCATCGTGTAAATCTGCGGAAGCCCGGTACGTCCGCTGACATACGCGATCTGCGCATTCGTTTTGCGGTTCCAGTTCGGCGAAACATCGGGACCTTTGTCATTGGTCATCCGGTGCAGGTTACCGCCCGAGGCATCCGCGACATAAATCTGCGGTTCTCCCGAGCGCGAGGATGAAAACGCCAGCTTCAGTCCGTCGCTCGACCACGCCGGCGACAGGTTCGTTCCGCCATAATGGGGAAAACTCACCGGCCGATTCAGATCAAGGGAGTACATCATGATCTCCCAGCCAGCCTTGGTCAGCGCGCTAAATGCGACGCGCGATCCGTCCGGAGAAACGCGGGGAGAGATCGCAATCGAACCCAAGCCGGTGATCCGGTGCTGGTTCGATCCGTCGTAATCCATCGCCCAGATTTCTTTATGGCCCGTGCGGTCGCTGACGAAATAAATCTGCGTTTCGGCGATGCCCTGAATTCCGCCACCCAGGCGGTAGATGATTTCGTCAGCGAACTTATGCGCCATCACGCGCGCCGCTGCTTCGCTCGAAGCATCGGTGTACTGCTTGCCGAGAATCTGCGGATTCTGAATGTTCTTGACGTCGTACAGCCACCCCTGAACCGTCAACCTGCCGCTTGCGACCCCCAGGTTTCCGAACGCAAGCATCGCAGCATTCGGCGGAGGCGCGTTCCACGCCATGAAGTTCACTTCCGGAGGCTGTCCCGGGGCCTGTAGCGGATAGAAGCTCTTCGAAACGAGCTCAACGACTCCCGATACGTCAAGGT
>Ga0335081_10010850_pt1 | contig 14730 bp, 8 predicted proteins | sample Lox_Sample_35_FD_206713 | JGI IMG/M metagenome (GOLD analysis project Ga0335081, IMG submission 206713) | Soil microbial communities from Loxahatchee National Wildlife Refuge, Florida, United States - Lox_Sample_3.5 | ecosystem: Environmental > Terrestrial > Soil > Wetlands | place: USA: Florida... | reverse complement strand
GCCGGTGATATTGCCGCTGCCGTCCGCGGTAAAGCTGCCTGCAATCACTCCCGGCGTGCCGCTGTTGTATCCGGTGAAGGAGAAAGCGTAGGTGCCATTCAGGACGCCATTGGTGGCGCCGCTGTTTACCGTGATGGTGAAGCTGGCCTGGGCGGTGTGCTGTTGCGAATCCGTCACCTGGAAGGTGAAGCTGCTGACGCCGGCGCAGCAGGGCACGCCGGTGAGCAGGCCGGTGCCGGCATCCAGGTTCAGCCCCGGCGGCCCAAACACTTTGGTCCAGGTATACGGCGGCAAGCCGCCATTAGCCGTCAGCAGCGCAGAGTACGGCGCATTCACGGTTCCGTCGGGGAGCGAGGTGTTGTTGATAGCCAGCGTTCCCGCCGTGGCATCGACCGTCAGCGAGAGGTTTATCGACTCCGCTTGTGCGGGCGAATTCGAATCGGTCACATTGGCTTCGAAGGTGTAGGTGCCGGTGGAGGTTGGCGTCCCGGAGATCAGGCCAGCCGAACTCAACGGATTCATCCCAGGAGGCAGCGAGCCGGATATGATCTGCCAGGTGTAAGGCGGCACACCGTCGACCGCTACCAGAGTGTAGCCGTAGGGCTGGTTCAGGACCGCGTCGGGCAACACGGTGCTGAGTACGGTCAGGTTGGCCACGGGCGCAAAGTAGCTGGAGATGTCGAGGATCAGCTCGGTATCGTTGCTGGCGAAGGCGTTGATGGCGCCCTGGCCTCCGGAAGGCACGATCGCCATGTTGGAGGTGACCGCGCCATCCAGCGCGTTCAAGGTGGAGACGGTGGGCTGCGTCAGCCCCTCAGGCCACAGGCTGAGATAGCCCAGGGACTCGTCCGGCACAACCGTCGCATTCAAGACGAACGCCTGCGTACTGGGGGGCATGCCGCACTGGCTGCCCACCACTGCGACCGGCAAAGTTCCGTCGAACGATCCGTTGGTCTCTCGTGTGTCGAGGATGCGGCAGGGCGTGAGGGTGTAGAGCGACAGCGGATTGGAAGCGGAACTGGCAGGCGCGAAGTAGCCGTTCACATCGATGACGACGTCGGTCGCGTTGCTGGCCAGCACTGCCGTCTGGTTTTGCGAGCCGGCAGGTACGATGGCCGCGTTGGCCACCACGGTTCCGGTCAGATCGTTCAGGGTGGAGACGACCGGCTGGTGCTGACCGGCAGGCCACACGCTCAAGAAGCCGAGCGCAGCGGGCGGAACGGCGGTGAAGTTGAAGGAGTAGGCTTGCGCGTTGCTGGGGATGCCGCAGGTTCCCGGTATCGGGAAATCACGCTCCACGCCGCCGGCCAGCTGGCCTCCATTGCCAGTGCGGGTATCGACGACGCGGCAGGGTGTCAGCGGGAAAAAGGCCAGCGCGGTACTGTCGGCGGCGGAATCGAAGTAGGCGTTGATGTCGATGACGACGTCGGTGGTGTTGCTGACGAAGACGCTCACCGCACCGTTACTGCCGGCGGGAACGATGGCGGCATTCGCCTTGGTGCGGCCATCCAGCGAATTCATCAGCGAGACCAGCGGCTGCGATTCCCCCGCCGGCCAGATGGTCAGATAGCCGACTGGGCTGCCGTTCGGCACCAGGGTGACGTTCAGCGAATACGCCACGGCCGAAGCCAGGCTGAATGGAGTACAGGCCGCCTGCGATCCGCCGGACTGCGCCAGTTGCGGCAGATTGAAGGTCTGGGAGGTTCCACCTTGAATGGCGCCACCTCCGCCGTTGGAGGTGCGGGTATCGACCAGGCGACAGGGCGTGACATTTACCAGACGCAAGGGATTTTGGGCAGTCGCGATAGAAACCGCAACTAGCATGAAGGCAAGAAAGAGCACGAAGCGACGCAACATCGGGAACCCTCCCGGGTGTGTAGAAATATAACGTCGGAGGACGTCGACTCGCGAGGCAGGCTGCGCACACCGCTGCGCTAAAACCTGGCGTAGCCATGACGTAAGCCTGCTGTCGAACGAGGGCAGTATGAAAATCAGCTGTTATGAGAGCGGCGGCAGTGTACTACAGAACTCCTCAGTTGCAAACTGCGCTGCCGATGTAAGTGAAGGACTCAACCAAAGTGCGAGCGAGGGGCCATAGTAGCACACTGATGCGCCGGCGGCTTGTACTAAGTGGACTGGGCTGGCCAGCCGATCAAGACTGGCTGTGCGAATCCCAACGCAAGCGGACGCCGGTTTGCGGCAGGGGCCTGCCTGAATGGTTCACGCGGTTGAATTGAGCCGCGACAGCAGCGCTGTGAGCGCCGGCTCAGCCACACGCTCTACCCTGTGACACCGGTAATGGACGATGCTTTGTTCCGCTGCTGCTTGGCTTGGTCGATCAGGTGCTGGATCATCTCTTTGTCGGGGAAGTCGGGATTCAGCTTGAGCACCTTCTCCCATGCGGCGACGGCGCCATCGACATCGTTCTTGCCCTTCCACTTGATGATGCCGAGGTTGATGAGCGTGCCGGCGTGCTTGGGATCGTAGCTCAGCGACTTGTTGAGCTGGGTCAGGGCGCCGTCGACGTCGCCGAGGTAATACAGGCACGACGCCAGATCGGTGCGCGCGCCAACATTCTTGGGATTGATGGCGAGAGATTTCTGGTAGTAGTCGATGGCGGTCTTGAACTGATGGGTGGTGCGGTACATCACGCCGAGCTGGTTGAGCAGGTCGGCATTGTTGGGATCGGACTTCAGCTTGGCCAGCAAGGGGGCGGCCTGGGTGTCGGCCATCTGCTTCATCTGATCGAGACTCGGCATGCGCTGAGGCGCCATCCCGGCGTGCGGATCCTGCGACGGCGGCATCTGTGCCGGCTGCGCCGTCGATTCGGCAGCCACGGCCGTTGGTTGCGAGGCCGAGCCGCGCAGGAAATATCCAATCGCCAGCCCGATGACCAGGCAGATCACCGCCATGGTGTAGGTCTGTGCCGGCTTCCAGATGGAAGACTTGGCAGGAAGATCGTTGGAGGCGTTGTCCATGATGTCTTTCACCCCTTCGGTTCCGGGAGCCAACGCAGGGAGCGTGCTCCGCGCAGAGGAACTGCAAATACAACGGCATCCGGAGGGCCAAACCGCCGCCACGAGAGCCGGGCTGTTAGTGATTGTTGCTGAATGACTTAGCGGGCCGCCGGCGGAATATGCGGGGCACAGCCTGGCGGTCGAAGCGCCTTAGCCCGCACTGTCCGTGTGATATGGCGCGGGGTTGCGGCGAGCGGCTATTGACCGTCGGCACGAGGATCGAACTCCACCACCAGAATGTCGTCGAAGGTGCCGAGGGCGCGCGGCACGTAGCTGGCGCTCGACGAATAGGCCAGGTAATCCAGAATTGGCAACGACGGAACTGGAACGAGGGCCAGAAAGCGTTGGTGCTGCGGGACTGCACTCAAGAGGAATCGATCGACCAGCTGCTCGCTTTGCGGGGTCAACGAGCGCGGAAGCGGAACCACCGGCGCGCTGACCTTGTAGTAGCTGAGCGGCGAATACAGAACGCTCTCGCTGGCGACCGCCGGCATGGGTTCGTAATCGGCCTCCACCAGCGGGCTGCACATCAGCAGCGGCGCGTGATCTTCGGCGGCATTGGCATCGGCAAACGCCAGCGACCGCTTCCACGAGTCTTCGTGCCGGCGGGAGAAGGGCGACTGGTACGCGGGAAGCACGCACGCGGTCACGAACACCAGGCAGAACAGCACACGCACCGTGCGCGAGTCGGCGAGACTCACGCACCACGCCCAGATCAGCGCCATACCCGGCACGCTGACCAGCAGATAGCGCGGAATGAAGACATGGACCGAAGTGGTTACGCTGATGATGTACAAGCATGCGATCGGAAATAAACCGAGCAGCAGACACCAGAAAAGGGTCCTGCCACTCTCGCGCCTGGGAGCAGGCAAGTTGTGCATGAAAGCCGCCACCAGCAAGGCACTCGCCAATATCAGCAGCTGCCATGTGCCCGGGTTCACTACTTGCAGCGCATCCGTAAAGTGAGGTGCGCGGGCGAATGAATGCGAGGTCCTCGTCGTGAAGATGTAGCCGAGCCGCGGCAGCACAGGGAGAATCAACATCACGAAGCAGGCGGCAGCGACGCCAAGTTGCCGCAGGTCATCGCGCAGCGAGGAACGGCGAAACACCACGTAACCGATTGCGAACGCCCCCAGGATGGTCGCGAAGAGATAGTGGAAATAGAAGATTCCCGCCGCCGCGATACCGAAACCTGCGGCGTACTGGATTCTGCCTGTCTTCCTCCAGCGCAAGAACATCAGGATGGCGAGGTTTGTCACCAGCAAAGCGAAGGCGTAGGGGCGCACGTCGATGGCGGCGAAGGCAATCCCCCGCGGCAGAATAAACATGGCCGTCGCAATCAGCGACACGTCCCAGTCAAACAACTCCCGCGCACAGCGGTAGAACACATACGTTGCCGCCAGCATCGCAAGAATCGAAGGGATTCGCAGGATGATTTCTTTGCTGCCGAAGATCGTGTTCGTCAGCCACAAGATGTAGGCGTACGCTGCAAAGGAATTTCCCTGGATCGATCGCGCCCAAATTTGTTTGAAGCCACCCGCAATTTGCCAATAGGAAAGAGTTTCATCCGTCCACAAGGCGGCATGTACGGCGAGAAACCACACCGAGAGGCAGACGAGTAAAAGCACTCCATAGGCTGCGGCAAACAGCGTGTCGGATTTCGGACGCTCGAAGACCGCAGTTTCGCTCTCCGCTGGTGCGACTTCAAAAGTAGGGTTCAGCATGACGCTTAGGGAAAAAGATGCATCTGGCCTGCCAAATCCTCTGGTAGCGCGCTCAGCGGCAGGCCTCGTCTTTTCAAGGAGTTGGAGCCCGCCTCAGATTCGGAGCCTGCGGTCGCGTGACGCCAGCGCGCATAACTCCCCAGCCCGAACGGGGGATTTGGCGCGACCACCGGGCGGCGTAAAGTAAGAGTCACGGCGAATGTTGGCTGGAAATAGACTTGCCGGCTTTGCTCGGTGGGCGATTGCATTGCACTGAGATCAAACCACGAATGTTGGTTCGACAGGACAGCACACCACGATGAGCGCGATGGAGGACCTGCGGGGATTGCTGCGGTTTCGTCCGCTGCAACTGCTCACCCTGGCGGCGCTGCTGGTCGCAGCCGGCGTGGTGTCGTTCGAGCTGAAGTTCTCCGTCCTCGATCTCGACGTCTGGTGGCACCTGAAAGTGGGCGACTGGATCGTGCAGCACGCCGCCTTCCCGCATACCGGCATCCTCTCGCGCAGCGCCGCCACGCATCCCTGGGCGGCCTACAGCTGGGGCTACGAAGTGTTGCTGTCGCGCTTCTATGCGTGGTTCGGACTGATCGGCATCGGCATCTACGGCACGCTGCTGACGCTGCTGGTTGCCTTCAGTATTTACTGGATGACGCGCCGCCTTGCGGGAAGATTCTGGACCGCGTGTGTCCTGGCAGCGGTGTGCTGCTATGCCTTCCTGTTTCTGATGATGCCGCGGCCGGTGTACTTCTCCATCGCACTGCTCTGCGTCACGCTGACGTTGATGCTGGAGGCGGAGCGCCAGGCGCGCGTGCGAACGCTCTATGTGCTGCCGCTGATCTTCTTTGTCTGGGCGAACCTGCACATCCAGTTCATCTACGGACTGGCGGTTCTGGGGCTCTTCCTCGCCTGCAACGTCGTCCAACGAGCGGCCTCGCGCATAGGACTTGCGCCGGAGTATCTCGAAGCACCGAGACTTCCAATTGGGCCACTAGCGGCGGTCTTCGCGGCTTCCGCCGCGGCCACGCTGATCGGGCCGTACTCTTATCATCTCTACGGCGTAATTCTCAGCTACTCGCACTCGCGGCTGATCTACTCCATCATCCAGGAGCTACAGCCCTTGAGCTTTCGCGCCTACAGCAACTACGCCGAGCTGCTGCTGGCGGGGGCGGCGTTCTTCGCCATCGGCTGGCGCAAGAAGATTGATCTGTTCAAACTCGCGCTGCTGATTGCGGCCACCGTTTTCGCCTTTCGCACCATGCGCGACTCCTGGTTCCTGTGCGTGGCCGCGGCGGCGTGTATCGCCGATGTCGCCGGGGAGGATGCCGAGCACGAGGCTCCGGAGACGCCGCTGCAGCTTGCCGGAGTCTTCGCGGCGGTCGCGGTCGCACTGCTGCTGTTCGCGCAAGGCACCGGCTTCACCACGCGCGGCCTGGATCGCGCCATCAGCGGCCGTTTTCCGGTGTACGCCGTGAACTTCATTCACCAGAACGCTGTGCCCGGCCCGCTGTACAACACCTTCGATTGGGGCGGATTTCTCACCTGGTATCTGCCGGAAGATCCCGTGGTGGTGGATGGCCGCACCGATCTTTACGGCGACGATCTGAACAAGCTGCTGCTGGATACGCAGTACGGCGAGCCGTCGTACAAGGACAATCCCTACCTGAACGAATCGCGTCTGGTTGTGCTGCACAAGACGGACGGATTGGTGTCGACGTTGGAGTTGGATCCGCGCTTCCGCAAGGTCTACGAAGATAAGCTGGCGACGGTGTTCGTGCGGCAGTAGGCGCGACTCGATTCGCGTTTTGGGTAGAGCGGCCCTTCAGGCCCGCGTCCCGCTGCCGCCCATATCTGACGTAATCGGGCAGACTTATCCTGCGCGCACGATCACCACGGCCTGCTCGTCTCGGTACGCGACGCGGAAGCCGGGCAAAGTGCTGAGCGCCTGCGCCAGAGGCGAATTTGCCTCCAGCAGAATCGTCCGCGCCTGCACAAATCCGGGATAGGACTGCAGCGGGATTTCCGCGCCGGTCACCTTGAAGTACCCGATGTTGAGCTCGTCGCCGTAGAGATCGACGCGGCCGTCGATGAAGACGGGATATTCCGGCAGATACCAGGTGAGAAATCCGCCCCAGGCGTAACTGTTGAAGAGTGGCTGTGGCAGCCGGTTCTGGCGAATATAGGCGGCGGCGCGCACGGGAAACGTCTGGCTGACGCCGGCCATCAGCGCGGCCTGGGAAGGAATTCGGAAGACAGTCACGACGACCATCAGCAGCACGAGGGCCGCGGTGGCGAATCTTTCGATTGGTCCTACGTTGTGGGACTTAGCTTCAGCCTCGTCTTGACTGAACGCATTCCCAATCACTGCGACCGCGGCAATCGTGACCAGCCACGCGTCTCGCTGGAAGCGGAAGGAGATGATCGCGGCTACGACCATCAGAGACAACAGGAACAGATCGCGTGAACGGCGGCGGCCCAGTGCAAAGAACGCGGTCATCACCAGCAGCATCAGCAGGTAATCCTGCGGCTGGCGGAAGCGCATGCCATGCAGCTCAGGAAAGTAGCGATCGGCAGCGGCACTGGTCGCGCTCTGCCACACCAGCACGTGCAGGCGATAGCCGTAGGGCGAGAGGAACGTCGCCAGCAGCGACGCGCCAGCCGCGGCTCCTACCATGCCGGGTGAAAGGGGCGGGACATTGGTCTGGAACCACGTGATGCCGGAGCGGCGGCAAAGTTCTTCGATCACGATAGCAACCGAGAACAGCGCGAGAGCCAGCAAGCCATAGGAGAACTGGCGATCGAGATTGACCCACACCAGAAACAGCAGCGGCAGCCAGAACAAGATTCGTGCATTACCAGTGTGACGGGCGCGCAGCAACAGTGTCAGTTCGACTGCCAGCAGCACCATCGAGCACAAGGCCGGCCGCAGCGCTACCGGCGCGATGCAGCATTGTGCGATGGCGCTGAGGAGCGCGGCCGGCCAGAATCTTCCGCTCGCATTGCGCACCAGGGCGAAGACCGCAACGGCAAACGCGATCTGCAAGAGGACCAGCAAGAGCGGTAATCCCGCCAATCCAAAAATGCGATACGCCGCGGCGGTGAGGATGTCGAAGCCCCAACTCGCATCCACCCATGGCAGCGTCGCCGACTGCGAGAATATCCCACTATGTGGGATAGCATGATTCTTGAGGATCCAAGAACCTGTCGCCAGATGCCACCAGATGTCGTTGCTGGTGAGGGCAAGCAGATGCGACGCTTCATAAACCGCGGCTGCGATGAACAGGACCGCCATGGCCAGCACCCGCGCCGGCGCGGAGTCGAGCCAGCGCACGGTAGCGTTGACGGAGGCGCGCGGCGCGATGGAGGGGGTGGACATGAATCAAGATTGCCGGGTCGAACTCACCTTCACAAGATAAAATTCTGGCCGGGCCTGTTCGCCCTTATGGACGGCCTGAAGTCGTCCCCTTCGAAAGACGAGACATAATCAGAGGTTCCCTGACTTCTGCTGGCGTCGCGCAGCCTCTCAAGCTGCGCCCCTTCCAACGCCGTTCCGGTTCAGCGCTTGATCAGGCCGCTGCCGGAGGTGCGCGGGCCGGAGACGCGGTGCGTGCCGCCGCCGGGATCGTGTGCCACACTGTGGCACATCAGCACGCAGGAGTTCGAGCCGCGATCGTAGGAGATAGGCAGTCCGTTGTTCTGTCCGACTACGTTCAGGTCGAAGTCCACCATGCGCACGCCGGTGGGATTCGCGCCGGTCGCGCCCATCCCATGCGCGTTGTGGCAGGTGGAGCAGGAGAAGCCGTCGGTGTAGACGTGGTTGTTGTGGCCAGTCCACGATATGCTCTGCATCACGATGGTCAGGTCGTGACACTTGGCGCATATGCCATACGGGCCATTGACGCTGAGGTCGGGCTGCGGATTCAGGTTGACGGTGATCAGTGTGCCCGGGCCGCCCGGCGCCTGGCTGTCGAGATACTGCCGCTCCAGCAGGTGCCACCACTTCGAGCCGTGCGGGCCGCTGGGGCCAGGGCCGCCAAATTCGCGGTTGTCGTCGCTGTTGTGGCAATCGGTGCAGAAGATCTGAGAGCCCATCGAGCGCCCGTGGGTGGTGCCGCCGCTGAAGTCCAGCATCGTCGTCAGCAGGCTGGGCTGCGGCAGTCCGCTGCTGCGGGTGTGCAGCACCGGGTGGCTGGACTTGGCGTTGACGTTCATCTGCGGAATCACGTTCAGCGGATCGCTGCTCGCCCGCTGTGGCAGATAGCCATAGATCGGATTGATCACTTTGCCCGCGCTATAGCCGTGGCAGCGCAGGCAATTCTCATACTGATTAACCGCGGGATTCACTACCGTGATGCCGTCGGCGCTGACGCCCACGGCGCCGGTCTGCGAAACGCGAATCAACGGCGGAATGTTGAACGACGTCACCTGCTGCGCGCCGTGTCCGTTGTGGCAGTCGACGCAGGTGGCATGGCGATTGTTGTTGAGCACCGCCGGCTCCGCGGCATCGTGCATGTTGGTGCCATTGGGGAAGGGATGCGCGATCTTCTGATACTCGGCGAAGATGTTGGGAATGGCCGGCGACAGGTTCGATCCTCCGCCATGGCAGGAGATGCAGTCGGCCTCGTTCGCCCCACGCAGCAGTCGCACCGGCCCTGCGGCATTATGCGGGGCGTGGCACGAGATGCAGGCGTTGGCAGTGACCGTGCCGTAGCTGCCCAGGTTCGCCTGTCCGGCAACGTTGTTCTGCGCCGTGGCGTGAATGCCGATCGCCCAACCCGCCATCGGATTCACCTGGCTCTGCCCGCCCATGGAGGCGCGCGTCGGATCGTGGCAGGCCAGGCACATCGTGCCACCGGAACTGTTCAGCACCAGGAAATTCTGCGAGACCTTGTCGATGGCCTGCACGTGCGAATTGTGGCAAGAGTTACATTCCACGTTGGCGTTGATCAACCGGATCGCGCCCGTCTTGTCGCCGGTCTGGCCCTGCGAGACCAGGGTGGAGATCAGATCGATATTGTCCTTCAGAGGCTTGACCAGGCTGAAGGGGTGCGAGCTCTGCAACTCCGTCGTGAAATTGTCACCCTGGATCCAACTGCCGTTGGTGGGCAGTTGCCCGAACAAGACGGTATCGGCCACGGCCACCGTGCCGTCATGACAGCTCAGACACATGTTGCTGTCGGTGCCCAGCGGCAACTGCGAGTTGTCGTGATTGCTGAGGGTGGTGCTGGTGTAAGTGGTATAGGTCGCCGTCGAGAACGTCTGGTTCCACAGCCCGGTGTTGCTCGCCGAGTGCGGCGCGTGGCAGTAAAGACATGGACCATTGCCCGGACCCTGTATGGGCGAGGGACTGCCGGGCGACAGATTGTGCATGCCGATCACATCGCCGGTGATGTCGTTGTGGGTTACGTTTCTGCCCGCTTGCCCAGGGGAAAGCGGTTGCCCCGGCCGTTGAATTTCTTCGCCGCGCTTGCCTTTTGGCGGGTTGTTCACTTGCGCCATCGTTGTTCCCAGGCAGGCGAAACTCAACACGCAAACCAGGGCGAATCTGAACTTCACTGCGATCCTCCCTTCGCTTGCTTTAGCGCGTGATACTGAAAAATCTGCACCCGGCCGTTGTAGGAATCGACCACGAAGACACGGTCGTTGCGGTCAATAAAGAGCCCGGTCGGCAGACGGAAATCGCCGAAACCGGTCCCCTGCTGGCCGAAGTAGTACAGCAGGCGTCCTTCGCGGTCGAAGACCTGCACCATGTCGTGCGAGGCTTCCACCACGTAGACATGCCCCTCGGAGTCCACCCCAATGCCCTTGGGGCGAAACATTCCGCCGTTGCCATCGCCGAGCGCCCCGATGCCGAACAGGTATTGTCCGGAGCGGTCGATCGCCTGCACGCGGAAGTTCATGGCATCGACCACCAGCAGGTCCTTGCCATCCAGCCGCAGCTCGGTGGGATAGTTGAACTCCCCGGCGTCGCTGCCGTTTTTCCCGATCGTCTGCAGGACATCGCCGTTCATGTCCGTCACATAGATCTTGTTGCGCAAGGTGTCGGTGATGTAGATCTTCTGCTCGTCGGAATCGATGGCGATGCCGGTGGGCCGCTTGAAGAATCCCTCCCCGCCCTTCAGGCTGCCCAGCGCCCGCTGATATTTCCCATCCGGGTTGAAGACGAAGATCTTGCCCGACTCGGAGTCGCTGACATAGATGTTGTCCTTGTTATCGACGGCGACACATTGCGGAGCGAGCATCGCATCCTTGCTCTTCTCTTTCCGCTGGATGAATTTGTACTTCTGCTGGACGGGATCGAAGATATGAACGCCCTGCGCGCCCGGGTCGGTCACGATGATGCGACCGCGGGAGTCTTCTACCACGCTATAGGGCCGCACCAGGAAGTGCACGTCCGGCGCGCCCACCACGAAGTCGAAGACCTTGGTGAAGAAGCCGGGCTTGGGCCGAACGTCGCGATCGCTTTGCAGGCCGCGCTCGAAGGTGAGCTTGCGCCCTTCGGGCAGCAGCAGCTCCGGCACCTGAACCGTGGTGGACTTGGGCTTGCTCTTGGCCGCCAGCGGCATCGGCACCGCCAGCGTCAGCGCCACCAGGATGTACCACGCCCACTGTTTTCTTACGCCCAGTCTCAGAAGAAATTGAACCATCGATACACACCAATATAGACCGAAGAGACCGAAGCAGGCGCAACTCCTGAAGCGCTAAATCCCTGGACCAGTCGAGTGTATCCCCCATTGACACCCAATTGCCGGAATTGGTACTGGAAGTAGGCATTCTCCTGTTCGAAGTTGTTCCAGGAGGTGACGCCCAGATTGTCGAGGTTGTTCCTCGACTTCACGTAGCTGAACGAAGCGTTCATATTTCGCTTGGGCGAGGTCGAGATGGACGCCCCATAGTTCGTTCCGCCGTACAGCACCAGCAGGTTGCTGGGAATGATCGGCGGCAGTGGAGTCGGGACCAGGCCGCCTCCGCCCGCCAGTGAGTTCCCGCTGGACTTGGCGTAGCTGGCGCCGAAGCCCAGCCTCTTCATGCCGAAGGTGGTGCCGAAGCTCTCGCTGCTGTTAGTACTTCCGGCGACGGCGGGGATGCCAGTGCGGCCGCCGCTGCCCGCCGCCGTCCAGTACCAGCTCGTTCCGATGCGGCGCCCTATATTGCCGGAGAAGCTGTACTGGGATGCGTTGTAGGTAACCAGCAGGGTCTGCACATTCTGCGCATAACTGAGGTAGCCGGCCACGCTCCAGGCACCGATGCGGCGGCCGTAATTTAGGTTGACGTTGAAGCCCAGTGCGTTCTCGCTGCTGGTGTCGACCGTGCTGTCGAAGATGTTTCCCGCGACTCCCATGTAGCCGCCCGCGATCTGCCGGGTGTAGTAGACGCCGCCATCGTAGAGGTTCGATCCGTAGCTGGCACCCAGGAAAGTCTGCTGCCGCCGCTCGATAAAGCCTTGCGCCTGAAGATTCGCAGCAAACGAGTAGGTCGTGTTAAAGAGAATGTTCAGGGCGTGCGAGGACTCCTCGCTCGTGCTGTCCACAACGCCGGTTACGCCAGTACTGTTAGTGGTGGATTGCGTGCTGCCGCTGGAGCTCCCCGAGGTGGAAGTCGAAGCCAGTGTGCCTCCGCCGGCGCCGGGAACGATGGCCTCATACAGCGAGCCGCTAAGATTGTCGGTGTAGCCGCCGCCCAGCGTAAAGCTCAACTTGGGCGTGGGATGGAAGCTGAAGTTGGTGGTGACCACATCGATATCGCCGTTGAAGGTATAGCCCAGGTAATCGGAGTTGAGGTCCGTACGGTTGAACGAGGTATTGAAATTGCCGTTCCAGGGAAGCTGGTGCGAGGCGCTGAAGACATAGCTGGTGGAATCGGAATCGGCGGTGGCCGTCTCGCCGCCGAGGATGACGCCGGGAATCAGCGAGTTCGAGGTACCGTGAATCACCGCCGCGCTCAACCCGAAGCCGGCGAGTGTGTAGGAGGAATCGATGTTGAAGGACTTGAAATTCGCGCCCCCGTTCTCGTTAGTGCCGTAGAGGGAGTAGTTACTGTTGCCCATCTGGAAGCCGGCGGACAGCGTAGGATAGCCGGGCTCGAAGATGCCCCAATTGATGCCGAAGGTCTGGTTGTTGCCGTTGGTATTAAGGCTGGTTATTCCCGGGATGCCGTAATTGCCCGTGCTGTTGAAGGCGGCGGCATAGTTGACGGAACCGGGAGTATGGCTGCCGCCGAAGATCGAGCTGGTGAGGTTGACGCCGCTGGCGTCGGTGATGGAGCCCGATCCTGAGTTGGCACGCGATTGATTGTAATAAGGACTAACGCTGAAGTTCAGAAAGTTGGGATTGTAGAAATAACCGTTCAGGCTTGCCGAACCGCCTACCGCCAGGCTATGGCTCGACTCGATCTGATTCCCGTAGACATCGTTGTATCCGGCGTTGATGGTGCCGGTGGCCGTCAGATTCAGATCGTCGCCAACCGTGATTTGCGCCGCGGTGGGGAGCGCGAGCAGCCAAAGTCCGGCTAGAAGAATGCACGCAGTTTGGATTCTATTTGCCAACCCCCACCAACCTGGGGCTTACGCCCCCGAGCACTTAGCAATTGGCATTCAGCATTTAGCATTTTCTCTTTCGCCGCTTGCCGTGCTCCATCTTGCCGTGGCTAGTCTTTCCATCCTCTAGCCACTGGCTCCATGCTTTCTCTGCCCGGGGCAAAAGCCCCGTTCCTGTTTCTCGTCCGTCTGACGCGACGCTGAAGCGCCGCTCTACCATCTTTGGCCTTTATTGGCCCTTAGCTTCTAGCTCTTACCTCTTACCCCTTAGAAAACTTCCCCACTAACAACCTAACTACTGGCTACTGCCCTACAACGTTTCCACCTTCGCGTTCTGGCGCAGCTTCTTGTCCAGTGCGGCGCGAACCTCGTTGGTCTTCTGCTTCTCCAGCTCTTTGCGGAGCTGGACCTTCACCGCATCGAAGGGCACCTTACCGGCAGGCAGGTGCTTGTTCATGCGGAAGATGACGTAGTACTGGCCCACCTGGATGAGGCCGCTCATCTCGCCGTCCTTCATCTTCAGGGCGGGCGCCAGCATCTCGGGGGGCATCTTGTCGCGGGCAATCCACTTGTGGTCGCCCATCATCACCCGATAGTCGTCGTCGGAAATCTTCTCGGCCAGCAGACCAAACTGTTCGGCGGTCTTGGTGGCCTGCGCCTGCTTGTAGGCGTCGTCGGCCTTCTTCTTCGCCTCTTTCAGTTGCTGCGGAGCGGCGTTGTCAGGCGGAATAATGGAGATGGTCTGAATAGCAAACGACTCGGCGTAGGCGAAGCGGCCGGGATTCTTGTCGTAGTAGGCGCGAAGCTCGGCGAGCGAGACCGTGGACTTGGCGTCGACTTCGGTCTTCAGCAACTGCTCGATCAGCAGCGAGCGCCGGATCTTCTCACGCAATGCCTGCTCGTTGCCCTTGAACTCCGTTTGCAGATATTGATTGAATGCTGCGTTGCTCTCGAACTGCTTGCGGAACTCGGCTTCGGCCTTGTCGATGCGTGCCGTCGGAATCGTGATCTTGCGCCTCTCGGCGTCCTGGTAGACCAGTTCCTCGAAGATGATCATCTCCAGCGCGCCCTTGCGAATGCCGGGCTCCATGTCGGCCGGGAGCTTGCCGTTATGTTGCGCGGCGTAGGGGAAGATCAGAAACTCTTCGCGCACCAGGTCCGCATCGGTGAGCACTACACCATTCACTCGCGCCACCGGTCTGCCCACCGCCTTGAGTTGCGTTGAAGGCACCGTAAATTGCGATTGCGATTGCGATTGCTGCTGCGAGTGCGAGGCGACCTGGGCGGGTGCGACCGAGAGTAGAGACAGAACGAGCGCGCAGATTAAGAGTTTGTACTTCATTTCCTCACCCCTGTTTCCTCACCCTTGAGGATTTGGGGAGAGATTGCTCTCTCCCCAAGGCATTGCCAGTTAGAAGGTGGTCGGAATCAGGTAAGAGCCATTCGACTCGTTGCCTTC
>Ga0335081_10010849_pt1 | contig 14730 bp, 11 predicted proteins | sample Lox_Sample_35_FD_206713 | JGI IMG/M metagenome (GOLD analysis project Ga0335081, IMG submission 206713) | Soil microbial communities from Loxahatchee National Wildlife Refuge, Florida, United States - Lox_Sample_3.5 | ecosystem: Environmental > Terrestrial > Soil > Wetlands | place: USA... | reverse complement strand
TTGAGTTCCTGCATATGTTCCGCCGATGGCGACAGCGAGCCGGATTCCGCTGCCGATGCGGAGTTGTAAACTGCCCGTCCACTCATTGCCGGATCATGATCCATGGACATGCCGGGCATCGCATCGACGCCGGACTCTGCAGCCGACGCTCCGCCGTTGCCGGACATCGCGACCGTAGCGGGCGGAAGTCCGGATGTCGCTTCGGCAATGTCAGCCTGCGTCATTCCCGTTACGTGCGCGGATTCCGCGCCACCGGATTCGGTGAAAGCGGGCCCGGCGTGCATCAGTTGCGCATTCTCGGCGCCCGCGACTTCGAGCATGGCCATCAGCCCCTTCGGCATCCGCGCCATGGCGTGGTCCATGATGGCGAACTTCCCCGGCTGACTGGCCGTCAACTCCAGCATCGCAGCGCCTCCCGGCGGCACGCTGGCGGTCTGCACGCTGGTCAGGGGTGGCGAAGTCAGAGTTCCCAGGTCATACAGTTTGGTGAAGATCTGCCCCACCATGTGGACCGACGAGGTAGCGTTCGGTCCGGCATCGCCAAAGAAGATGCGAACGGTTTCGCCGACTTTCGCCTGCATTGGGTGCTCTTTGGTGAGCGCGCCGACCGCTCCGTTGAAGACGAAGTACTCGGGTGCTTCCTGCATGAGCTTGAGGCCGCTGAACTGCTGCAATCCGGGTTTGCCCATGGGCGCGGCGGTGTAAATCTCGCCCTGCATCACGTAGTATTCGTGGTCCACCTGCGCCAGCCCCGCGGGAGGTTCCACCAGGATGAGGCCATACATGCCGTTGGCAATGTGGTCGCCGATCATGGGCGTGCCGCAGTGATAAACGAACAGCCCTGGCGTGGTCGCCTCGAAGGTGAAGGTCTTCGTCTGTCCCGGGGGCGTTTGCGACAGCGCCGCGCCTCCGCCTGGACCTAGCGCGGCGTGAAAATCAACCGAGTGGGCCATGTGACTGCTGGCATCGTTGTGCAGCGTGACTTCCACGGCGTCGCCCTGGCGAACCCGGATCATGGGCCCGGGCACCTTCCCGTTAAACGTCCAGTAACGGTAGGTGGTCCCATTGGCCGGATCCAGCGCCCCCACCACCTCCTCCGCGGTGAGGCTTACGTGCACGGTTGTTGGCGCGCGATTGCCGACCGGCGGTGGAACATCGGCGGGATCGCGAACGATGTCGGCCACCTTCGCCGAGCCTGTGGCGCTCCCCATTGCCATGTGATGGCCGACTGCCTGTGCCTGCAGCAGATGCGCGCCTGGCATGAATACCAGCAGCGACAGCACAAAAATCCACGCGGTCGTCGTAATTCGGTAATGAGTGCTTTTCTGCATTTCTGGGCTTTCCCCTTCTGGTCCTGCTATGAACTTATGAACCGCTGCATCCTCTGTCATGAAGTAAAGACCTGTACCGCTACAGGAGCGATGACTTTTGTCACAAGCGTCGTGAACACAGCGGAGCGGCGATGGTCCAGCGGCCGCTTTGTCAGCCTGGTTTCGATCAGCATTCCTGGCCAATTCCCGAATTGACTGCAGGGCAGAATTTAGTTGCCAGTATTCGTGCCGGGAGCGTGTATCCTTAGCAGTTGCCGGAGTTCCGGGGGCCGGATGAGGCCCTGTTGTCAACTCTCTCTGACGGCGGCTTGCGTTTTCCGCATCTCAACTCGTCGACGTCGCAAGCCGCAGAGTTTCGCGGAGGCCTGATGGCTACCAAGGTGCAAACCGAAGAACCGACGATTGTCCGCCCGCCCCTGAACAACTTCGAAACCGATCTGGCGCTGGAATTCCTGCGGGTAGTCGAGGAAGCCGCGATCGCCGCGGCCAAGACCATGGGGCAAGGCGATCGCCGGCGTGCCGACCAGGTGGCAACCGAAGCCATGCGCCGGGTCATGGATTCGGTTCCGATGGACGGAACCATCGTCATTGGCGAGGGTGAGCGCGACGAGGCGCCGATGCTCTATATCGGCGAAAAGGTCGGCAAGCGCGACGGCGACACCTATCCCGCAGTGGACATTGCGGTCGATCCGCTGGAGGGCACCAACCTGTGCGCCACCGGCTCGCCCGGCGCCATCACGGTGCTCGCGGCCTCGGAAAAGGGCGGCCTGCTGCATGCCCCCGATTGCTACATGGAAAAGATCGTGGTCGGCCCTTCGTGCAAAGGCGTGGTCGATCTGGAAGCTCCCGTTGCCCACAACCTGCACGTCATCGCCAAGGTACTGGATCGCGACGTCGAGGACCTGGTGATCATCATCCTCGACCGCCCACGGCACGAGAAGCTCATCAACGAGATCCGCAAGGCGGGCGCGCGCATCCGTCTCATCTCCGATGGCGACCTTTCCCCGGGCGTTGCGGCATCGATGCTGGGCTCGGGCGTACACGCCGTGATGGGGACCGGCGGCGCGCCGGAGGGCGTCATTACCGCCGCCGCCGTGCGCTGCCTGAATGGCTACATGGTCGGTCGGCTGGTGGGCTACACGCCGGAGCAGGGCGAGCGCATGAAAGACATGGGCATCACCGATCCCAACCGCATTTATACGGCCGATGACCTGGCGCCGGGCCGGCAGATCATCTTTGCCGCTACCGGCGTGACCGAAGGAACGCTGCTCAAGGGTGTGCGTTTCTTCGGCGATGGCGTTCGCACCACGTCGCTGGTGATGAAGCTGAGCCAGGGCAAAGTGCGCTTCATCGAGACCATCCATCTCGAACGCCGTCCGGATGTGAAGGTCAGGATTCCCGAGCGCTAGTGCGGGCAGCGGGCGAAAGTCAGCTCCCCGAAGTATCGGCGAATGGCTGGCCGGGTCCTCCTCTCCCGGGGAGGGCCTGTGCTGCTGGGCGACAAAACGCGCCAGCTTCCGAATCGGGACTGCAGCTCTCCCCGTGGAAACCCCGGATGCACAATCAGCAACGCGGACTGCGGCCGGCTGTGCCATCCCGCCGGCCCAAGCAACTCATCATTTTCCGCTTGCTTCTTTATTAACAGGAGTAAAATCCAGATAGAAGAGGACGGTAGCTGCGGATGGAAGGTGTGGTCCATCCGGAGAGGTTTTGGCATGAACGTCCATATCAGCTACAAGCTTCCAAAAACACCTGACCTCGAAAAACTAATCAATCAACAACTAGAGAAGCTGGGGCGATATCTTCAGGTATTTCGTCCTGAACTGGTGCACCTGAAGGGGATTGTGGAAGAGAACTCAGCCCGTCAGGGAGTCGTGGTGTCTCTGAATCTGCGGCTTCCATCCGGGCAGATGGCGTCGCAGGAAACCAGCCCGACGCCGGTCAGCGCCATCAAGGCCGCCTTCGATGCCATGGTGGAGCAGGTCAAGAAGCACAAGGAGCTGCTGCGCAACCAGCATACGTGGCGGCGCAAGCGCGGCGAGCGGGGCACGGGGATCAGGACGGTTCCTTTCGAAAAGACAATTGCAGCGGTGAAGCCGGAGCAAGTTTCCGCCCTCGACATCTCCAGCTATGTGGACGTGAACTTCCCGCGCCTGAAGCTCTTCATCCAGCGCGAACTGCAGTACCGTGAAGACCAGGACCAGCTTCTGCCCGAGCAGATCGGCGTGGAGGACGTGGCCAACGAAGCCATAGCCAATGCGCTGGGCGAGCAGAACGACAAGCCGGAGCGAATCAAGGTGGGGGCCTGGGTGCACCGCCTGGCCCTCGACGCCATCGACCGGCTGGCAGCCGAGGGAGGCGACGAGGGGCACATCCCGCTGGAGCGTTCCCATGGCCAGCAGAACGTTCAGGCCACCGATGATGCCCTGCTGCAATTCCATCAGCCTGACGAGAAGCTGTTCGAGGAGAACGTCATTGCCGATCCCGCCGCCACTAACCCCGAAGAGCTGGCGGCGCGGCGGGAGCTGGTCCGGCTGGTGGAGACGACCCTGTCGGGCGCCGGACGCAGCGAACGGGAAGCCTTCATCCTGTATACCATCGAGGGCTTTACCCTGGACGAGATTGCCGATATCACCAGTCACACGGTGGAGGAGGTGCGCACTGCCATTCACAGGGCGCGTGAGCATCTGCAACGCGCCTTGCCTGTCAAGGACACGCTCAAGGACAAGCTGGTGGAGTATTCCAGGAGCGCGTAGCCAGGGGGACCGGGCGATCCCCGCAAAACAGCGAAGCACAGCAGAAGCACAGAAAGTCGACAGGAGAACCGGAATGATCACGCGCGATGACATCCGTGAACTCGCCAATTTTCAGTCGCCGGAGGGCTGCGCGGTCTCGTTTTACTATCAGCCCTCGACGCCACTCAACAAGTCGCACCGGGAGGAGGTAATCCTGGTAAAGGACATGGTCCGCAATGCGCTGCGCGAGGCCGAAAAGCGCGGCCGGAACGGCTCGACGCGCAGCGACCTGGAGCGGATCAGCAACATGATCGATCCGCTGCACGGCAGCGGCAAAGCCAAGGCCATTTTCGCTTGCAGCCAGCACGGATTCTGGCGCGAATTCGACCTGCCGGCGCAACTGGTGGAGTCGCGCATCGGCGTAAGCCGGCGCTTCCGCCTGAAGCCGCTGGCGGCGGTACTGGATGCCGAACAGCGCGCCTGCGTGCTGCTGGCTGACCGCACCAAGGCGCGCGTCTTCGAGCTGAGGAACGACGATATCAGCGAGAAGGAAGACTTCATCAATGAGCTGACGCGACGCGGCAAGAGCGTTGGCCGGGCAGACTACGAAGGCGGCCAGGCCGAGCGCAAGGTGATGAACGAAGCCCTGCAGCACTTCAAGCTCGTGGCTGACCGCATCGAGCAGTACTTTGAACGCGGAGTTTGCGACCGCCTGGTGATCGGCTGCCGCGATGACGTGTGGTCGGAGATCGAACCACAACTGCAGTCGAAGGCGAGGCAGCATCTGGCCGGACGCTTCCGTATCGATCCCAAGGCCGCCACCCCGGAGCAGGTGAAACACATGGCCCGGCAGCAGCTGGCGGAGTACAGCGCTACCCGCAAGCAGGGACTTATCCGTGAGGTAATAGGGGAAGCCCATCGCAACGGCCGCGGCGCCGTCGGCCTGCGGCGCGTACTGCGCTCGCTGGAGGCCGGGGAGGTGCTGACCCTGTTGCTCGGTTCCAATTTCCATGCCCCAGGCGTGAAGTGCTACAACTGCGGACACATGGACCTGCACTCGGCCCCGAACTGCGCCGTCTGCGGAAAGGAAAACACGGAACTGGAGGACATTGGCGACGCCATCGTGGGGCACGCCATCCGCACCGGCGTCGAACTGGTTTACATTCCCGACGACGAGGAGTTCGACCGTATCGGCCGCATCGCCGCGCTGCTGCGCTTCCGCGCGGTACAGAACCCGGCCGTGAGGGCAGCCGTCTAGTATCGGAAACATCAGTCACCAGAAGGCACAGCGATGAGCTGTGCCTTCGCTGTTCAGCTAGGGATTGTAGCGGGCCAGCCAGGCGGCAATCTCGCGAACAATGTCGTGGCGCTGCTCCCATACCGTGGGGAAGTGCGGCGAGCCGGGATAAGTGACCATGCGAGTTGCCTTGCAGCGCGCCGCCAGAACTTCAAACAGCTCGCGCCCCTGGTAGGGAGGAACACGCTCGTCGGCCGCACCATGCAGGATCAACAGCGGCGTGGTTACATTTTCCGCGTGCATGGCGGCGGAAAAGATGAGGAATGCGTTGGGGTCCTTGTCGGGCCAGCGGGCGTCATAATCGATCTGCTGCACGTCGCTGGTCCAGATGAAAAGGTGAGCCAGTCGGTGATGCCCGCCCCTTCGATGGCCGCCTTGTAGCGGTTGCTCTGGGTCACCCCCCAGGAAGTCAGGAATCCTCCGGCGCTCCAGCCGAAGATGGCGAGCCGGCTGGCATCAGCCCAGCCCTGGGCGATGGCGTAGTCGGTGGCGCTGTCCACGTCGCGCCAGGCGCGATCGCCGAAATGCTGGTAGATGGCTTCCATGAAGTCGGTGCCGTAGCCGGTAGAGCCGCGATATTCCGGCTGCAGGACGACGTAGCCCATACCGGCGAGCAGCCTGGGGAAAAAGCTGATGTGCAGCGTGTCGTTGCCTTCCGGGCCCCCGTGCGGCAGCACCATGAAGGGATAGCGGCGGCCGGCAATGTAGTCCGCGGGGAAGGTGACGATGCCTTCCAGGGCGATCCCTTCCGCGCTGCTCCAGTGCACCGCGCGCACCTCGCCCAGTGCGATCTTCGCGAGCTGGTCATCGCCTTCGTTGGTGATCTTCTTCAGCGTGTTGTCCTGCGCGATGGCCACATTGGAGGTGTGCTGCGGATCGCCAACCGTCAGAACCCGCACGTCAGGGGCGGAGGCGATCTGGGGTGTCACGACGCTCTCCTCAATGGTGCCGCCCGGCCATTTGTAGGCGGGCGCCAGCGAGCCGTTCCGAAAACCGTCAATTTCCGTCTTAACTCCGCGGGCCACCATGACCCAGGCGTTCCCGTGAGGGTCAACCGAGAGATGAAACGCGCTGCCCTGCAGTGCCGGAGTGCGATCCTGCGGAGGGCCGCCGTCGGCAGCCACCGTCCAGACGTGATCGGGTGTGAGCACGGATGAGGTCGTGCTCAGAAATGTAAGCTCCTTGCCGCCCTCGAGCCAGCCAATATTGGAGGCGGCATTATCGATGCTGGCGAGGTGGCGAGCGCCGGAAGCGCTGCAGACGTCGATGTCGGAACGGACGCGATGAAAGCCGATCTTCGGTGTCTGCGAAAGCAGTGCGAGCGAACTTCCATCGGGCGACCACGCGATGCCTTCATGAGCAATGTCCCGCAATGCAGGGCACCACCACGCGCCGCCCGAGCCGTCGGCATTGACGACGTACAGACTGACGGGTTCAGCTTCGATGACGGTATGCACGTCCGCCAGCGGATCGGGAAGCCGCGGATCGGCGAGGATGGCGTAGCGGCGGCCGTCGGGCGAGATGAGCGCCGAGTGGATGCCCCTTGGCAACGCGGTCAGCGGCACGGGCGTAGCCGCCGCGGCAGCCGGCGTACCCGGTGGTCCCAGCAGCAGCGTAGCCAATTGCGCGAGCTTGCCGACCTCATACGTTCCGTAGAGCGCCTTGCCATCAGCGGTGAAGCCCGCCGGCCGGAACTTTTCCGGAATGCTGAGATGGCGAGCTTCGCCGCCGCTGGCTGCGATCAGTTGCCACTCGGTGGTGTCCGGCCCCTTGGGGCCGCCGAAACTTACGCGATAAAGAACTGTCTTGCCGTCCGGCGACACCGCGACTGCTGTAGCACGGCGCAGCGTGGCCGCATCATCAAAACTGAATGGATGGCGTGTGCTCTCAGCTTCCAGGATCGCAGCTAAGAAGAACAGCACAGCCAATGTAACGGCAATCTTGCGCATAGGTTTGGTTCCACCTTGCAAATTCCAAAGACGAGAAGGATAACAGCGGACGCACGGCGGCACCAGACGCCAGGGTTCCGGGTAGTGTCCTAATTTCAAAGCCCGATGAGATTAGGACACTACCGGGTCCTGGATCCTCTTGTGACTCCCTGCCATGCATGCGACTCGCAGTCGCAGAGCTCCTGCGCGAGTTCGTGTCCGGATTGCGATAGCCGCGCAGGAGTTACCCGGCAGATACCCCTTCGGAGGTTTCGCTTGAAGCCGGCGGTGAGCGCTTCTAGACTTGCGGATGTTCTGGTGTCTCCCCCCTCCGATCCCTTCAGCACTAAAGTGGTGGTTTTTAACGCCTCGGAGCGATGGTGCTATATGCTGTGGTTTCCACAGCCTAGCCCAATATGTTGCGTTTTGCGTCTTGACCCCCTCAGCGCCGCGGACGTAAAGTTGGGTTGACCCGGGCGGCAACTGTCGCCCCGTCTCCCCGCTCGCATTACCGGGAGGCTGCTGTCACGAGCGCTGAAGCGCGTCCCGATGCGCCGCCGCCAAGGAGTTCGCTTTGCTGAAACTGAAGAAGCTGCAAATCCTGGGTTTCAAGTCGTTCTGCGACCGCACCGACCTGCGCTTCCAGGGCGAGGGCATCGCCGCCATCGTTGGACCCAACGGGTGCGGCAAGTCGAACATCTCCGACGCCATCTCCTGGGTACTGGGCGAACAATCGGCACGGCTGCTGCGCGGCGTCCACATGCAGGACGTCATTTTCGCCGGCACCCGCGAGCGCAAGCCCACCGGCATGGCTGAGGTTTCCCTCACTCTTGTCGATCCCGAAGTTTACGGCGATGTCGCCGAGCCCGAGATCGACGTTCACGACGACCTGCCGGAAGAGGACTGGGACGAGACCGCTCTGCGCGCCGAACGCGCCGCCGAGGTCGAGCGTTATTCCGGCGAGGTTCGTCCCGGCCAGGACGATGAAGAGCACGCTGCCGCCGACAGTCCTGCGCCCCACGAAAACGCAACCGCTCCCCAGGTTGTGCTGAAGATCCGCCGCCGCAAATTCCGGCGCACCTTCAAGGCCGGCGAGATCCAGATCACCCGCCGTCTGTTCCGCTCGGGCGAAAGCGAATATCTGCTGAACGGCAAGCTCTGCCGGCTGCGCGACATTCAGGACATCTTCATGGGCACGGGCCTCGGCCCCGAGTCCTACGCCATCATCGAGCAGGGCCGCATCGGACAAATCCTCAGCAGCAAGCCAACCGATCGCCGGGCCATCCTCGAAGAGGCCGCCGGGATTACCAAATACAAGGCGCGCAAGCGTCTGGCCGAGGCGCGGCTGGAGGACGCCAGGCTCAACCTGGCGCGCATCAACGACATCTTCGACGAAGTCACACGCCAGATGAACTCGCTGAAACGCCAGGCAGCCAAAGCCGAGCGTTATGCGCGGCTGCGCGAAGAGATGCGCGCGAAACTGCGCCTCGTACTGGCCAGCAAGTTTGCCCAGCTCGACAGTGAGGGGCTCGCGCTGGAGCAGCAACTGGCGGAGCTGACGGAAGAAATTCGCGGCCAGGCCGAAGCCGTGCAGCAGATGGAAGCCGAGCATGGCAACCGTACGCAGCGCGGATACGCCATCGAGCGCGAGGGGCAGGAAAATCGCGAGCTGCTGAACTCGCTGGCGCTCGATCTGGATCGCGCCGCCGCCCGCCGCCGCACCAACGAAGAGCGCTGTGGGGAACTCGATGCCCGCTCCGCCGGAGCCGAGGCGGAAATCGCCAACACCGGCGCCCAGGCCGCCAGGCTGCAACAGGAGCTGGAAACCGATCGGGCAACGCTGGAAGCCGCCAATTGCGAAGTTGCGCAGGCCCAGCAGCAGGTCCAGCAGCGGCAGCAGGAAGCCGCCGCGGCGGCTGCGTCACTTCTCGACGTGGAACGCCAGCAGGAGCTGCGCCGTGACGAGATTCTCCGGGCCGTCTCCGCCGCTTCCGCCGTACGCAATCGCATCACCCAGGCCGAGGAGCACAAGGCTGCGCTCGAGCGGGAAGCGCAACGACTGCGCGACGACAGCGCCGCCGCCCATCAGCAGATGGAGAGCTTCGGCGGACAGCGCGACCAGTTGGCGCTGGAGCTCGACACCGCTTCGCAGCGCGTCGCCGCGCTCACTTCGCAAATTGCGGGAACGCGCGAGCAGCTGGAAGGCAAGCGCGCCGCCGAAGCCGAAGCCAAGCGCCAGCTCGATGGCCTGCGCGGCGAATTCGCCTCCCTGATGGGCAGGCGGGGCTCGCTGGAAGCAGTCATCGCCGAGCACGGCTACGCCACCGAGTCCGTCCGCCGGCTTTTCACCTCGGGAGCGCTGCAGGGTGGCCGCGCGCCCGCGGGAGTGCTGGCCGACTTCCTCGAAGTGGAAGATCGATATGAGCACGTGGTGGACGACTTCCTGCGCGATGAACTGAATTACATCGTGGTGAAATCGTGGGACGCTGCCGATGAAGGCCTGCGGCTGCTGCGCTCCGATGTCGACGGCCGCGCTACCTTCCTCGTGCATCCCGAAGACTCGCAGGCGAAGTTCTCCTTCCATGCTGCGGAATCGGCGCAGCCCGTCCCCCAGGCCAGCGGCGTCGTCCCGCTCAAGCACTGCGTTCGCGTCCTCAACGGCTTCGGCAAATCGCTGGAAGTCATCCTGCCCAAGCTGGGCAACGGCTACATCGTGCCCGATCCCGAAATTGGCCGCACTCTGGCGCTGGAGAATCCCGACGCCTTCTTCCTCTCACAGTCGGGCGAGTGCTTCCATAACGTCACGGTCACCGGCGGCAGGCAGCGCAGCCAGGGACCGCTGTCGATGAAGCGCGAGCTGCGCGAGGTACTGCTGCAGGCGGGCGAACTGGAGCGCGCCATTCGCGAGAAAGAGATCCAGATTGCGGCACTGGGCCGCGACATCGCCGCTCTCGACAGCCTGTTCCATCGCCTGGAGGACGAAAAGCGCGACTCCGAACGCCAGGCCATGACCTCCGGGCACACCCTGCGCCAGCTCGAAAACGAGATGACGCGGGTCCGGGAGCGGCTCTCCACCTGGGAAAGCGAGCTGCGGCGAGTCGGCGAGGAGGGCGCTGAACGCGAAAATTTCATCACCTCGCAGCTCGGCGAACTGTTCGCACACGAGGAAAAGCAGCACTCGCTCGAGGCCGCGATGCAGTCCGCGCAGAGCAGTCTGGAGCTGCTGCGTCAGGGGCGCGATGACGCTGCCCAGCTGGCCAGCGAAGTCCGTGCCCATCTCGCTACCCTGGAGGAACGCCGCCGCGGAGCGATGCTCGCCGTGCAGCGTATCGAGGCGATGTCGTCGGAGCTGGCCGCTCATCTGGCGAAGCTGCGGTCGCAGGTGGAGACGGCTGCGGCGGAGAAGCAGCAGCGCCAGGCGGAGAATCTGCAGCTTGCCGGGCAGGTCGCGGCATGGACCGCCGGGCGCGAAATCGCGCAGCAGCGCGAACGCGAATTGCAGGAGGAATTACAGGCCGTCCGCCTTCGCATGGCCGGACTGGAAGAGGCTCTGAAGTCGGCGCGCGGGGCTCTCGATGCCGCCCGCGATCGCCGCGGCGGGCTCGCCGCCGACCAGGCCCGCCTACAGTCAGACGTTCAGCACCTGGCCGAAACCTGCGTCCAGGAGCTGGGTTGCCGGCGCCACGAACTGATTGCCGACGACTCCGTCCCCCGCCTCGCTGGAGAAGAGCTTGCCGGGGAAGAAAATGCCTGGCGCGAGATGCGGAGCCGGCTGGAGAACATGGGACCGGTGAACATGATGGCGCTGGAAGAGTACAGGGAGACCGCGCAGCGTCACCAGTTCCTGGAAACCCAGCGGCTCGACCTGCTGCAATCCATCGAGAATACGCTGAGCACCATCCGGGAGATCGACACCATCTCGCGGCAGAAGTTCGAGCAGGCCTTCAACGTCATCAACGAAAACTTCGGTCGCGCCTTCAGCAAGCTCTTCGGCGGAGGCCAGGGATTCATGCGCCTCACCGACCAGGAAAATTCGATGGAGAGCGGCATCGACGTGGTCGCCTCGCCTCCGGGCAAGAAGTTGCAGAATGTGCTGCTGCTGTCAGGCGGCGAGAAGGCGCTCACCGCGCTGGCGCTGCTGGTCGGCATCTTCCAGTATCAGCCCAGCCCGTTCTGCATTCTCGACGAGGTCGATGCCCCGCTCGACGAAGCCAACATCGGCCGCTTCACTGAGCTGATTGCCGGGATGAGCGCGCAGACGCAGTTCATCATCATCACTCACAGCCGGAAGACGATGGGCATGGCGCCAGTGCTCTACGGCGTCACGATGCAGGAGCCCGGCGTGTCCAGGCTGGTGTCGGTGCGCTTCCAGGAAGAATCAAAGCTCGCCCTGGCGACAGCGTAAAGGGCTGATTGCGCCGGCTGGCCCGGGCTTGTCTGCGGCTTTGCCCCATCCCCGCCGTCGGGCCGGTGAGCCTATTTCCGCCAGCGAACATCCAATCAGGCAGCGAAGCTCCCGGCCCACGTGATTCCCGGGGGCAAGGTGGTTCTATGCTGCGCAGTCCTCTCTTTCTTGCTGCATTGCTGCTCGTTTCCGGCGTCTGGCTGCGAGCCCAGGAAGGGCATCCCGGTGCGGACATCTGGCGGTTTCCCGATAAAACCTATCCAAGTACGATAGACGGCTGCCTGCGAAGCTCTGGCGGGCATTACAGCGTCACTGACAGCGCAGGGAACAACTACGACCTCACCGGCAGCACCGCCTGGCTCAGCCGCTATGTCGGGCATGAGGTTGAGGTCACGGGCAAGCCGACGGTGATAACCCTCGACACCACAGTCACGCGGGCTGCTTCTACCGCGGAAGAGTTCCCCGCCCTGGAAGTAAAGGGCGCAAAGCAGATCGGGGACAGGTGCGACCCGCCAGGCGGAACGCAACGGTGAGCCGCGACGAGCTCTCGCGTTGCCTTCACTGGAAGGGATTTACAACGCGCAGTCCGTTGACCTTTCGAGCCGGCTGCAGATCTTCCGAGAAGACCACGCCGCAGCCAGCCTGGCTCGCGGCGCGCAGCACCAGTGCATCCCAGAAAGAAAAGCCGTGAAGCCAGTGGAGATCGATCGCGGCCAGAACGTCGGCGACCCCGGGCTCTACCACATCGAATTCCGCTAGCAGCTCCACCTTACGACGTGCCACGCGAATGTCCAGATGCAGCTTACGCGTCACGGTGACGAAATACTCCTGCAGCACCTGCAGGGATACGACACCGGTTCCCGCGCGCCGGTGCTCTGCCACCAGCTCTATGGCCCGGCGCCGCTTTGCGGGGGAGCCCCGGTCGTCGGAATAGACAAGCACATTGGTATCGAAGAAGCTACGAGCGCTCATGGATCTCGTTGCGATCGAAGCGCCAGCCGCGTGAATGACCGCGCCCTGAGAGCTGTTTGAATTCTTCGATGCTGCGCTCGGGATCGTCGCCGCCGGCCAGTTTGCGGAGATAGTCGCGAATCAGCTGATTCAGGCTCTTGCCGAGAGCGTCTGCTTTTTTGCGCGCGCGTGCAACCAACTGCTCGTCAACCGATAATGTAAGATTCATTCACACAGTATATGTGCGCATGTATGCTGTGTCAAGAATCGGGCTTGTTGCCGGCGGCCGGCTGCCCTGTTGTCGGGAACGTAAGAGAAAGGGAGCTGTACGCTCCCTTTCTCTCCGGTCGGAACGTTGTGCTCAGTTGCCGCCCGCGCTCGACATGGCTGCCGGTGCGAAGGACACGCCGGTGTTGCTGTGGCTGAAATCGATTTCACTGATGGTGGTGCTGCCGTTGCCATCCTGGGTGATGATCTGGTTGTATTCGGGCGCGCTGGCCAGCTGCTTCACCTGCCCGCTGGCGGAAGCCACTTCCTTTCCGTTCCGCAGGAACTTCACTTGGGCAGTTGAGCCGCTGGTCTCGCACTTGACGGTGTAGTCGCCGGCGGGCAGCGTCGTGCCGTTCACTTGCGCGTCATGGAATAGCCTTACCGTCTGCGCCTTTGAGCCGGCGAAGGCGGTGATCGACATAGCTAGGGCAAAGATCAACAGGCCTACCTGGGCCACTGTACGGGTCATGGTGCACTCTCCTTGTTTCTGGCGATGGTTACTGGCGACCCATACGCGTGTGCCGCTTCCGGCCGTTGCCGGCCCGGCAGGACGCGGGATGCTTGCAATTCCCGCCGCGTCGCATAGAATGTCACTCCGGGGTTGAACAGCGCAGGGACGCCTCAAGCCTCCCTCAAGTCCTGTCTCGCCTGGGCCGCCAAACCGCTGGCGAAACATTCTGTTCGACCCCAACTTTCCCGCATGCGGAGTGCAGGACACTCCTCTGCCACAATCTCCTGATGGATATACGTCCCACGCCCGCGAAAGTTCGAGGGCGTGGGAATTTTTTCGCGTGCTGACTTTGACGGGAGATGGCTCGCCGCGTGAGCGCATTTCATCCCGCTGCTCGCAGTCATTCACTTTGCATTCAGGAATCGTGCAAACATCGCAGCGGGCCATGCATTCGTCACACACGGTCCCGTTTCCGGTCCCGCGCCACGGCCCGCCGGTTCCATGCCTGCGTTCGTGCCGCGGGACACCGTGGGCGAAGTGCTACGCATATATCCGGTTGCCCGGGCTGTTATCGGGAAAGGATCATCGAGCAGACCAACATCGCAACAAAGAAGCAGACATACACAATCGTCATCCACGGAATGTTCTGCGTCCTCATGTCGCCACCGGAGGGCCTGCTTACGAATGGCTGAGGGTCTGATTGCAAATGCTGGACGGTCCGCTTGCAATATTCGGAGGATCTGCTTCTAATATTCCGCCCACCGCGGCAGGTCGTCAAGCGCCATTAGGTGGCAGCTCAAAAAATCTCGCCCAGTCGCCGCAGCTCCGATTTCAGGGCCGCCAGGCGTTCCTCAAGCTCTGCCGTCTCGGCGGGGAGCAGCTTGACCCTGTTCATCATCCGTAGCACGGTATCGTAGGCCTTCCTCGCTTCCTTCCGGCTGCGTTCGCTTCTTGCGGCAACCGACGTCCTGGATGCCACATCTGCAAACGTCAGCGCCATTCTGAGTTCTGTCTGCAGAAACTCCAGCATCGTCCTCTTTGCAATGAGATGAACGGGCACGGTGGGCGGCATGGCTGCACCGGACGAGATTCGCGGGAAGTCAAGTGTAACTTATGCTGGCGGCTTCTGAAATCGCCGGGTTATCCAGGCAACCGGCGCAGGATTCACCGCTTTCGCCGCAGGTACGGAAGTGGGTGCAGATCCTCTTCCCGGCTGCCGGCTAACAGAGTGGAACCTGGGGACGGGCTTTCGGCTCCGACGCCGGTGACGTCCGCCGGCTCTGAGGTCTTTGGAGAAGTGACCCGATTTGGCTACAATTTCGTTGTGGCGCGGGCGTAGTATTCCCGGCGGCCCGCTCCTGA